>UMLJ01026971.1_pt1 | contig 15151 bp, 8 predicted proteins | sample 1966521 | NCBI WGS metagenome assembly UMLJ01 (sample SAMEA4836199, study PRJEB28245) | human gut metagenome | biome: gut microbiome; material: fecal sample | place: Denmark | collected 2008
CACCCGTTCTCTCATATCGTCATCCCGAGCGTAGCCGATGGATCTTTTACGTCGTAGCGGTATTCTGTACTTATGAGGTAATGATAAAATCGCCTAGGTGCTTCGGCTGCTCCTCATCTGACGCTCTCCGCTTGACCGTTGTGCAAGGAAGATTTCTCGCTGCGCTCGAAATGACGAGGGGTGGGAGGACAGTGATACGGGGCAGGGCATTCTCTCTTTTGGCTTCTCCCACTTTTTCTGCAAAACGCTCCCATTCCCTTAGAAAAGAACGCCTTAGGAAACACCATTCCCCACCGATGATATCTGATTTTTCACACCGCCTCGCACCGCGCGGCAGCTCAATGGATTTCTTAAAAAATAAAAGGGTTTCCCCTCATTTTTTACAAATTTGAAGAAAAATGGTAAAATACAGGAAGTTTATGGAGGTGATAATTCATGCGTGCTATCTACAAATGGAGCTCGATCCTGGCGCTTTGGATACTTGCCATGGTTCCGGCTTCTGCAGAAACATTGCACGCAGGGATGAGCGGGGATGCTGTGACAGCCCTGCAGAATTCCCTGGTAGCGGCAGGTTATCTGGCTCGCACCGTGGATGGAGACTATGGTTCCACCACAAAGGAAGCAGTCTATTTATTTCAGAAGGATAAAGGCCTGACCGCGACCGGCGAAGCCGATGATGCGACCAGAGATGCCATTCGAAGTGCCGAAGGCGCAGGCTATCGGAATGGTGGGGGCGTCGGGTATGCAGAAGGAAATCGCGGAGATGTGATCTCCGATATGCAGCAGCGCTTGCAAGAGGCCGGCTCTCTCAAAGGCGACATTGATGGCGTCTACGGGGGAGATACCGTGAAGGCGGTGAAGGACTTCCAGAGATCCCGTGGATTTCCTGTATCCGGTGTGATCGATGAAGTGACCTACCGTGCGCTTCGGGATATCAGCGCAGGGACGCCGGCGCCTGTGGTCTCCTCCGGCGGGGAGTCGTATGGCGTCGGCGACAGCGGCAGTGATGTGAAGACCATCCAGCGGAAGCTGAAACGCCTCGGCTATCTTGAAGGGGAGGCAGACGGCATCTATGGCGGGCAGACCGAGGATGCGGTCACGGCTTTCCAGAAAGAGCAGGGGATCTCCGTCACGGGCGGCGTGAACAGCGAGACCCGCACGAAGCTGAATGAAGTCTATGTGGCGCAGACAGGGGACTATACCCTCTCGGAAGGGGCCAGAGGAAAGAGAGTCATCCATCTGCAGAATCAGCTTCTTTTGCACGGCTACGATCCCGGTGTCGTTGACGGTGTCTTCGGCGCCGGTACGGCAGATGCCATCCGCAGGCTGCAGGATGAGACAGGACTTGAGACCACCGGTGTGGCAGATGAAGATGTCTGGGATGCTTTGGACAATGCGCCCTATTTCCGCGGCAAGTATACGAAGACCTATCACATGAGATCGACGGCGTACACGCCCTATGACGGGGGCGGTGAAGGGCATACCGCTCTGGGCGGATTCGCTGGCAAGGGGCATGCCGCCGTGGATCCGAGTGTCATCCCGCTTGGCAGCATCGTCTTCATCGAAGGCTATGGCTATGCTATCTGCGATGATATCGGAGGTGCGATCCATGGAAATATCATCGATGTTGGTGTCGATACCCTCGCGCAGGCTTACCAGTGGGGGACGAAGAGCCGCGTCAAAGTGTATCTCGTGAGATGAGTGATCCGGTCTGGCTTTTTCGAAAGCCATCCGAATGAAATGCCGTGATTCCGGATATGTATGGAATCACGGCGTTTTCTATTTTGGGGATTTGTTTTCATACAGCCCTCTGGCTGGAAGCGAGGGCGGCTTGAAGAAAGATTCTCTATCACGGCTCATTCATGGAGGAGGAACGTGTAGTTCCTTGACTGACCGATCTTTTGGCGGGATATCTTGACGAAAAAGGAGGACGAATAGCATAAACTTGACCCGCAGTCAATTCTATGCTATAATACCCACATCTTCAAAACAGGATGACTGCTGCGGAAAGGATGATAGATGATGAAAATATGGAAATATGCACTGATGGTAGCTGCGACGGCTTTGGCGATCCCTGCTTTTGCGAGCCGTGCGGAGATGCCGCCAATCGGGATACCGAGTCCTCTGGTGGAATACAAGACGTACCATGCGCTCGCAGAAGCCACGGACAGCCGTCCTCTCTTCCTTCCGAAGGGAACGCTTCTTGCCGGTCAGTGCCATCTGACGGACTATATCGCCATCGGCGGCAAGCTCTCGGATATCCGTTATCGGATGGATGATGGCAGTACGCTCTCTGTCCGCACGGCAAAGCTGGTGGGAGAAGGGGCAGGAAAAAATATCAGCGGAGTCTATACCGGTCGCTGGGAATCGCGCATGATCGGTGCGACGGAGGTCATGACAGCGAAAACGATGGATGGCTTACTCGCTGCTTTCTGGACGGAAGGGGAGTATGCGTTTTCTGTTGTCGGAAGCAAGATGAGCGATGACGTCTTCGATGCGCTCCTTTCCGATGTTTTCGTGGATATGTCAGAGCATTTCTATGGGGAAGCGGCAAATCCGCTCGCAAGAAAAACATTCTAGGGAAGGAAGATCCCTTTATCGAAGCGAGCTTCTCGAAGGTCAGGACGAAAGTTCTGGCCTTTTTGCGTGGGAAAAAAGAAGACAGGGAGATGACAGCGACTGCTTTTTTGCCATTCTTTTACAAGGCTTTTTTTCTGCGGTAGAGGGGGATCCATGAGAGTACCTCAAGCAGGGGAACGGGGCCTGTGAGCGGTTTTCGGGATACCGCATTTCACGGCGTATTCTCTCTTCCCCTTTTTGTCCGTTTATCATATAATGCAATATATGATAAAAATTATGCAAAATAGGGGAAACTACATGCAGAATCATGAGAAGAATACATACAGTCTCTGTCACATCGTGATCGCGGTGTTGGCAGTGGTCCTGATGGGGCTGATCGTCTGGATGATGGTCATCGTGTCGCACATGCAGGGGACGGCGCGCGTGGTGAACTATGCCGGGCTGGTGCGCGGGACGACGCAGCGGATGGTGAAGCTGGAAATGGCGGGTGAGCCGCAGGATGAGATGCGCCGCGAGATCGAGGCGTATATTCAGGGCCTTCGAGAGGGGGATGCATCGCTGTCTTTGGTGCGCCTGTCGGATCCGGATTTCCAGGCTAAGATGAAGGAGCTAAGCGGCTACTATCTGCAGGTCAAGCAGGAGATCATCCAACTTCGCCGCACGGGGAAGGCGGACTCCTACCTGATCACTGCGACTGAGCAGTTCTTCGCGATCTGCGATGAAGCGACCGCGCTTGCCGAAGTGTACTCTGAGAAGCAGGCGAAGGATCTGGCTGTGCTGGAGAAGGGCATCACGCTGGTGATCTTCGCGCTGATGATCCTGATCGGTCTTGAGTTTTTCAAGGCGCTGAAGAGGCTGATGCAGAACCGTGTGCTGCAGAAGAAGGCATATCTGGATACGGCGACGGGGCTTCCGAATAAGAACCGGTGTGAAGAGATCCTGAATGCGCCTGTTTCTTTGGATATGGGTGTGGTGAGCTTCGATCTGAATGATCTTCGCCGCATCAATGACAGCAGGGGACATGAGGCGGGGGATGTATACATCCGTCGTTTTGCGACCGCTCTTCGGGCGGCGGTACCGGAGGAGCATTTTGTCGGCCGCCTTGGCGGGGATGAATTTCTGATGGTGACGCATGGCCTCACCGAGGCGGGCATGGAGGAGCTTCTGGAAGATCTGCGTGCAAAGCTGGCAGAGGAGGCAAAAGAGCATACCGATATGCCGCTTTCTTATGCGGAGGGATATGTGCTGGCAAAGGATGCCCCTGAGGCGTCCATGCGAGAGCTTTTCGCGAAGGCCGATAAGCATATGTATATCCAGAAGAACCGTGCGAAGCGTAAGGAAGCAGAGGCGGAGAGGCGTCTTTCGCTGCGTCTGCTGAAAATGCTAAGCCGTTATCGGAAGAATTTCGCAGATTGTCTGTATTGTGATCTGAAGATGGACGCCTATCGCACGATCCGTGCGAGGAGCGATTTCCCTCTTGCGTCTGAGGGTAGCTATTCCGGCGCCGTGCTGCAGCTCGCGGAGGAGATCGAAGAGGCAGACCGGGAGCGCATACAGAGCGCACTCTCGAAGGAGTCGCTGGAGAAGTCGATCCTTCACAGTGAGGATGCGCTGGACCTTTCCTTTACGCCGAAGGAGGGGGCGGAATTACGCCGTCTCGTCGTCATTCCCGTGGACTTTGACTGCGAGGGGCAGCTTCATCATGTCCTTCTTGCGTTTCAGCACGTCCGCCGGGCGGAGGATGCGCCTTTGGGGGCGAAGGAAGCGCTCTCCATCTATTATGAGCAGCTGAAGCAGTCCATTCTGGAAAATGACAGCTATGTGGATGCCATGCTGGATATGGCGGACTGTATCTATATGGTCGATCTGACCCATGACAGGCTGGAAAGGGATATCGTGCTTCCTGGGAAGGAGGAAGCACATGCGCGCCTCTTTGCGGCATCTTCGCTGCCATGCTCGTATCAGGCCTACTGCGAAGCCCATATGATGCAGATCACACGACAGACACAGGGGTGCTACCGCATCGCCATGAGTGTGAACGATCTTTTGAAGCGCTTCGAAGCGGGTGACCGGCAATTCTCAGCAGAGTACGGGGTGCGGGAAAAGGATGGTACGATCCGCTGGGTCCGTAAGCTGATCCTTATGACGCGCATCACCGTCTATGATACGGATGCCGGACAAGATATGCCCGTCGTGCAGGCCATCGTCCTTTTGAAAGATACCACAGAAATGCATGAAATGGAGGAACAGCGGCAGGCAAAGCTGCAGGCCGCTCTGGATGAAATGAGCTCAGCGAATCGCGTGAAGACGGAATTTCTCTCCCGCATGAGCCACGATATCCGTACGCCGCTGAACGGCATCATCGGTCTTTTGCAGATCAATGAAGATCACTTCGATAATAAGGAGCTGGTCTTTGAAAACCAGAAAAAGATGCAAGCGGCAGCAAAGCATCTGCTCTCCCTCATCAATGACATCCTGCAGATGAGCAAGCTGGAAGCCGGCGGCGTCACCCTCTCCCGCGAGCGTATCTCTCTCTCAGAGCAGAGAGATGACATCCGCAGCATCCTCTCTGACCGTGTGTCGGAAGCAGGGATCGAGTGGATCGATGAAGTGAAGGATTACTCGTTCCCTGTACCCTTCGTGTACGGCAGTTCCCTGCATCTTAGGCAGATCATTCTTAATATTTTAGGAAACTGCATCAAGTACAATAAAAAGGGCGGCCGCATCCTGACAAAGGTGGAGTTTCTGGGGACGAGCGGGAATCGCTGCACCTATCGATGGACCGCTTCGGATACCGGTATCGGCATGAGCCCGGAGTTTTTGGCTCATATTTTCGATCCCTTCACCCAGGAAAGACAGGATGCCCGCAGTGTATATCAGGGGACGGGCCTCGGTATGGCCATCGTGAAGAGACTCATCGATGCGATGGGGGGAACCATCTCTATCACCAGTGAAGAGGGGAAAGGCTCGACCTTCGTCATCACGATCCCCAGCGAGATCGCGCCCGCTGAGGAAGAGAAGCCGGAGAAAAAGGGACATGTGGATATCGCAGGTCTGCACCTCATGCTGGTCGAGGATAATGAGCTGAATGCAGAGATCGCGCAGATGCTCCTCACCGATAAGGGGGCGCGCGTCACTGTCGTGGGCGATGGCAAACAGGCTGTCGATCTTTTCAAAAATAAGATCCCGGGTACCTTCGATGCCATCCTCATGGATATCATGATGCCTGTCATGGACGGCATGACCGCGACAAGGGTCATTCGCAGCTTTGCGAGAGCGGATGCGAAAACCATCCCCATCATCGCCATGACGGCGAATGCTTTCGATGAAGATGCGAAAAAATGCATGGAAGCCGGTATGAATGCTCACCTGACGAAACCGATAGAGATCGATCATGTCATCGAGGTTCTGGGACAATACTGCCGATGAAAAAGCTCCGCCGAAAGGCGGGGCTTTTTGGCTTGGGGCCTGGTGACTGGGGATTCGTTTTGCATGCCAGTTGAGCAGCCCCTTGAAGAAGGGGCGCGCCGAAGGCGGAGGATAGATCTGCCCCGCAGGGGCAGCCTTCTACGTGAAGGAATGAAAGGGAATGTGAGATTGCCCGTTCTCGCGTATCGTCATCCCGAGCGCAGCCCAAGGATCTTTACGCCCTTGCGGTACTCTGTACTTATGAGGTAATGATAAAATCGCCTAGGTGTTTCGGCTGCTCTTCCTCTCACACTCTCCCTTTGACCGACGTGCAAGGAAGATTTCTCGCTGCGCTCGAAATGACGATGCGGGGGAAGCAGCATTCTTCGTTCCTTTATCCGTTTTCCCTAGTCACCCTTTCCCATCTATGCTATAATACATAGATAAATATCGATAAAAGAAAATGGAGGCGAGGGTATGGATCATTCGCGGATTAAAAGAGAATATACAGAGCCGGCGGTGCCTTTCACGCTGAAAGCGCCGTTCCGCCCGATGGGGGATCAGCCGAAGGCGGTGAAGTCTTTGGTGAGCGGACTCAGGAATGGCGAATGGGCGCAGGTGCTGCTCGGTGCGACGGGGACGGGGAAGACCTTCACGATGGCGAAGGTCATCGAAGAGGTGCAGCGCCCGACGCTTATCATTTCTCCGAATAAGACGCTGGCCGCGCAGACGGCGAGTGAATTCAAGGATTTCTTTCCTGACAATGCGGTGTACTACTTCGTTTCCTACTACGACTACTACCAGCCGGAGTCCTATGTGCCGCAGACGGATACCTACATCGAGAAGGATTCGTCACGCAATGAGGAGATCGACCGCCTGCGCCACTCTGCGACGATGGCGCTTTTCGAGCGGCGGGATGTCATCATCGTGGCATCGGTGTCCTGTATCTACGGTTTGGGTGATCCGGAGGACTACAGCTCTATGGGGCTCTCGCTCAGGCCGGGCGAGGAGATCGAGCGTGACAAGATCCTGGAGAAGCTCGTCAGTATGCAGTACATGCGTAATGACATGAATTTCACGAGAGATACTTTCCGCGTGCGGGGAGATACGATCGATGTATTTCCTGCATCGGAAAACAATGTCGCTGTCAGGATCGAAATGTTCGGTGATGAGATCGACTCACTGACGGAGTTCGATGTCCTGACGGGGGAGACGGTCGCTGAGAGAAATCACATCGGCATCTTCCCTGCTTCGCACTATGTCACCAGTTCGGATAAGCTCCGCCGTGCCGTCATGTCGATCGAGAAGGAGCTGGACGGGAGGCTCAAAGAGCTCCGGGATCAGGATAAGCTCTTGGAGGCGCAGCGTTTGGAGCAGCGGACGAATTATGACTTGGAAATGATGCAGGAGGTCGGATACTGCTCCGGCATCGAGAATTATTCCCGCCACATGTCGGACAGGAAGCCCGGCGAGCCGCCATTTACGCTCCTGGACTACTTCCCTGAAGATTTCCTCATCATGATCGATGAGTCGCATGTGACGGTACCGCAGCTGCGTGCGATGTACAATGGCGACCAGTCGAGAAAAAGCACGCTCGTCGACTATGGCTTCCGCCTGCCGTCTGCTCTGGATAACCGTCCGCTGACTTTTGACGAATTCACCGAACGGATCAATCAGATCATCTATGTGTCGGCGACGCCGGGACCGTATGAAATGGGCGTCCAGACGAATCTGGCTGAGCAGATCATCCGCCCGACGGGGCTCTTGGATCCTTCCATCGAGGTGCGTCCCATCGAAGGACAGATGGATGACCTCTTGGGGGAGATCCATAAGCGTGAGGAGGCTCACGAGCGCGTCCTCATCACGACACTCACGAAGAAAATGGCGGAGGATCTCACCGATTTCCTGACGGAAGCGGGCGTGAAGGTACGCTATCTGCACTCTGACGTCGCGACCATCGAGCGTGCGGAGATCATCCGTGATCTACGTGCGGGCGTTTTTGATGTGTTGGTCGGCATCAATCTTTTGCGTGAGGGTCTCGATATGCCGGAGGTATCGCTCGTGGCCATCCTCGATGCGGATAAGGAGGGCTTCCTGCGCTCGGAAACTTCGATGATCCAGGTCATCGGCCGTGCAGCCAGAAATGAGCACGGCCACGTCATCATGTATGCGGACCGCATCACGAAGTCGATGAAGTATGCCATCGATGAGACGAATCGCCGCCGCACCATCCAGCAGACCTATAATGAAGAGCATCAGATCATTCCCCACACTGTCCAAAAGCGGGTCAAAGACCTCATCGACCTCACGAAGATCGAAGAGAAGCCGGTTGCCTACGGCAGCAAGAATAAAGAGGGCGAGCTTTCTGATGAGGAGATCTACGCCCGTATGAAGGAATGTGAGAAGCTGATGAAACAGGCGGCGAAGGATTTGGAATTCGAAGCCGCCGCCCGCTTCCGCGATCAGCTCGCCAAGCTGCGCCAGCTCTGGACCGATCGCTACGGTTCTCGCGCGGAAGAAGCACTGAAGCGTCAGGCTGCGGCGAAGAGACGGATTTATAAACCAATGAAGAAACGGGTATGAGCGACGAATGCGGGGGAGCGGCATTCTCCCTCCTTCCCTTGGAAGGAGGTGCCCCGAAGGGGCGGAGGTTGGCATCGCAGAGGGATGAAAGTCGTGCGGGAGAGCGGTATTCTCGTATTGTCATCCCGAGCGCAGCCGAGGGATCTTTTTCGTTTGCCGTGTTCCTTTTCCTGCGTGGAACGGTTTGCATGAAACACCGTGATCCAGATTTTCCGGGAGCAGGGTGTTTCCCATTGCCCGCTCCTCTCACAGCCTTTGCCTTCCCGCGAACGAAAAAGATTTCTCGCTTTCGCTCGAAATGACGAATGCGGGAGAGCGGCATTCTCATTCTGTGAGGCGGCATTCTCCCCCTTCCCTTGGAAGGGGCGGAGGGAGAGTGTACTCGATACCCCGCATCGTCATTTTACATTTTCCTTCAATTTCGAAAGGACATCCATGGAAAAAGGAATCATCATAAAAGGCGCGCGTCAGAACAATCTGAAGAATATCGATCTGACGCTCCCGCGAAATAAACTCATCGTTTTCACCGGGCTGTCCGGCTCGGGGAAATCGTCGCTGGCTTTTGATACCATCTATGCGGAAGGGCAGCGAAAATATGTCGAGTCCCTGTCTGCCTATGCGCGGCAGTTCTTAGGGCAGATGAATAAGCCGGACGTGGATAAGATCGCAGGGCTCTCGCCGGCGATCTCCATCGATCAGAAATCCACCAGCCATAACCCGCGCTCGACGGTCGGCACAGTGACGGAGATCCATGACTACCTCCGTATGCTCTATGCACATGCGAGCCGTGCCTTCTGTCCGCACTGCGGCAAGCCGATCCGGCGGCAGACGGTGGATCAGATCGTCGATGCGCTCCTTGCCCTTCCGGAACGGACGAAGCTCATGCTCCTTGGGCCGGTCGCTGTCGCGAAGAAGGGGACGCACAAAAAGCTCTTGGAAGAACTCCGCAAGGAGGGTTATGTCCGCGTCCGCGTGGATGGAGACGTCCTCTCCCTATCCGATGACATCGAGCTCGCGAAAAACAAGAAGCATACCATCGAAGTAGTGGTGGACCGCATCATCGTGAAGGAGGGCATCGTGCGCCGCCTGACAGACTCGGTGGAGGCCGCGCTGAAGCTGGGGGACGGGATGATGGTGGGAAGCATCATCGGCGGGAAGGATATGGTCTTTTCCACGCACTTTTCCTGCCCGGACTGCGGGATTTCCCTGCCAAAGCCGGAGCCGCGCATTTTCTCCTTCAATAATCCCTTCGGCGCCTGCCCTGCCTGCATGGGCCTCGGCGCCTCACTGGAGGCAGATTTCCATCGCATCCTGCCCGACCACACGATGCCCTTCCGTCTGGGCGCGATCCAGCCATTTCCTTATAATAAGGAAACATGGCTCTACAAGCTGCTCGATGCCTTCCTGAGATCCTATGGACTCACCATGGATGCATGCTATGATGACCTGCCGGATCAGGCGAAGGCAGAGTTTGAAAACGGTGGCACAGCGCTTCTCTCCTTCCAGTACACCAGCCCCGAAGGCATCACAAAGTCCTATGAGCGTCCCTTCGAAGGTATCGTCCCGATGACGAAGCGGCGCTATGAAGAGGCGTGGACAGAGAAGATGAAGGAAACGCTCTCGAACTACCTCATCGAAAAGCCTTGCCCCGTCTGCCATGGGGCGCGCCTGAAGCCGGAGAGCCTCGCTTTCCGCGTGGGCGGAAAGAATATCGCAGAGATCTCCTCCATGGCTGTCATCGACCTTTTGGACTTCATGAACCATGTCACGCTTTCCGAGAAGGAAAAGATCATCGCAGACCAGATCCTGCGCGAGGTGAAGAGCCGTCTCTCCTTCCTCGTGAATGTCGGGCTCGACTACCTGACACTCTCCCGCGGAGCCTCGACGCTCTCCGGCGGCGAAGCCCAGCGCATCCGTTTGGCGACGCAGATCGGTTCCGGCCTCGTCGGTGTCCTCTACATCCTGGATGAACCGTCCATCGGTCTGCATCAGCGCGACAATGACAAGCTCCTTGCGACACTGAAGGGCATGCGGGATCTGGGTAATACGCTCATCGTCGTCGAGCATGATGAGGATACCATCCGCACCGCAGACTGGGTCGTGGATATCGGTCCCGGCGCAGGGGAAAATGGCGGCTTCGTCGTCGCGGAGGGTACGCCTGAGGACGTGATGAAGGTGAAGGACTCCATCACGGGACAGTACCTGCGCGGTGAGAAATACATCCCGCTGCCGGAAAAGAGGAGAAAAGGAAATGGACTCTCGCTCACCATCCATGGCGCTCACGAACACAATCTGAAGCACATCGACGTGACCATCCCGCTCGGTGCCTTCACCGTTGTCACCGGGGAGTCCGGCTCGGGCAAGAGTACGCTCGTGAATGAGATCCTCTATCAGGGACTGTCGAATATCAAGAACCATACATCCTACCGTGCCGGAGCTTTTGACTCCATGGACGGCGCAGAGTATGTGGATAAGATCATCGATATCGACCAGCAGCCGATCGGCCGCACGCCGCGCTCGAATCCGGCCACCTATACCGGCGTTTTCAATGACATTCGCGAGCTTTTCAGTCAGACCTCCGAAGCCAAGATGCGCGGCTACAAACCGGGGCGTTTCAGCTTCAATATGAAAGGCGGACGCTGTGAAGCCTGTCACGGTGACGGCATCATCAAGATCGAAATGCAGTTCCTCTCAGACGTTTACGTCCCCTGTGAAGTCTGCCACGGCGCCAGGTACAACCGAGAGACGCTCGAAGTCCGCTACAAGGGCAAGAACATCTCCGATGTGCTTAATATGACCATCGATGAAGCCGTGCCTTTCTTTGAAAACCACGACAAGATCCTGCGGAAATTGAAGACCCTGCAAGAGGTCGGCCTCGGCTACATCCATCTGGGACAGCCGGCCACCACCATGTCCGGCGGCGAAGCCCAGCGAGTGAAACTGGCGACCGAGCTCATGCGCCGCGGCACCGGAGATACCCTATACATCCTCGATGAACCGACCACCGGCCTTCACAGCGAAGACATCCGAAAGCTCCTGATCGTCCTCGAGAAGCTGGTGGATCAGGGAAATACTGTTGTCGTCATCGAGCACAATCTTGATGTCGTCAAGACCGCCGACTACATCATCGACCTCGGCCCCGAAGGCGGCGACAAGGGCGGCGAGATCGTAGCCACTGGCACGCCGGAAGAAGTCGCGAAAGTGGAAGCGTCCTACACCGGGCAGTACCTCGGCCCGGTCATCGAACGGACGAAAAAGTTTATGGGGCTAAAGTGACTAGGGGCTAGTGGCTGGGGATTAGGGACTAGGGATTAGACTAGGAGACTAGAAGACATCAGCCCCCGTATCGTCATTTCGAGCGAAGCGAGAAATCTTTCTTGCAGACCGATAAACGAAGGATGCGAGAAAGGAGAAATACGCAGTACCGAGGCGTCATTTCCGTATCAGTGCCTATGTGATACTGACCGCAGTGCAAGAAAGAATCATCGGAAGCGCTTTCGATGACGAGACGATACGGGAAAGGGATACCCCAAAAAGTTTGAAAGCAGAAAATAACCATCTTCCCTTTATAGGAATCCTCATAGGTTAAACAGGTTCAAAAGGTTCACAGGTTTTTCATCTTTCGTGAATATCATATATTCTAAAACTCCGCGGCGCTTCCCTATGATGATGCGCCGCACCACCCCCCGTTGAACCCGCTGAACCTGTTTAACCCTCTGAACCCTCTGAACCCTTATTCTTTTTCTCAGGAGTCTTTTATGATCGATGTCAATGAAAAAATCAAAGCCAAGGTAGAAGCCCTTCCTGACTCGCCCGGGGTGTACCGTTGGAAAGACAAAGACGGGCGGATCATCTACGTCGGCAAGGCGAAGAACCTGAAGAACCGTGTCCGCTCCTATGTACGAGAGGATAAGAACCGTTCCCCGAAAGTCGCTGCAATGATCCGTCACGCAGACGATCTCGACATCACGATGACCGGGACGGAGATGGAGGCGCTGATCTTGGAGTGCAATCTCATCAAAGAACTGCACCCGAAGTACAATATCTCCCTGCGTGATGACAAGTCCTACCCCTATGTGAAGATCACGGTGAATGACGAGTGGCCGCGCATCTTCGTCACGAGGAACATCCGCCGCGATGATGGGGCGAAGTATTTCGGCCCCTTCACCGACGTGGGAAGCCTTCGGCAGACGCTGTCCCTCCTTCGCCACTACTATCCCATCCGCACCTGTCGCTCCATGAAGGTATCCCGTCCCTGTCTCCAGTACCACATGCACCTTTGCAGTGCGCCCTGCGGCGGCCACGTCGATCACATCGACTATGACCGTGATGTGAAGACCATCTGCGACCTGCTCGAAGGGAAGAGCACCTCGCTGGAAAAGGAGCTCACGCGGCAGATGATGGAGGCGTCGGAAGCGATGGATTTCGAAAAAGCTGCCAAGCTGCGCGACCACATCCGCGCCATCCAGAGCGTGCAGCAGCGCCAGCACATCGTATCTGCGGAAGGGGACTTCGACGTGCTCGGCATGGCACGCGACGGCAGTCACACCGGACTGGAGATCTTCTATATCCGCTATGGCCGCATGGTGGGGAAGGAGAATTTCAGTATCCCTGAAAGTGCATCCGAGACGGATGAGGAGATCATCACCACCTTCCTTCGCGATTTCTACGGAGGAAATCCGACATCCGTCCCGAAAGAAATCATCCTGCCGCTCCTGCCGGAAGAGTCCGGTCTCCTCTCGCTGTGGCTGACGAAGCTTCGCGGAAGCGAAGTGAAGCTCATCCTGCCCGAGCGCGGCTTCAAGCGCCGCCTGAAAGACATGGCGATGGCAAATGCAGCGAAGTATCTCTCCGACAAGAAGCTGCAGTGGGAGTATCAGGACGCCCGAGAGCAGGGCGCCGTGCAGAAGCTGAAAGAGCTGCTCTCTCTGCCGCGCCTTCCCGAGCGCATAGAATGTTTCGATATTTCTCATAACCAGGGCGCAGAGACCACCGGCTCCATGGCCGTCTTCGAGCATGGCCGTCCGGCAAAGAGCGAATACCGGAAATTCAAACTGCAGACCACGCAGGGGCATGCGGACGATTTCAAATCCATGGCAGAAGTCATGAGCCGCCGCTATGGGAAGGAAAAGGACTGGCCCGAGCCCGACCTCATCGTCCTTGATGGCGGTCTTGGGCAGATGCATGCGGCCATTCCCGTGATTCGCGAGGCGGGCTGCAACGCACCCGTCATCGGGCTCGCCAAGCGTATCGAAGAGATCTACGTAGAAGGCAGCGACATCCCGATCGTCCTCGATCACCATGAGCCCGCTCTCCAGCTTCTCCAGTTCATACGCGACGAAGCCCACCGCTTCGTCATCACCTATCACCGGAAATGGACGAACAAAAGAAATACGGAGTCCGTCCTTGACCACATCGAAGGCATCGGCCCAAACCGCCGGAACGCCCTCTGGCATGCTTTCCGCTCGCTCGATGAAATGAAAAAAGCGAGCGAAGAGGAGCTCGCCAAGGTAGCGGGCATGAATAAGCGCGCCGCGCACAATGTTTATCGGTTCTTCCATATGAGAAAAGACGAGAAACAGCTCGTCCTGCAGGGGATGGACGTGGAAAAGGAAGGCTGATGATACGGGGAAGGTGAAGAACAATAAAAAGGGAGCTGTGAAGAAATGAGGATTCATTTCTTCACAGCCCCTTTTTGTTTCACACCTATCCCAACTTTTGGATACAGGTAAACAATGCTGTGGAAGCCGAAATTATTTTAAGCATTTGGATAGAAAGATCCCCGAGTGGGGATTTTTTATTTTGCCTGTTTTTCGAAAAACGGAAGAAATCATAGCGAAGAGTGGTTTGATTTCAGGTAGAAAGCGCTGAAAACATCGATAAAATCAATGCATGGGCAGCAGATGGAAAAATGATGGGTTTGAAAAATTTTCGTTGTCACAGGGTGGGGGATTGTGGTAGAATGTGGGTAAATGTGGAGGAGGTGGAAGGATATGTTTATGAATGAATATTCTCATACCATAGACGCCAAGGGGCGCATGATCCTTCCAGCGAAATTCAGGGAAGAGCTGGGAAGTCGTTTTGTGCTGGCTCCAAGTCTGGATACCTGCCTCAATATTTATCCGAAAGAGCGCTGGGATGCCTTGATCGCCCGGCTGCAGAAGCTGCCCTTCACGAACCGTAATGTCCGCAAGATCATGCGTCATCTGATCGGCCGCGGGACGGAGATGGAGTGCGACCGCCAGGGGCGTATCCTGATCCCTGCCCACCTTCGTGAATTTGCAAAGCTGAAGAAGGAAGCCTGCATCGTGGGGACGGGCCCCATCATCGAGATCTGGGATCCGGAGCTCCTGCGTCAGGACGAAGAGGGCGAGGATATCGCAGAGATCGCGGATGCTCTCGACCTTCCGCTGAATTTTGATCTGTGAGGTTTGGGAGTGACTGGTGACTAGGGGTGAGTGACTAGGGACTCACGCTTTCTCCATCTGTCTTTCATGCCGCCTTGCCGTATTCGAGCAGAGCTTTCATCCCCCATCAAGGTAATGCTATTAAGTTAAGGAAATCGTTAGCTACGTAACGT
>UMLJ01002812.1_pt1 | contig 15079 bp, 21 predicted proteins | sample 1966521 | NCBI WGS metagenome assembly UMLJ01 (sample SAMEA4836199, study PRJEB28245) | human gut metagenome | biome: gut microbiome; material: fecal sample | place: Denmark | collected 2008
GTATCTCCGATTATGGTAAACCGAACAAATATTCCCCAAACAAATATTCAAGTAAACATAAAACAATACATATAACATTATGTTATACGAACAACATTTTGTTGAAAATATTTTAAAATTATGCTTGACAAATATAACAATTTGTAGTATTATTAATGTGTCGAAAGGAGATGAAAACAAATGAAAAAAGCTATAATAAGTATAATATCAATATTAGCATTTTTATATGTAATAGGCGAACAAGAAGAAATAACAATAGGAATAGTAGCATTAAAATTTTTATCATTAGGTTGGTTATGGTTAGTAGCAAAAGCAAATAATTATTTTTATGAAGGAGAATAGAAATGAAAAGAATTAAATTACTAATAGCTTATATAAAGCTAAAACGAAAAGGTTATGACAAAGAACATAGATACTTTAAATATGCAATAGACGGACTTATAACATTTGAGCAATACGAGAAATACATAGATAATAAAATAATGAAAGGGGGCGAATAAATATGAATAAAGCACAGCTTAATAGTTTATATGGTATGCAACTTTCTACAATTCCAAAACTATTATTAAAATTACAATTTAATGTTTCTAGTATAGGTTTTAATTATTGGGTAACGGCGATAATGCAATATAGAAAAAACTATTTTAAATACAATAATACAATAGAGCAAGTATATCAAGACGTAGCAAAAACACATAATACAACAAGAACAAGAGTAGAAAGAGCAATGCGAACAGCAAAAGCAACAGCAACAGAAGAAATACAAAAACAATTTAATTATTATAATAAATTAACAAATAAAACAGTATTAGAATTATTAACACATAATTATAGAATTTTATTCGATAATATTAGTAATCATATACCAAGACTAGACTAGAAAAGGAGATTAAATATGAACGAAGAAATATTATTAAATTATATATTAAAATTAATAGAATATTATAAAACAATAAATAAATGTATAAATTTAGGTTGTACTTCGGACGAATTAATTAAAACAAAAATTGAATTATCAGAGGAAAGCGAAAAATATATTAAAAATATTATGAAAGAAAGGAAAATAAAAAAATGGAATTAGAAATAGAAGAAAAATTACAATTAAAATACAAAAATTTAATAGTAGAGGTAAACTACAAAGATATAAGAAAATACGAAATAGTAATAAAACTAGAATACAAGGGCGTAACATACGAAAGCAAATTTGAATATTTATACAATGCGAAATTGACATTAGACGCAAATATTGCTACAATAGAAAATATAATAGATAGTAAAATAATATTATCATTTTATAAGAAAGGAGAATAAATATGAACAAAAGTGAATTTATACCAACAATAGCACCATTAGTACAAGCAGAAAACAAAAAAAGGGGTTATCCTTTATTTTCAAGCGTAGTAATAGCGCAAGCAATATGTGAAAGTGGCTGGGGGCAAAGTAAAATAATGATGAAAGCAAATGCAATTTTTGGCATAAAAGCAACATCTAATTGGAAAGGTAAAGTATATAATGCAAATACGCAAGAGTGTTACGACGGCGTAAGTTACACAAATATAACAGCTTGTTTTAGAGCATATAACAGTTTAGCAGAAAGTATATCAGATTATTTCGACTTAATAACAAAATTAGAAAGATACAGAAAAGCAACAGTAGCAGAAACACCGTTAGAGTGTATAACAGCAATAAAAAATGGGGGTTATGCTACAAGTCCAACATATATAAATACTATAATGTCAATAATAAATAGTAATAATTTGACTAAATATGACGTTGTGGAAAATGTGGAAAACGTTGTTGATAACTTAGAATATATTGAATATATTGTAAAAGCTGGGGACACACTATCAGAAATAGCACAAAAATATAATACAACATATCAAAAAATAGCAAAAGATAATAATATTTCAAACCCTAATTTAATATATCCAAATCAAAAATTAAAAATATATACAAATGTTTCACAAGGAACAAATGAAATAATATACATAGTAAAATCTGGGGATACATTATCAGAAATAGCGCAAAAATTTAATACAACATACCAAAAAATAGCAAAAGATAATAATATTTCAAATCCTAATTTAATATATCCAAATCAAAAGTTGGTGATTAAATAATATGGCAGAAGTAACAATAAATAATTCGCCAATCCATAGCGATAGTATTTTAACTGCTGTTTTTGGAGAAACAGGGGCAAGTTGGGCAAGATACCATACTGGAACAGACTTTGCACCTTATGGTTCTACACCTGCAAACCCTAGTTTATATTCTGTTTGCAACGGAACAGTACAAAATATATTATATGACGAAACATTAGGTAATCAAATAATTATACAAGACAGTCAAACAGGAAATTATTGGCGTTATTGTCATATGCAAAGTGCTAGTTCTTTAAATGTTGGCGACACAGTAAACACAAATACAATAGTCGGAATTATGGGGGCAACAGGTAATGTAACAGGAATACATTTACATTTGGAATATGCTACAAGCCCTATTTGGAATTATGATACTTTTTTAAATCCTAGCGACGCTTTAAATATACCAAATATAAGAGGAACAATAGTGCATTGGGACGGAACTATACCACCAGAACCACCGACACCAACTATAATATTAAAAAAACGTAGATTTCCTTGGGCTGTATTAACAAATAAAATAAGAAAACAACGAACATTTTTTTAAAATGTTCGTTTTATTATTGACAAAATTTTAATTTTATGCTAATAATTTTAATAGATACTAACGAGAAAGGAGAGAAACGAAATGGATATTTTACAATTACTGGGTAGTTATTGCTTTCCTATTGTAGCGTGTTTAGGTATGGGCTGGTATGTTAAATACATAACAGATAAAAATATGGAAGAAACAAGTACATTAAATGCACAGCATACAAAAGTTATGCTAGCATACAAAGACGAATTAAAAGACGCTATAAACAATAATACATTAGTAATGCAACGATTATGCGATACAATGGAAGTAAAAAACACAAGAACAAAGAAAAGTAAAAAAGGAGAGGAGGAGAAAGAAAATGAAGCTTAGTAAAGAAGAATTAAAACAAAAAGTTAATGAACTTGTAACAGATAACGACATTGCAATACAATTACTAGAAGACATAGAAGATAGTATGGAAGTAGGCGAAGTAGATACAACTAAAATAGACGAGTTACAAGCAAAACTTGACGATTTACAAGAAAAATATAAACAAAGATTTTTAAAAGGCGACGACAAAAAAGACGCCGAAGACAAAAAAGAAGAAGTCGACGAAGAATTAGAAGAAAAAGAAGTAATCGACATAAAAGAAATTTAATTATAGAAAGGTAGGAAAATAAAATGGCTTTAAATAAAGTTTTAAAAGTTAATAATGATAGCGAGCTTTTATCATTTATTATAAATACTACACCAGAGCTAGCAAGTGAAATAGATTTACCAGTACAAGGCGAAAGCATAGCGCCAATAGGTAAATTGATAATGTCAAATGAAAGATATAAAAATGCTTTCTTAAATACAATAAATTTAATAGGTTTAACAGTAATAGATAGAAATTACTGGGAAAACCCTTGGGAAGTTTTTGCAAACAGAGGTACTTTACCTTATGGGCAAACAGTTAGAGAATTGATAGTAGATATAGCAAATGTTTATGATTATAACGAATTTGCAAATGACGTAGACCATTTCTTAGAAAATGTAGTACCAAACGTATATAATTATCTACACGAAATCAATTATCAAAAATTTTATAAAACTACAACATCTGACGAACAAATGGCAATGGCTTTCAATACAGAAGGGGGCTTATTCGATTTAATCGAAAAAATAGTAGGCTCTTTATATGAAGGTTATAAATACGATAAATATATAGCAGATAAATATATGTTATGTAGAAGAATTATAGACGGAACTATTACAAGTGTTAAAATTGACGATTACGCAAACTTAACACCAAGACAAAGAGTAGCGAAGTTAAAATCTGTATCAAATTTAATGACTTTCAGAAGTCCAAACTATAACCCAGCTGGCGTAAGAGTTTCAACTCCATTTGATAATCAAATAGCTATTATCAATACAGATTTTGAAGCTGATATGTCAACAGATGTTTTAGCAACTTCTTTCTTCCGTAATGAAGCAGAAATGAAGTCAAGAAGTGCTTTAATAGATGGTTTCGGAAATCACGACGAAGCGAGATTACAAGAATTACTTGGCGACGCATACGTACCATTTACAGAAACAGAATTAACAGCATTAAGAAATATACCAGCAGTCATAATAGACGAGGAATTTTTCCAAGATTATTCTTACGCAATGGATAATAACGCAGATACTAAAATGACTGACTTCTATAACCCAGAAACATTAAAAAGAAATCATTGGCTTCACACTTGGAAAGTGTTGTCTACTTCGCCATTTAAACGGAGCTTGCGTATTTACCATAGATACACCAGCTGTAACAGAAGTAGCAGTAAATCCAAGCGAAGTATCAGCTAGTGCTGGTTTAGATGTTCAATTACAAGCAGTTGTTACAACTACTGGTTTTGCTAATAAAGCTGTAACTTGGAGTATAACACAAGACCCAGAAGAAGACCCAGCAAAAAAAGCGACTGTCGACTTAAACGGAAAAGTACATATTCCAGCTGGACACGTAGCAACTACACCAGACGCAGAAGACAAACTAGTAATAGTAACAGCTACAAGTGTATATGATAATGAACAAAGTGGAACAGCAAGTATAACAGTTCTTTAATAAACAAAACGGCTGGATATAAAATCTAGCCGTTATTATTTTATAAGAAGGGAGAAAGAAAATGAAACGTAAACTAATAAATTCGCAGTTGTCTAATTTTAAAACTTACGAAATGTATAAAAGACAATTACTTACACTTGCCGAAAATGTGTTTGAATTTTCAAATATGTCAAAATTTATAGACACAGCATACTTAAATAAAACATTATTAAGACAAGGAAGTATAGCATTTTTTGTAGACGAAGTATTAGGACTTTTAGCTTTACCATATCAAAATATTGGTAAATTAGATGTATACGGAAGACCTACAAGCATACAAGTAACATCACAAAACGGATATACTAAATTATTAAGAAATCAAGACGACTTTGTTATAATGTACGATAATAACGGACGCTATCCATTATGGTTAGATATATTACAATACAGCGAGCGTATCGCGTTAGACACTAGAACAACAGATATAAATATAGCCCAACAAAAAACGCCTAGGTTTTGGAAAACAAAAACAGAAAAAGTAAAATCAATACAAGACTTAGTAAATAACGTAGACGGTATGGAAAATACAGTTATTTCATACGACGACTTAGACTTAGACGATACAACATTAGTACTAGCGCCAGCACCTTTCGTAGCAGATAAAATAGACGAACACAAAGAGAAAGACTGGAACGAATTTTTACGACTTATTGGAATTGCTAATATGAATTTTCAAAAGAAAGAGCGTAATATACGCGACGAAGTATTAGCAAGCCAAGGGGGAACAGTTGCAAGTAGATATAGTCGTTTCGAGCCTAGAAAAAAAGCGATAGAAGAAATAAACGAAAAATTAGCAAATAAAATATTAGTTAATGGAAAACAAGCAATAGAACAAAAAATAGAAGTAAAATACTACGACGGAATACCAACTAGCATAGAAGAAATAGAAGACGTCTACGAAGACGAGGAAGGAGAGGGCGAAAATGATACCATATTATAACGGTTTATTTATGTTTTATCCTTTTTTACCACCTAATTGTAGTAAACCACCTACTTTATATTCTATTTTAAATTCTATCGTAAATGGAGATAAAGAGGAAGAAGACTACACAAAAATAAAAGACTTAGCAAAAGAAGGACGAACAACTATTTTTAACTTTGATTATCCTTTATCACAATATTTAGATAAGGAAAAATTTGAAATAATGATATTAAATCATTATTTACAACGCCGAATTGGTTTTGAAACTGTAACAGCTTTTAGAATACAACTAGACGTAAAACTAAACGAAATAATGCCATTATACAATAAAATGTTTAACGCATTAGAAAATTGGGAAATTTTTAACGACGGCGAAGTTACTACTAGAACTGGTACAGATAATACAACATCACAAAATACAAATAATACAAGCAATACATTAGAAAATAGTTCTACAACAAGTACAGAAGATATATCAGACAGAAGAAATAGCGAACTACCTCAAAACCAACTTGAAGATTTAAGAAACGGAAGTTATGTTACTAATTATAGTTATGATACAAATACAAATACTGGTAATGATAATTCACAAAGTAAAGGAACATCACAAGCAACAAATCAAGGTACAGACAATAAAATATATAATGAAACAGTAACAAGAACGCCAGCAGATAAAATAGCAATTTTAAAAGAAATGCAAGAAAATATAAAATCAATATATAGTTTAATTTATAAAGAGTTAGACTGTCTATTTTATAATTTAGTATAGAGAGGAGAAAGAAAATGAATAAATTTGAATTTAAAAATTTAACACCTTTTAAATGGTTTGTATTAGAGAATTTTCCTTTTATAGAAGCAGACTTTGACGCTTTAACAGAGTGGCAACTTTTTTGTAAATTAGGAAAAGAAATGAATAAAATAATAAATAGTGAAAATACATTAGGTACACAAGTAGAAAATGTTACAAATGCTTTCATAGAATTACAAAATTATGTTAATAATTATTTTAAAAATCTAGATGTGCAAGAAGAAATAAATAATAAATTAAATGAAATGGCAGAAGACGGAACATTACAAGAAATTATTACAGAATTTTTGAAAATTAAATCATTATTAGTTTTTGATAATGTAAACGAAATGAAATTATCTACTAATTTAATAAATGGTAGTTATGCAAAAACTTTAGGTTTTTATAATAAAAACGATTTTGGAGGGAATATATATAAAATAAGAAATAAAATTGAAGAAGATATAATAGACGATATATTAATAATTGAAATAAACCAAGAATTAGTAGCAGAATTGATATTGGATAATATTATGAGTGTAGAACAATTTGGGGCTTATGGAAATAATGAAGAAGACGACACTTTATCTATTCAATTAGCAATTAATAATTGTAAAAAAGTATTATTCAATAAAACATATAAAACTACTTCACAAATTACAATAAATACACCTTGTGAATTAATAGGAAATGGCACATCTATTATAAATTCTACTTTATCTGGTAAAGATGATGTTTTCAAGGTTTTAACTTCAAATGTAAATTTTTTAAATTTAGAAATTAATTTACAATATAATGGTGGTGGAGTACACGGAGAACACGGCGCAACTATTTGTTTTGGTACATATAAAATGGATACTCCTTTAAATATTTCTAATTTTATAATAAGAAATTGTAGAATAAAAAGACAAGGTACTTTATCAGAAAATATAGCAATTTTTGGAGATACACATAACGTATTAATAGAAAATTGTTATATTTATGGGGAATGTATAACACTACATTGGAGTGGAGATTTTGACGAAAGGTATCCAAATACGGGTAGATGTTCTATAACTTTCCACCCTTACAATGTTATAATAAGAAATAATATATTAGAAAATAATCGAGGGGTTTTTGTTTCTTCTGCTTATAATGTAGAGATATTAAATAATACTTTTATTAATAATACTTTTCCTATTACTTTTTCTATTGGAGATTATGGAAACACTTTTGCACAAACTTATCAAAAAGAAAATATAATGACAGGCTTAACCGTAGAAAATTGTAATTTTACTGAATATGAAGAAAATGCAATATATATTACTGGTTATGGTTATAGAGAAGACGACCCAATACATCAAAAAAATTATATAACAAATTCTAAAATTAATATAAAAAATTGTAGTTTTGAAGATAGTACTTTAAACCCAAATAAAGCAATAGTAAATTTAATTTTAGCTTATGGTATAAATTTTAATAATTGTAAATTTAAAACAACAAATAGAAAAAATGCAATATATGGAAATCCATTTTTTGATACACAAATAGAAAATTGTTATTTTAGTGTAGCAGAAAACCCAATATCTATTTTTGGTGGAAATAATATTATTATTAATAATTGTATAGCTAATATTAATAATAAATTTAATTTTATTAGAACTAATCAATATACTTTTAATTTTACTGAAACAAATTACAAAGTAGAAAATTTAACAATAAAAAATAATATTTGTAGTGGTATAACAACATTATTATTATTACAATATGTAAAAAAATGTTTAATTGATAATAATAAACTATTATTAGCTAATATAGGTATTCAACTTTCAATAGAAAATGAAAATATAACAATTTCTAATAATAAATTTACAGATAATTCAGAAACTTTAATAGCAAGTCATTTCAATATTAAGTCAGATTTTTGCAAAAATTTAATTGTATTAAATAATAATTTTAATGGTGCTAGAGGCGTTGGAATAAATACAAATTCGCTTAATAATAGAATATTACACAATAACTTAATAGAAAATAGCTTTACAAATGCTTTATTAGTTGCACTAACTGGAAATAGAAGTAATAAAGATGTTTTCTTACTTGGTAATATTACTGACGACACATCTCAATTAATATATGGTACTGATTATCAATATATTAATTATACAGAAAATTAAAGAAAAGAGAGGATATATCCTCTCTTTTTGTTGCACGTGAAACATTATACAATAATATTATTTAAGTTGTAATTTCCAACATTTCCGTGATTATGCCATATAGTAACACCACGTCTACAAGCATTATTTATAATATCCATATATTTACTTGGTACTTCGCCATATCCTATTTCTTCACTAGCGCCAATTTCAACATAATTCCAATATCTACGACCAGTAATATTAGGTAATTCTAAACTTTTTATTGCATATCCAAATCGTGTAAAGTAATCGTCTATTATTTTTAAATATTCCGTTTTAGCGCGCATTTCTCTAAATGTAAATTTATTTCTATTACAAGCCCATATAACGTCCCCAGTTGCTTGACCACCAGCTATATTAGGCGATAAGCTTGCTTGATTAAATTGTCCTATTGTTCCAGCTACTGTACCAGCTACACTAGTAATAGCACCAGCTACAATAGGTAAAGTAGCACCACCAGTAGCAATAGCAGTAGCAACACCCCCAGCAGTTAAAGCAATACTTGCAACTAAATTAACACCGTTTTGCGTTAGCCAGTTTGTGAAAGCGTCAGAAGACCAAGCACAAGTTGGATATTTTCCCGTTGGTAATGCTTCATCGTCGTTTGTACTCATATTTTTATAATTTTTAGGAACTAATCGACCACTACCACCAATAGCAATACTAAATTGGTTTTCAAAAACGCAATTTTCTGATGTAAAATCTTCGTATTTATATATGTTATTACTTCCATTATTATTAGATACAAATAAATAATTATATGGATATACAAAACATTTATTATTTTTTGGAATAAAATTGCTAAAACTTGTACGTTTATTTATTGTAGTATTAAATTTTGTAGGTAACGTATTATATGTTAATGTATACCAATTAAATTCTTGCCCACCAACACTAGCAGTATGTAAGTTTAATTGACTTGCTGTAATCGCTAAATTTGGAAGTATAAAAATATTATTAACGTCTTCGATATGTCCGTCTGAGTTTGTTCTTAATAAAAATAACGCTAAATTTTTAAAACTTTGTAGTGAAGTTATATCAAATAAGAATAATTGTTCGCCAAAAACTGTATTATCATACACACTAATACCAGCGTTTTGTGTACCTTTATTACTTGCTAATACTTCTGTTCCGTCGCTTCCGTCTTTTATTTGCCAATTACTTAATACACCTACATAATATCCATATTCGTTCCCGTAGCTTTCGTCTTCTGTTTCTTGTTCTTCTATTACTTCGCCTACGTCTAAATTTTCGGGTATTGTATGTAAGCCTATTGTATCGTCGTTTACGTGTTGTCTATTTATAAAACATACTTTTTTATTCCATTTATCAAACCAAGTAGACCAAGCGTCTACTGTAAATGTTATTTCTGTGTTTTTATCTCCTTTGTATATAACGTCGTCTATCCAAGCAAAAAACCATTTATTAGAATAGTCAGGGTTTTGAAATGCGATATAGTTTGCTTGTAAACATTGTGCATAAGTAAAACCAGCCATTATAGTTCCCGTGTTTCTTAAAAAAGAATAATTGTCAGCTTGCGCAACTAAATGTCCTTGACTTCTGCATAATTCTAACATTTGTGGTTCTGTATAGGAAAGCACGTTAGTATATTGTTTATCAATATTTATATTTTTTACTAATATAATTTTACTATTCATTTTCTATCTCCTTATCTGAAAATCTATAACTTGTTTAAAGTCTGTTCCTACCATATCATTAGCATAAAAAATTTTGTTTTCCTTAAATGTCATAAACAAGTTACGCAATTTTTCGTTTTTTATTGATATATTATATATATCTCTTTGCCAGTATCTTGATACTTTTATAACGTCAGAAAATACAATTATTTTATTAGAAAATTCTTTATAATATGGACGGATAAACCATATCGGACTTGTTTTTTCTTCCTTATCTACTATATATTCGCATAAAAATTTGAAACTTTGATATTGAAAGCCGAAACGATATAATACATTATAATTATTATAACTTTTTGGTAAATGTGGTTGTGGGTGTGTTTCCCAAGCCCCAGTATTTATCATTTTTGCGTTAGTTCCAATAGTTCCCGAAGTTTTGCCAGTAGATAAGCAATATTCAAGTGCTATCTTAATTGGTGGGTTTCCTTCTACTACGTCTGGTATTTCTTTTACTTGTATTGTACCTTGTTTTTGTGCGCTAATTATCTGATGTAAGCCCCAGTCGTTAATATATGGACATACTCTAGAAATTGTATTACCTACAAGCCATAGTCTAACTTTTAAACGTTTTCTATCTACTGTCGCATAAAAATTCATTAGTTTATTACTTTCATTAGGTAAATAAGTACTACGGCTCATAAATTCTTCAAATATAATGTCTTCTACATCTAAATAGCTTGCACCTGCGTAATTTTGTTCTGTCGATAATGCTACTACATAGCCTATTTTATCAAATCTTTTAGTTTTACCCGTTTCGTTATCGTATATCGATAAATATAAATTTTTTCTATATAATGTTATACAATTATATTTTCCCTCTGTTAATTTTGCTACGTCTACATCTTGAAAATATTGTTCTATTTTCTCGGACGTTATTTCCTCGCGTAATCTACGCATTAAAATAAATCTTTTGCCAGTTTTTAAATATTTTTCTACGGCTTTTTTGTGTTTTACTTGATAGCTTTTCCCGTTGGAACGCTCGCCGTATATCAAGTTAATTCTAGCACCGTATCGCGTCTATTTTATCTATATTATAATGGACTACTTTTTTATTCGCCATTGTTATTTTCTTCCTTTATATATAATCTTGCAATTTGATTTTCGATTTCTTCTCTTACAGCCTTTGCCTTTTCGTCTTTTAATCTATTCGTTAGTAGTCCTGCTCTGTCTACTTTTGTTTTTTTACACGCGTCCGATACTGTTATTTTTGAAAATTTTTTAATAAATTCTAAATCTTTCACTTTCTCACTCCTTATATTTTGCACGTTTACTAGAATTATCAGAAATTAAGTCGGCATAATCTAGCGCTTTCCCTAGTATGTATGTTGTCGGAACAATACAGCAACCGACTTTTGTCTTCTACTGTATATTCGTTTCCTTGATAATCTATTATAGTACATTTTTCTTGATTTTCGCAATACATTAACAAATTTTTATTCGTATATTTAAAATCAAATATAAAATTGTCTTTAAATTCTGATAAATTTTTTAAACCTTGTGCGCCGGCTTTTAGGTACGCCAGCTACTGTAATTTCTAATATTTTTGCTTTTTTTCCTTTTATTTCTTGTACGTTTGTATCTTCTTTTATTTTTTCTTTATCTATCCATTTTGTATAAGCATATTTTTTAGCGCCTTGTGTTATAAACTCGTCGTATTGTCCGTCGTTATCAAATACCCCTAATATATGACGTTCTCCTTTACTATCTTTCGGACTAAATTTTTCGTATGGTATATCCAGTAATTTGCTTACGTGTTTTAATTTTTGTATTACAAATTTGTTATATTTTTCTATTACTGTTTTGTCGTATCCTTCTTTTAATTTCATACTGTCAGTATCACAGTATACTACTTGTTCGTCTAGTTGTATTACATTTTTTAATAAATTAGAACGAGCATATGCTGTAACCCAAACACCATAAGCAAAAGATAAAAACGCTTTTTTCTTTTCTTCATTTAATTTTGCTATTATTTCTGTGTTTTCTAATTCTCTTTCTGTCCAGTCTAATTCATTATCGTATAATACTTCATCACGTATCATATTAGTAACACTCATACCATACAAGGCGTTAAATTTATTTTTTTCTTTTGCGTATTCTACTTCCATACCTTCTACGTTTTTATATGCTGTTTTATTTACATACTTTTCTAAGACAAATTCTATAAATTGTTTAGGTAAATAATCGTAAACACTATAATAACTTTCTTTTATTTCGTAACTATCGTATTTATAAGTATCTAATAAAAAATAAAAGTCTACATCTGTTAGCGTAATTGTTAAACTTTCTGCTTCCATTACACGCCCGTTATCGTATTTACCTTTTTTTATTTCTCTACATTTACTTTGCGAAATAAAATTATTATAATATTTACATTTTATATTTTTAAATTCTACTACTAATATATATGCAAATCTACTCAACATTTGTTTTCTATCTTTTATCATACATTTTTGAAACTCAGTAGACGGGAATTTATGTGAAACTAAAATATATGGATATGAACTCGTAAAGTCCCAGCTTTCTATATTTTTTAGTATTTCGTCAACATATATCCAATTAGCGTGCGTGTATCCGTCCTGCAAATGCTTCTTGTAATAAATTATATATGTGTGGGTTTATATTTATTGACTTTTTAACTTTTCTTTTATAGTCCCAGTCTTCCGATATTCTTTCTTTTAGTTCTCGCCTTACGTGTCCCGTGCTTGTTAATGGTATTTTGTCAACTCTGGCGTATGTTTCTAATTCTCTTTTTATATAGTAATATATAACTAAACAGTCATACTCGCAATATCCTAATTCTTTTTCTGTTAATTTTGTTGCTGGCGTTCGAAGTAATGTATAATCTAAATCTCCTACTTTCTTTTCTACTGGTAACATAAATATTTTAGGTAATTGCTTTAATGCACAATTTGACATCTGATAAGTACATCTAATTTCTATGTTATAGTCTTCTAGTTCGCATTTCATAACTTTGTGTTTTTTCCTTGCTACTACGTTTTTAAATCTAAATATACTTTTTAAATATTGAAATTCAAACGCTAAATTGTGTATAAAAACTATTTTTTTACTATTATTATAATAATCTAAACGCATTAGAAAACTTTTTAATTCTTCCCAAGTTCTACCATAATATACTTCTTCGTTAATAGAAAACATCCAAATATACATACAACTTCTAAATTCTGCTAGTTTTTGTTCTTCCTCTGTTAATTCTAAATATTTTATTGCTGGTAGTATTCTACCGTGTAATATTAAATAACTTGATGTTTCTATATCTAACGAATATATAGTATTATCTACTTTTTTTCTTTCGCCTACTATGTCCCCAAAATGATACTGAAATTCTTTATAATATTTCATACTTTAAATCTCTTTTCTTTTATCATTTATGGCGTTTATTAAATAATTATATTCTTTGCCGTCTATTTTCCCTTCTGACATTAAATTTGCTATTATACTTTCTACCTCTTGTAAATCACTTTCACTATTAGCATTATTTACAAGTTCTATAACATTACTGTATAATAATTCTATTTCGTCAGTATTCTGACTACCTCTATATACATACTTTGTATATATTTTTCTTAATATACTTTCTGTGTTATAGCCTCTGTTCCATTGTATTATACTTTGCATTTGACTATAAAAAGTTTCATAATCGTTTTGCTTTTCTCTTGCTTCTTCTATTACTGCTAATACATCAGACCCGAGGTATAAAATTTGTTATTCCATTTACTTCTTTATCGTCAAAAAAATTCGTTAATGCTTCTGCTTCCTCGTAAGATATATCCGAAACATCAGTACTAAATCTTGTTTTTAATGTTTTAATAGCTTTTTGTTTAGCTTTCTTTATTCCTCTTTTAGTACTAATACTACTATTTAAAAATTCTTTTGTAGCTTTTATAGTTGCTTTCATTTGTGTAACTGTCATTGATTTATTGGCTTTAACACGCCCAGAAACAGTCCAAGCTTGCAACGGTTCGGTTGCAAGCTTTTCCTTTAAATATTTTGTAGCCCAAGTATCTCTCCCGAAACTCGCGTTCTAACCTTACTATACGTTGGTTAGCTCTTTTACTTAACTTCTTTAATTCACTAAATAATTCTTGTTCCTCTCGGGTTAGTTCCTTCTTTTTAGGCATATTTATTCTCCTTTACTACAAAATTAAAATGGTAAATCGTCTGTTGTTTCTTCTTCATTTTTTGTAGTTTCTTCTTTTTTGTTATTTCCTAGTACTGGTACTGCTTTATAAGTTTTACCTTTCTTTGTTTTTACTTCTGTTAGTCTTACGCTTTCTACTTCTCCGAAATAATCTACTACGCTTTCTGTGAAGATTTCACTACCACTAGATACTAAGCCGTATTCTTCTGTATCAAAGTAGTTAATGTCAAACTCTTTTTCGTCTGTTACAATATGACATTTTGCGTATCCTGTTATTTTAACTTCTACGCCTACTAACTCTGATAATTTGATAGCTGTTAAATCTCCTTTCTTTGCCATTTTCTCGAATAATGCGTTGTCGCAAGTTCCTTTCTTTTCGTTTACTGTTACTTCATACTTTCTTGTTTCCATTTTATTCCCTCTTTCTTGCTATTAGGTAGCAAACCATAATTTTTTCTAGCTTTCATAAGATATAGCTATAACTTTCAATACTTATGTATTGGCGTTTTCACTAGGACGGCTCGTCGCTTAAAGCCAAAATACTATATACGTAT
>UMLJ01044152.1_pt1 | contig 14988 bp, 18 predicted proteins | sample 1966521 | NCBI WGS metagenome assembly UMLJ01 (sample SAMEA4836199, study PRJEB28245) | human gut metagenome | biome: gut microbiome; material: fecal sample | place: Denmark | collected 2008
CAATGGCAAAGGAAAATGGGATCACCCGCAGCGAAATTGCGGAGATCCTGACACACGCCGCATTTTATGCGGGTTGGCCGAAGGCATGGGCAGCATTCCGCATGGCAAAGGACATCTGGGCAGACGAGGAAAGCGCCGACGAAAAGCAGCGTCATCAAAACAGCATGGTATTTCCCATCGGAGCGCCCAATGACGGCTTTGCACAGTATTTCAGCGGGCAGAGCTATCTTGCGCCAGTCTCCACGGAGCAGGTCAAAATCTTCAATGTGACCTTTGAACCCGGCTGCCGCAACAACTGGCATATCCACGAGGCGGACAAGGGCGGCGGGCAGATCCTTATCTGCGTGGCCGGGCGCGGTTACTATCAGGAATGGGGCAAAGAGCCGCAGAAGCTGCACCCCGGCGATGTGATCAACATTATGCCCGGTGTCAAGCACTGGCACGGCGCTGCACCGGACAGCTGGTTTTCCCATCTGGCGGTGGAAGTACCCGGAGAAAACTGCCGCAGTCAGTGGTGTGAACCAGTGAGTGAAGAAGAATATCGAAAACTGAAATGAGGAGCATTGTTATGAGCATTTTATTTATCAACGGCAGTCCCAACAAAAATGGCAACACCGCCAAGCTGGCGGCGGAGCTGCTGAAAGGCCACGAGTATAAGACCCTGAACCTTACGGACTACACCATCGGTGCATACGGCCAGAACCTCCCCGGCGATGGGCTGGATGCTGTCATTGGTGCCATGAAGCAGGCGGACATCGTCGTCATCGGCTCACCCCTGTACTGGCACAACATCTGCGGCAGTGTCCGCAATGTGCTGGATCGTTTCTACGGCAAGGTGGAGGACGGCGAACTGTCCGGACGCAAACTGTATTTTGTGTTTCAGGGCGCAGCTCCGGAGAAATGGATGCTGGAGGCGGGCGAGTACACCATGAAGCGTTTTGCCGCTCTCTACGGTATGACCTACGGCGGCATGGCGACCAACAAGGCCGATGCCGCCAAGCTGAACAAGAGCCTGTGAGATAGAAAATACAAAAAACAACAGAAAGGATGACACGACCATGAAAAAACTGACTGCTTTACTTTTGAGCCTTGCGATGGTTTTCAGCCTCGCTGCCTGCGGCAATACGGCCAACACCCCGGCGGACACATCTAAAGATGACGCCCAGACGCCCGCTGTTTCCCCTGTTGAAAAGCCCGACGACACCAATACTCCTGATGATGCCGAGACCCCCGATGACGCGAATACCCCGGCGGAGCAGCCTCAGACCGGCAAGACGCTGGTGGTCTATTACTCCGCCAGCGGCAACACCGCGCGGGTGGCCAAGGACATCGCTGCCGCCACGGGCGCAGACCTCTTTGAGATCGTCCCTACGCAGGTATATACCAGCGACGACCTGAACTGGACGAATGCCAACAGCCGCGTCAGTCGTGAGCACGACGATGAATCCCTGCGGAACGTACCCCTGACCTCCACCACCGTGGCGGACTGGAGCAGCTACGACACCGTGTTCATCGGCTACCCCATCTGGTGGGGCATCGCCGCATGGCCTGTCAACAACTTCGTGACCGACAACGACTTCACTGGCAAGACCGTGATCCCCTTCGCCACCTCGTCTTCCTCCGGCATGGGTCAGAGCGGCACCCTGCTGGCCAATATGGCGGGCACCGGCGACTGGCAGGAGGGCCACCGCTTCTCCTCCGGCATGGGTCAGAGCGGCACCCTGCTGGCCAATATGGCGGGCACCGGCGACTGGCAGGAGGGCCACCGCTTCTCCTCCGGCGCTTCTACCTCTGACGTGGAGAGCTGGGTCAACGGTCTGGGCCTGTAACAGAAAGGAGCATCTATCATGGAATACGCAACTCTCAATAACGGCGTGAAAATGCCTATGGCCGGTATCGGCACCTTTCTTCTGACCCCGGACGAGGCGGAGGCATCCTGTGTCAGCGCTTTGCAGAACGGCTATCGCCTGATCGACACCGCCAACGCCTATGTAAACGAAAAGGCCGTTGGCCGCGCCATGAAGAAGTCCGGCTTGCAGCGGGAGGAGATTTTCCTCGAAACCAAGCTGTGGCCCAGCTTCTATGAGCAGCCCGACGCAGTGGACAAGACACTTGCCCGTCTGGACACCCCCTACATCGACCTGCTGCTGATCCACCAGCCCGCAGGGAACTACATCGCGGGCTACCGCCAGATGGAAAAGGCGTACAAGGAGGGCAAGGTTCGTGCCATCGGCCTGTCCAACTTCACTAAGGAGCAGATCGAGGAGATCCTCTCCCTCTGTGAAGTAAAGCCTACCGTCTTGCAGACCGAGCTGCATCCCTATCATCAGGAGTCGGAACTAAAGGCGTTTCTGAAAGAGAATGGCATCGTGCCGCAGGCGTGGTATCCGCTGGGTCACGGCGACAAGGCGCTGCTTCAGGAGCCGCTGTTCGCCCAGCTCGGCGCGAAGTACGGCAAGTCCGCGCCCCAGATCATCCTCCGCTGGCACATCCAGAGCGGCAACATCGTCATCCCCGGCTCCAAGAATCCCGAGCATATCAAGTCCAACTTTGATCTGTTCGATTTTGCCTTGACCGATGATGAAATGGCGCAGGTCACCGCCCTCAACAAGAATGTACGCTACTACACCAACACCCCCGAACTGCTGAAAAAGTACGCGGAAATGGTTCCACCGGTGGACGAGCAGAAATGAGACGGTTCCTTGCGTTCTGGCTAGCGGTGTCGCTGCTGGTTCTCGCGGGGTGTGGAACCAGAGAAGCGGAACCGTCCCAGCCGGAGCCGCCTGCCGTTACGGCACCGGACATAGACACGCCGACCACATCACCGGACGAGCCTGCTGAGAACACGCCGCCCGCCGAAACGTCGGCGCCGGTGCAGACCGGTCTGTTTGCAGAGCAAATCTTCTCCGGTGCGGACGGTGACATCCATTACAGCTACTACCTGCCCGACAGCTACGACGGCAGTCGGAAGTTCCCCATGATGGTGGTTATGCCGGGCTATAACATGATGTGGTTCGGTGAAGATTCTTCCGGCAGCAATCTGAACTGGAGCGGCTTCACCGCATGGACGAAGCTGGACACGGAGATAATCGTGGTCTCCGCTCAACTGACGGACTGGGGCGAAAAATCCGCCCGGCAGGCCATTGAGTTGACGGAATACTTTATCAGCTATTTTGCTGTGGATACCAGCCGTGTCTACGCCGCCGGATACTCCGCGGGCGGCGAAACCATGTCCCGTGCGGTGTCCATGCGGCCCGACCTGTATGCCGCCTATCTTCACGGCGCTTCTCAGTGGGATGGCGACTATGCGCCCATTGCGGAGAACGGCGTGGCGGTCTATATCTACATGGCCGAGGGCGACGAGTATTACGGCAGCGCCAAGGCCCGCTCGGCCTATGAAAACCTCCATACGGCCTACGAGGCCGCCGGTTGGAGAGACGCGGACATTGACCGTGTGCTGCGGATCGAGACACCCGATAATGCCTTCTTCAACGCCAAGGGTATCTACAACTACCACGGCGGCGCTAATGTGGTCTTTGACGATCCGGATAACCTGAACTGGGTGATCTCCCACAGCAAAGGATGACAGTATGAAACCAGTCATGAAAGTGAAAATCAGCATCGACGCGGCCATGACGCTGGCGTTGCTGCTTCTGATGGCCTACGGCCTTGTGGGCGAAGCGGCCCACGAGTGGCTGGGGATGGGGATGTTTGCCCTTTTCCTCCTGCATCATCTCCTGAACCGGCGGTGGATCAGAGCGGTGCCGCAGGGACGCTATGCGCCCCCACGCATCGTGCAGACGGTGCTGACGCTGCTGCTCCTTCTGACCATGCTGGGCTCCATGGTCAGCGGTGTGATCGTCTCGCGGTATGTGTTTCCCTTTCAGGCTGGCTTCGGCCTTACGTCATGGGCGGAAAAGCTGCATATGCTGTGCGCCTATTGGGGCTTCGTGCTGATGAGCCTGCATTTGGGAATGCACTGGAACATGGTGCTGGCCATGATGCGGAAGCATTTGACACCCTTCAAGCCCCGCACATGGTGCCTGCGGCTGCCGGCTTATCTCTGGGCGGCCTACGGTGCGGTAGCCTTCGTCCGGCGGGACGTGTGGCGCTATCTGCTGCTGAAAAGCCACTTTGTGTTCTTCGACTACACCGAGCCGCTGGTACGCTTTCTGCTGGACTATCTGGCGGTAATGAGCCTGTTCGTACTGGCGGGCTACTGGCTGGCAAGAGCACTCAGGCCAAAAGGCCAATGAACCATCTTTCCCGATGAAATCCGGTTTTCCTCTCCCTCTTTCTATAAGCAAAGTCCCGGTATGCGGCGTAGGCCGCATACCGGGACTTTGCTTTGTCAAATCTAATAATATTGTGTATTTAGGAATTGACAACTACAATATATTGTGGTATATAAGAATTATCATTGTTCTTTGTGCACCATTTGCAGGTCTGTGATCTGCATCGCACACGTTGTTAAGCTTGTACTTGAGGAGCACCACGCTCCCGTTTGAGATCAGGACCATTGCGCCCTTATATTTCAATGACTATGCTGCGAGAAATTCTCTCGCGGCAGTTTCCACCTGTACGCCGCTTTGCCGCCATGCTATGATGTGCCTGTACTTAAGGCATCAAGCATTTAGGTCGGAGCAGAGCAGGCACGGGTGGAAAGCATTATCAACAGCTTTTCGCTCTGATTAAGAACCCGAAGTATGTCAAAATGAACCCTCCCGGAAAAACGGGCGGCCATCAAAATTGAACAATACTGCAAACGCAGGAAGGATCGTATGAAGCCGAAATGGCAGGAAGATTCTTCCTGCGTTTTTGCTTACTATTTTTGTCGCGGCACTTGCCACCGCCGCGATACCGCAGAAAAAAAGAGTGCCGAAATCAATTCGGCGCAGATCAGGAAAAAGAAGTTTTGTAAAAGCTGTCAGGACGATACGGCAGGAAAATCGTCAAGGGAGAGGCAAGCTCCCGCCCCTGTATGCCGCAGTCAGAGTGCGGTGCCGGTCATACGGGGTATCGCGCATCCTTCGATTCGTCGCCGGGCGGATCACAGGACACCGGCGGAGCCTTCCGCAGCCGAGTTCAGCGGCATGGTGTCCGCCACCGCTCTATCGGAGCAGGGTATTTTGCCCCATGTGGCAGCGTACTGACCTGGCACAAGTAAAGAGAGACAGACATACAGACAGACCTCGGAAAGCACGCAGCACCAAGGCTTTCCGCCTGCGGAAGTCTATTCTTTCTGCGGAGATGCGCCGGAAACGACCCTCCTTGCCAACGGGTGAAGTGCGCCCATCTGAACACAATTTTGAATATAAGGAGCTTTCTCTATATGACTACAAAAGGTATTTACCATACCCTCGTTACCCAGTTGGACAAGCTGGCCCGGCACAACCGACAGGGCAGCTTCCGCACGAAGGATCGCTACTACGAGGCGGTCAAGCGTTTCTGCGCCTACCTCGCAACTTACTACCATCTGCAAAAGCTGGAGAACATCAGCGGCAAGCATCTGGTGAGCTACGTTCTCTATTTGCAGGAGCAGGGCAAGTCAGCCAGCACCATCAAGACCGACCTCTCCGCCATCCGCTTTTTCCACGATAAGATGTCCCATCCCCGCTATACGCTGCCGGACAACGAAGAACTGGGCGTCGCCTTGGAACGCCGCCGCTTCGGGCAGCAGGATCGTACATGGATGAACCCGGAGTTCGGCAAGCTGATTGGCCGCGCCATGGCGGAGGAGCGGGAGGACTACATTCTCGCCCTGTATCTGGCTCGCTATGCCGGTCTGCGCATCCACGAGTGTTTCCGTATGGACACCGCTGCGGCGGAGCGTGCGCTGCGTGAAAATGCCCTCACCGTAAAGGGCAAGGGCGGCAAGGTGCGTATCGTCCCCATCGAGGACGACCGCATCACGATGATGCTACAAAGGCTGCTGGAGAAAACGGAACGCGGCCACAAGCTGCTGGTGCCGGACGGCGTTCCCACCGACCGGGTCATTAACGGTATGCAGCAGTTCATCATTCGCTACCGTGATGCCATCTGCGATCCCACAGCGCAGGACAGACGCATTACCTTCCATGGACTGCGGCATACCTACGCCGCTGAAAAGTACACATCCCTCGTCGATGGCGGCATGACGCCCTTAGACGCCCATTTCACCGTGTCCCGGCTGTTGGGACATGAGCGACCCGACGTGACGGATATTTATCTGGCGTCCGTGAAGGGAGGCACTGCCCGTGGAGAATAAGTATCGCTACCTGCATGACCTTCCCATGACTCTGCGGGTAGAGGACTTAATGCCCCTCCTCGGCATTGGCCGCAACACCGCCTACGAGCTGATCCGCAGCGGACAGATTCGAAGCGTCCGTGTCGGAAGGCAGATTCGCATTCCGAGGGAGGCCCTGCTGGAGTTCCTGCGGAAGTAAAGATCTTTGCCACAGAAATAAAACTTGCACAACAGTCGCGCGGGATATATCATGGAGGTGGTACATTCCGTGCGGCGGAAAGGAGCGTATATGCCGCGTACAAAAACAGGAAAAGGAGCCGGTGGTGCCGGTTCCATCAGAAAGATCACAACAACAAAGAACGGAAAGACCTACACCTACTGGCAGGGCCGCTACACAGAGGGCTTTGACCCCGGTACAGGCAAGCAGATCCAGCGCAGCATCACCGGAAAGACGCAGAAAGAAGTGGCGCAGAAGCTGCGCCAGATCACGGCGTCGCTGGACGATGGCACCTACAAAACACCCTGTAAGCTGACGGTTGGAGAATGGCTGGACATCTGGACACAGGACTATCTCGGCGGTGTGAAAGCGTCTACGGCGTATCTTTATAAGAAGAATGTGGAGTTATATATTGTGCCGCATCTTGGGAACATCAAGCTGGAAGCCCTAAACACCCACACAGTACAACACTTTTACAATCAGCTTGTTTCTCCGACCGACCCGGCAGTCAATCCCCTTTCGGGAAAGACGGTAAAGAATATTCACGGTGTTTTTCACAAGGCCATGCAGCAAGCGGTGCTGATCGGCTATCTGCGCGTCAATCCGACGGATGCATGTACGCTTCCGCGTGTCATCAAAAAAGAGATGCACCCGCTGGAGGAAGATCAAGTCACTGCATTTCTGAAAGAGGTACAGGGGAGCCCCCACGAATACCTTTATAAAATCGCGCTGTTTACTGGGCTGCGCGAGGGTGAAATACTTGGGTTAGGCTGGGAGCATATTGACCTTGAAAACGGAATTCTGACAGTGAAACGCCAACTCCGCAAGGAGCAGAAAAAGGGCGGTCAATATTACTTCTCTCCACCGAAGAACAACCGCGCCCGTAGTATCTCATTAGCTCCATCTGTGGTGCTGCTGTTCCGGCTTCAAAAGCTGGCACAAAACAGTATGCGAATGGAGGCGGGCGACGCATGGCAGGAAAACGGGCTTGTCTTTTCCAATCAGACGGGCGGCTACCTATCCTATCGCACGGTGTATGACTGCTTCAAGCGCATTGTGAAAAAAATAGGCTCTCAAGCTACCCGCTTTCACGACCTGCGCCACACATACGCAGTTGCCTGTATCAAAAGTGGTGATGACATTAAAACCGTGCAGGAAAATCTCGGCCATGCCACCGCTGCTTTCACATTGGACGTGTATGGCCATGTGACGAAGCAAATGAAGCAGGACAGTGCCCTACGGATGGAGCAATTTATCCAGTCCGTTTCTATCGGGTGACTTCATAAGGCTAAAAATAAGGCTAAATCCACTTTTGGGCAAAGAAAAAACCCTTGAAACCAAGTGGTTTCAAGGGTTTCGGATGGTGCGCGGTACAGGACTCGAACCTGTGACCCCATGCACGTCAAGCATGTGCTCTACCAGCTGAGCTAACCGCGCAGACAACGATAGTATATTACCCTATCAGCCCCGGTTTGTCAACACTTTTCTTGCCTTTCCCGCGGAAATTTGCTATACTTACGGGGAAAGACTGTGAAAAGGGGATGATCCCATGGAAAAGATCGCGTTGGTGACCGGCTCCTCCCGGGGCATCGGACGGGCGGTGGCCCGCCGCTTGGCCGCCGAGGGCTACGCCGTGTGCGTCAACTACCGGGAACGGCAGGACTGTGCCATGTCGCTGGTGGCGGAGATCAGCGCCGCCGGCGGCCGCGCCATGGCCGTGCAGGCGGACGTGGCGCACCGGGTACAGGTGAACGAGATGGTGCGGCGGGTGGAGGGCGAGCTCGGCCCCGTGTCGTTGCTGGTGAACAATGCGGGCGTGGCGGGACAGGCGCTGTTCCAGGACATCACCGACGCCCTGTGGCACCGCTATTTCGCCGTGAACGTGGACGGAGCGTTCCACACCATACAGGCGGTGCTGCCCCATATGCTCCACGAGCACGCCGGGTGCATCATCAACGTATCCTCCATCTGGGGCCTGCGCGGCGCCAGCTGCGAGGTGACGTACTCTGCCACCAAGGGCGCGCTGATCGCGCTGACCCGTTCCCTGGCGTCGGAGCTGGCGCCCACGGGCATCCGGGTCAACTGCGTTGCGCCGGGTGTCATTAAGACCGATATGCTGAACGCGCTGCCGCCGGAGGTACTCCCTCAGCTGGCGCAGGAGACGCCGCTGGGCCGTCTGGGCACGCCGGAGGACATCGCCGCCGCCGTCAGCTTCCTGGCGGACGAAAAGGCGTCGTTCATCACCGGGCAGGTACTCACCTGTGACGGAGGATTTATATTGTGACCGCGAAAACGCAGCCCGCCTCGAAAGAGGCGGGCTGCTTCGTTATATATGTCCCTCCGGGAGGGGCTGGGCGTGGAGCATCACCCGGCCGAAGCAGGTCAGGCTGCGGCCGCTGCCCCGGTGGAATATCACGTCCATATCCGAGCGCTTCCGGTTCAGGGAGAACAGGTATACCATACCCAGCGGGTCCCGGTAGTACTGCTTGCACAGCATATCGCCGTCCACGCAGAAGATGCCCACGTCGCCGCTTTGCACCGGGTCATGGTTTACGTAGACCACGGCGCCGTCGGCGATGACCGGCGCCATGGAGTCGCCCTGTATCCGCACGGCCAGCTCCGCGCCGGGGGGCACGTCGCCGGTGACCGGTATCAGCTCATAGTCCTCGCCGAACACCGGCGCGGCGAAGCCCGCGGCGGCGGGGGAGGTGTACAGCGGGATGACCCGCCTCTCGGCGGCGGGTGCGGCGGCGCGCAGGTCGTCAGTCATTTCGGTCAGCGCGTCCACCAGCGTGTGGACGGTCTGGCGCCCGGACAGGGGCAGATCCCGGTATTTGGCCAGCAGACGGCGCTCCTCATCGCTGTGGCCGCCGGAGGCGGCGCGGTAGCTGCCCCGGTACAGATAGTTGGGCTCAGCCTCCAGCGCGTCAAACAGCCGCAGGAGCACCTCCTCCTTGGGGGCGCTGATGCCCGTCTCGTAGTTGCCCACGGCGGATACGGACACCCCCAGCCGGTCAGCCAGCGCCTGCCGGGTCAGCCCCAGCTCCTCCCGCCGCCGCCGCATTTGCTCACCAAAAGACACGCCGCGCACCTCCTCGACAAATACAGACTGCTTTTGACAGTATACTACGCTGGATTTTTGGTTTTGTCAAGGGATAATCACAAGAAACTTGTGATTTTTGACTTGATATCACAAGTTTCTTGTGATACAGTAGCGTCATCAACAAGTTTCTTGGTTTTGAAAGGGGGTTGTCACAAGAATGCTGTGGCGTGGAGGAGGTGGATACAAACGGCGGCAGAGGGGGCGGCAAAAAACGAAAAGAGCACGCCGGAGCGTGCTCTTTTGCGGCGGGCTGGGCCGCTTCTCTCGGGGCGTGCACATGATAGATACCGCGGCGTTGACAATAAAAATACCGACCGCCTGAAGGGCTGATCGGTATTTTTGGTGGGGGATGGTGGATTCGAACCACCGAAGGCATTGCCAGCAGATTTACAGTCTGTCCCCTTTGGCCACTCGGGAAATCCCCCAAATATACGGGTATTCAATTGGAGCTGGTGGACGGATTCGAACCCCCGACCTGCTGATTACAAATCAGCTGCTCTACCAGCTGAGCTACACCAGCATCTCACCAGCGAACCGTATTATACCAGAGCTTTCCCTCAATGTCAACAAGAAAGTTTATCAGGAAACAGGAAATTTATCGCTTTAAAGTTATACAGCTTCCACAAAGGAACCATGCAGAACAACGAAAGAGGGGGATCGCATATGACATTATCACAACTTTCCGTACAGTACGACGCCAGCGCCGCGCTGGTGGCCGGGCGGCTGGCGCAGCTGCGCCTGGCCCTGCGCACCACCGGCGATCAGGAGGAGGCCCGGCGTCTGCGCCGCCGGATCGCGGATCTGCGGCCCATGCTGGAGCAGTGCCGCCGCCTGACCCAACTGACGGCCCGCTACTACGACAGGAGCTTTTGCGGCTATGGCGAGTACCGTATATGACCCCATGGATCGGGCGGGTCTTGAGTTCTGGCTCCACACCCAGGCCGGGGACAACAGCGAACGCCGCCGTCGGCTGCTGCGGAACCTGCCCAAGGCTGTGGCCGCGGAGCTGACGCCCCGCCAGCGGGAGGTCCTGGCGCTGTACATGGAGAGGGACATGAACGTGACCCAGATCGCGGCGGTGCTGGGCGTCAACAAGTCCACGGTGTCCCGTTCACTGCACCGGGCGCTCCGCAGACTGGAGCGCTGCCTGCGATATAGCTTTTGATCCGCGGCGGAACGGGAAGTGCTTGACATTTCCCGTTCCGCCACATACTATATACCTATATACGTACCGTACACGTGCCATATACGTACCACCTACGTATCCTGCCGGTATTACTGACATTACCATTGAAGAAAAGGAGTATCGCTCCATGTATCAGAAGCTTATGCACAACAAGAGCCTGCGCCTGATCGGCGGTCTGCTGGGCGGCCTGCTGCTCAGCGTGGCCATCAACGTGTTCATCGTGCCTCAGGGCCTCTACGGCGGCGGGGCCTACGGCCTGTGCCAGGTGATCCGTACCCTTCTGCAGCGGGAGCTGTCTCTCTCCCTTCCCTTCGACCTGGCCGGTGTACTGTATTTCTTCGTGAACATTCCCTTGTTTCTGCTGGCCTACAAGGCCCTGGGCCGGGAGTTTTTCTGGAAGGCGGCGATCTGCACCGTCTGCAACTCTGTCTTTCTGGCGGTCATTCCCTCGCCGTCCACGCCGGTCATTCCGGATATCCTCACCAGCTGCATGGTGGGCGGCATCCTGGCGGGCTTTGCCTCCGGCCTGGTGCTGACCTGCGGCTGCTCCACCGGCGGCCTGGACATCCTGGGGCTGTATCTCAGCAAGAAGGGCAGCCGCTTCACCGTGGGTCGGTTCTCCATTTCCTTCAACGCGCTGCTGTATACCCTGTGCTTCTTCCTGTTCGATGCCGCCACTGCGATCTACTCCGCTATATATAATGTGCTGAGCAGCCTGTTTCTGGACCGTATCCACCGGCAGAATGTTACGGTACAGCTGCTGATCTTCACCAAGAAGAACGACCCCCAGCTGCCCCGCTACATCATGGAGCAGTTGGACCGGGGCGTTACCAGCTGGACGGGCCGGGGCGGCTGGACCGGCGACGAGGTGCAGGTGCTCTGCGTCTGCCTGTCCAAGTATGAGATCGACACCCTGCAGGATGTTCTGCGCCGGGTGGACCCGGATGCCTTCTACATCGTGCAGGAGGGCGTCCATGCCGGCGGCAATTTCGAGCGCCACCTGGGGTGACAGTAACCGAAAAAATCACAAAACACCATCCTCCGGGATGGTGTTTTTTCTTGCCTTTTCAGGAAATTGCGGATGTGAAGGCGGCAACGTTTCCAATTTGTCCGCTGATAAAAAACGAAACCGGCGCAAACCGTTCTTACAGACGGGACAGCGCCTCGTAAAACGAAAAAAACGGCAAGCGTTGGTAACGTTTTCACATTACCACATTTTTTTGCACAAATCAACCAAAAATTTATACAAACTTAATGTTCAAAAATTGTTCATTTTGCAGCTTGAAAGTTGAAAAACACCGGCGTATAGTAATGATGTTATTAGTGGGCGGGCGTGTTTGTTTGCTAAAAGACAGGAAATGCAACTTTTCCGGTATAAATATTTCGCGGTTTTAATCGCGAAAGGAACGATGAACCACGTCCTGAATGCTAAGAAATCGTTATGAAAAGGGAGGAGCCGCTATGACCCGACAGGAAGCCGTCGACCGTCTGTGCGATGTGTACGCCGGCAGCTATGATGTGACCCGCTGCGAAGAGAACGAGCACGCCTTGGCCGCCACGATGGATTTCTACGCCACCGCCGAGAAGTACGTGCTCTCCAAAAAGGCCAAGCTCTGGCAGGCCAACAGCTTTGAATATGTGTACCTCTTCAATGTTCCCCATCTGACGAAGGAGATATATGAAAGGTGCGAAAAGCTGGCCTACGAACAGGGTATGGCCCGCATCCAGCCAAACTCCACCCATATGTATACCTACATCACCGCGCTGTTTGTCTGTGACAGCTGCGACGAAGACGCCCGCAAGGCACTGAAGCGCTGCAAGCTCTACAAGAGCTTCAAGCTGTCCTACTGGGGCTGGATGGACTTTCATACCGGGCTGGTGGTGCTGCCTGAGGAAAAGATCAGCACCAATGCCAGCGGACATAGTGCAGCACAGGTTTTCGAAAGAGGCCTGTTTCATAAGCAAAAGAAATCGCTATTCAGAAAGGAGAGAGCTGTATGAATGCTGCGTTGTTCCTTATCATTGGCTGCGCTGTCCTGGTCGTAGGTTATATCTTCTACGGCGGCTGGCTGGCCAAGAAGTGGGGCGTGGATAACTCCCGTCCGACTCCTGCCCATACCATGGAGGATGGCAAGGATTATTGTCCTGCCAAGGCTCCCGTGCTGATGGGTCACCATTTCTCCTCTATCGCCGGTGCCGGCCCCATCAACGGCCCCATTCAGGCCGCTGTGTTCGGTTGGGTCCCCGTTATGCTGTGGGTCCTGATCGGCGGTATCTTCTTCGGCGGCGTGCATGACTTCGGCGCCCTGTTCGCCTCCATTCGCCACAAGGGCGAGTCCATCGGTGAGGTCATCGGCGACGCCATCGGTGCCAAGGCCAAGAAGCTGTTTATCACCTTCGCTTACCTGACCCTGATCCTGGTGGTGGCGGCCTTCGCCTCCATCGTGGCCAACACCTTCAAGGCCACCTATACCGCTGACGGCGCTGTGGACTATGCGGCTTCCGCTGCCAATGCCTCCACCGCTATCATCTCCATCATGTTCATCCTGATGGCCATTCTGTTCGGCTTCTTTGTCTATCGCCGCAACGCGCCTCTGGGCATTTCCACGGTCATCGGCGTCATCGGCATCGTGGTCTGCATGATCATCGGCCTGAACTGGCACCCCATCTACCTGAACTACACCGTGTGGATGATCATTGTCGGTCTGTACATCGGCGTTGCTTCCGTCACCCCCGTGTGGATCCTGCTGCAGCCCCGTGACTACCTGAGCTCCTTCCTGCTGTACGGCATGATGATCCTGGCTGTCGTGGGCATCGTCGGCTGCTCCCCCACCGTGGATATGCCCGCGTTTACCGGGTTCTATGATACCCTGGCTCCCAGCGGCACGTCCCTGGGCTATATGTTCCCTGCACTGTTCGTGACCATCGCCTGCGGCGCTGTGTCCGGCTTCCACTCCCTGGTGGGCTCCGGTACCACGTCCAAGCAGCTGGATCAGGAGAAGGACGCCAAGCCCATCGCCTATGGCGGTATGCTGATCGAGTGCGCTCTGGCTCTGATCTCCGTCTGCGCTGTTGGTTACATCTGGAACCAGTATGCTGACGGCACCACCACGACGCCTACCGTCGTGTTTGCCACCGGTCTGGCCTCCATGTTCTCCAAGGTGTTCGGCTCCGGCTGCTACAACGTGGTGTACTCCATGCTGATCCTGGCCGTGTCCGCTTTCTGCCTGACCTCCGTGGATACCGCCACCCGTCTGGCCCGCTATATGTTCGCTGAGTTCTTTGTCGAGCCCGGCAAGACCCGCGAGGATCTGACCGGCTGGAAGCGCGTTATCACCAACCCCTATGTGGCTACCGGTATCACCGTGGTGGCCGGCGTGGCCCTGGGCCTGACCGGTTACGCCAAGATCTGGGCTCTGTTCGGCGCTGCCAACCAGCTGCTGGCTGCTCTGGGTCTGCTGGCTGTGTGCTGCTGGCTGGGTAAGGTCGGCCGCAACAACAAGATGTTCTACTTCCCCATGTTCTTCATGCTGATCGTGACCCTGACCTCCCTGGTGTTCACCATCAAGGCGCAGGTCGTGGGCATCATGGCCGGCGGCGAAGGCGTGGTGTGGTGCTACGTCCGCGGCATCATCGGTGTCCTGCTGGTGATCCTGGCTATCGACCTGGTGGTGGAGGGCATCCGCGCTCTGGGCCGCAACAAGAAGGCTGCTCAGGCCGCAGAGTAAATCGCTTATCAGGAGCGTTCGCCCCTGCGTAAGCAGACGGCGCCGTTTCTTCCCTGATATCATTTTCTCCTCACAAAAAGCACAGGCTCCGGCATTCGCCGGAGCCTTTTGCTGCATTTCTTTCGAAAAAACACGCTCCGGCAGCGCCGGAGCGTGTTTTCAGTCATTCACATCGTAGAAAATTCGCTCGCCGGCCTCGGCCAGCCCCAGCTGGTCGCGGGCCAGGTCCTTGATGAACTCCTCGTCATCCTTCTTGGCCAGGTCGGACTCCAGCGCCTGGTTCTCCTGGGTCTGCTGCTGCAGCTGTCTCTCCAGCGCGGCCTGCTGCTGCGCGGCCTCGTTCAGCCGCTTGCCCACCCGGATCAGCTCCACGCCTAAAAACACCACCAGAGCGAGAATGACCAGCAGCAATATGGGATTTGTCCGGCGCTTCTTTGCGTGCGCCTGCCCTTTCTGCATGGCGTTCCGCCTCCTTTTCCGCAGCGCGCTTTTTTCTTATCATAACGCACTTCCGACAGAAAATAAAGA
>UMLJ01012944.1_pt1 | contig 14855 bp, 10 predicted proteins | sample 1966521 | NCBI WGS metagenome assembly UMLJ01 (sample SAMEA4836199, study PRJEB28245) | human gut metagenome | biome: gut microbiome; material: fecal sample | place: Denmark | collected 2008
GAAAGATGGCAACAAAATCAAGCATACATATCAAGCCTTGCAACGTGGCATCAAGCGAGGCTCATAACCGGAGAACTGCCGAGTATATGCGCAATATCGGAAAATCCAAAGTATATGTGGTATCCGAACTCTCTGCAAATAACGAGCAGTGGATAAACCCGGACTTCGGCAGTCCCGAATTGCAGATGCACTATGAGAACATCAAACGGATGGTCAAGGAAAAGACAGGTCGTGCCATGCAGGAAAAAGAACGTGAGCGCAAAGGCAAGAACGGCAAGATTATCAAAGTGGCAGGATGTTCACCCATACGTGAGGGAGTGTTGCTCATCAGACCTGACACCACACTGGCAGATGTGCATAAGTTTGGCGAGGAGTGCCAAAGACGCTGGGGCATCACACCGCTCCAAATCTTCCTGCACAAGGACGAAGGGCATTGGCTGAACGGACAGCCTGACCCGGAGGACAGGGAGAGTTTCCAAGTAGGCGAAAGGTGGTTCAAACCGAATTACCATGCCCATATCGTATTCGACTGGATGAACCACGATACAGGCAAGAGCCGTAAACTCAATGATGAGGATATGACTGAGATGCAGAGTTTGGCATCCAACATTCTGCTGATGGAGCGTGGACAGTCAAAGGCTGTAACAGGCAAGGAACATCTGGAACGGAACGATTTTATCATTGAGAAGCAGAAAGCCGAACTGCAACGCATGGATGCTGCAAAGCGGCACAAAGAAGAACAGATAAATCTTGCCGAACAGGAACTCCGTCAAGTGAAATCGGAAATACGCACGGACAAGCTCAAAGGCGCAGCCACCGATGCAGCAACGGTCATAGTAAGCGGAGTGGGTTCTCTTTTCGGCAGCGGAAAAATGAAGAAGCTGGAGCAGTCCAATGAAGTATTGCATCAGGAAATAGCTAAACGGGATAAGGGAATTGATGACCTGAAAGCCCAAATGCGACACATGCAGGAACAGCATGGCAAGCAGATACGCAATCTGCAAGGAATACACAAGCAGGAGCTTGAAGCCAAAGACAAGGAAATATCACGGTTGAATGCTATTCTTGAAAAAGCGTTCAAATGGTTCCCGATGCTTAAAGAAATGCTGAGAATGGAAAAGTTGTGCGCAGCTATCGGCTTCACCAAAGAAATGATAGAGAGCCTTTTGACAAAGAGAGAAGCTATCAGGTGCAATGGCAGGATTTATTCCGAAGAACACAGGCGGAAGTTTGACATCAAGAATGATATTTTCAAGGTAGAAAAGAATCCGACCGATGACAGCAAACTGGTACTGACCATAAACAGGCAGCCAATTGGCGAATGGTTCAAAGAAAAATGGGAGAAATTTCGGCAGGGGTTACGTAACACGGTGGAAGAGCCAAGAAAAAGTAAAGGATTCAAGTTATAATTCGTTCTATATAATGCAAAACATCAATGAAAACTAATTTTGCATTCGAATTGGGGTAACTCTTTCCACAACATAAGAAAAGAAGAAGAAACGTTATGTTTATCTTATAGGTGAAAACGTAGGAAATTTTTTGACTGACGCAAGAGATAGCATAGTCACGCATATAACGTGGAATGCCATTGTTACACATGCATCACATCAAAGGTTTCCTACGGCTTTCACTTAGACGTGGCATAGTTGGCTCACGGTTTTCATTACATTACAAATTTAACATCCAACAGAGTAAATGAGAATGTATCTGTCTTTTTATGTGTTTGTCCCAAAGACAATACCTATTCTAATAGCTGTTCCCTATGACTTTCGATGTACCTCATAAAGTCGTAGAACTTGTGATTGCGTTTTCTTATTATACGCGGTCGGAACACAAACCAGTTTAGAGCAATCCACAGCAACAGAATAGAATAGGCAATTATCCCCCAATAAAACGAATGGAAAAATGTATATTCATATCCATAGAGTGCAAAACCAATTGACAAAAAGAAAAAATATAAGTCCAAGATGAGATGCTGCTGTCTGTATTCTCGCTTTTTTATTCTTAAAAGATTATCTATATAGTCAATATTGTTACTATCAATTTTCAGTCCATAATAAAGCCGAAGAAGTCTGCCGTAGGATAAAGCCGGCAGCATAAAGCCTATGGACAACAAAATAATGCCCATTTTGGTGACCGTCAGCAAGGGTGTCCAACATATCCAGATAATCGCTCCAAAGACAATGGCTAATATCATAAGCGTAATGACGGCATAAGCCTCTCCGATTCTGCGTAATCTGAAACGTTTTATCTTTTTGCGTATGACAGACAAATCTGCAACAGGTGCCTGCTGTCCTTTCCATAAGGATTTTATATCTATATCATTCATCATTATTACGTATTTTTTTTGCTAATGTGGATTTTATCCGGTGTATCTTTACACGTACATTTGCTTCCGACAGGCCTGTGATTTGAGCTATTTCCGCTTGTTTCAACTCTTCGAGATAAAGTGAAATAACCAAGCGATCCATTTCCGGAAGCTCGGCTATGGCTTTATACAGGGCCTTCACCTGTAATGAGTTGTTGCTCGATTCGTTAGCAAATAGGTTCAATGGGACTTCTGCTTGAGAAATACTATTCTGACGCTCTCTTTGGCGCAAACAAATGTTTGTAGCAATACGAAAAATCCACGTTCCTACAGACGCTTCACCTTTAAAAGTGGGAAGATATTGCCACACACGGACAAACACATCTTGTGCCAAGTCCTGCGCCAAAGAATAATCATTGAAATAGCCCATACATAATCGGAAGACCTTATCCCAATAGACCTTATATAAATACTCGAAACTCACAGTCAGTCATTTAAAAAGTCCATAATCTGTTGTATATACCATTCCCTGTCATCAAACATAATGAAATGCAGTCCTTTATTCGCGTATTCCAACCGGATGTTCGGTAGATTGCCAAACTGCTGTTCAACCATAGGAGCTATTTTCCTAAAAGGATACTCCAACAATACTAATGTTGGAACGGAAATGTATGATATAATGGGTCTTAAATCTATGTTGGAATACTCATAATACATATGGGCGTAAGTCGTTCTGTCAGACGATAAGCTCCATTTGACGAGATTGTCATACCGAAGCGAATCACTCGTAAGCGATGTTGCGCTGATATAGGCTTGCCTGTAAAATTGCTCCTCACCTATCTTGCGCATTTGAGATTCAAACTCGTCAAACTCTTCGGGAGCAATCTTTTTAGTCTGAAAATCGGGATTATAAAGAGCCTCCAAACAAGGGAGTGCATCTACAACGACAATGCCTTTGGCTAAATTTGGCTGGTTTGATGCTATATAAAGAGCTAAGCCACCACCCATACTATGACCTATAAGTATAGGCTTCTTTATATTTTCTTTTTGAACAAACTCAATAATTTGTTTTGCCCAACTATCAAAGGACGGATTCTTCTCGGGAGGAACACCTGCAAATCCAGGCATCGTTAGAATGTAACAACTGTAATTGTTTTGTAAGCTATCAACCGTCTGTTTCCATACCTCACCAGAACACGCGAAACCTGGAATCAGAATTATGGCTTGTTTTCCATCACCTACACGTTGCACAGAAAAAGATTGAGCAAAGCTCGTATCTATGATTCCCAATAACACTGCACACAGCAGCCCGATTTTACAAATTAAATTCTTCATCATTTTATTCTTTTTCCATTTAGATACGAAACCATGTGGAATGTTACAGAATCAAATGTCTTTTTCGCTCAGCGTTTTTCCTAAATAATACAAAAACACCCGACTTTACATTATTGGGTGTAAAATCGGGTGCTTATTTTGTAAAACATTGATTTTCAATGTTTATTGCGGAGAGACAGGGATTCGAACCCCGGGTACCTCGCGGTACAACGGTTTTCAAGACCGCCGCAATCGACCACTCTGCCACCTCTCCAAAACTCCTTTGAGAAGTACTTTCTTCCTGAAAGCGGTGCAAAGGTACGCTTTTATTTTAAAACTGCAATACTTTTAGGAGAAAAAAAACAAAAAACACTATATTTTTTCTCTTAAGACCACCTATATCCCACTTTTTAAGTCTACTCTCCTCATAAATTATTATAAGAAAGAGACAATGCAGAATGAAAATCCCAAAATTATCATGTACATTTGCATCTACAATAGAAAAAACGCATGAAGATAACGTATCTCCTTTTAGTACTTTTCCTTTGGACACCCTTTTGCGCAAAAGCGCAAAAGAAGCCTTTTATTATCGAAAAGCAACTGGAAGTTATCAAAAAGGAACCTGAAAATAGTAATGCACTAAAATTTCTATGTCAATATTACCTCAATAAAGGAGAGTTCTCCAAAACAATCACTTATGCTGAATACATGAAAAATATAGCGGATAAGAGTAAAAATCCATCTCTCTATCTATATTCCTATCTCTTTCAAGGACAAGCACAAATGATGAGTGGCAGGGAGAAGGTTGCCAAAAAGAATTTGAATCTGGCTTTGGAGTTGGCAACCAAACTTCACAATGATTCCCTTCTATGCTCAGTGTATGGCAATTTAGGGCTATATGCTGCCAATATCGATACAGATTATTATCGTGCCATTCAATGGCTGTATAAGGGTATCACGTTGGCACAACAAAATAAATATCAAGAGCAATACGCTATCCTATTAGCTAATTTAGCTAATATCTATTATCTGAAAAAAGATAAAGCCGGCATCAAATATGCGTTAGAATCGTATGAACTCGGACATAGGCTCAACGACCCCTATATTATTTACACCGGAGCAATTAATACCGCTTATCTGTATTTCTTGATGAAGCAAAACGAAGAAGCCATAAAATATATTCATGAAGCAGAAAAGTTAATGCTGGAAAATGATTTTTACGATCAGGCACATACTTATAATCTTTTCGGAAATATCCTATGTGATTCAGGAGAATATGTACAAGCCATCGAATACTATAAAAAAGCAATGAAAGATAAACAGGCTGCACAAACTTCTTCCATTGTATATGCCCATTTGGGATACGCCCGTGTTTTAATGAAGGAAAAGAACTATGAAGAAGCTATCCTGTTACTGAAACAAGGATTGGCAATTTCGTATGCACGGGCAAATGCAATTCACCGCAATGCACTTTATGAAACTCTTTCTACCTGTTACGAACAACTTCATCAGTACCATAACGCACTGAATTACTATAAGGTGTTCCGCTTGGAGAATGATAGTCTTTTTAATAAAGATAAGGAAAGAGATTTAAGCGAGATGAGATTTAAATATGACACCGAGCGACAAGAGAATATGATAAAACAGAGTAAGCTAGATGTGATGCAGAAAGAACAACGCATCCAGCAGCAAACATTTATTCTTATCATTATCTTTATTGTATTGGGATTGCTGTACTACCTCTACCAACGTAAAAATAAACTTTATGTAAGTATCGTCAAGCAAAATCAAGAAGCCATCAAAAGAGAAACAGAACTGAACCGACGTATCAGAGAACTGGAACAAAACGGAAAGTCCGGTAATGCTCCCGAAAAATATGCCGGATCATCACTCACCGATGAGAAAAGTCTGGAACTTTTCAGAGCTTTAGAGCGAGCCATGCGTGAAGAAAAAATTTACAAAGACAACAGTATTACAAAGGATAAAATAGCCGATTTATTAGGCACAAACCGCACCTATCTTTCTCGTATTATCAATGAGCAGTCCAAACAATCCTTTACTCACTATGTAAACAGTTTCCGTATTGAAGAAGCCATCCGCCTATTATCCAATCCCCAAAACGACACCCCGCTAAAAGCAATCTCTGCCGACTTGGGGTTCAACTCCATTTCTACTTTCTACAACCTTTTCCAATCGGTGGTGGGAATGACTCCTTCTCAATACCGCAATAAAGTGCTGGAATTACAAAAACAGCAATAAGTCACTATATACCCTTGATTTTTCTTCCGAAAACAGCAATTGCCGATATTTATATAGGTATAAAGACTCTTTTTTTAGATTTTATCCCTTTCTTTGTATCATCAGAATATTAATAACGTAAAATACAGACAATGAAAAAGAAGTTTTTATTAAGCTGCCTCTTGATAATCATGGCATGGCTTCCGTCATTTGCCCAAATTCAAGAACCAGTCAAGTTTAAAACTGAGTTGAAAACAATTTCCGACACAGAAGCACAGATTGTGTTTACCGGTAATATTGATGCCGGATGGCATGTTTATTCCACTGACCTTCCTTCGGGCGGTCCTATTTCCGCTACCTTTAATGTGGAAAAAATACAAGGTGCAGAGCTGATGGGAAAGCTCACTCCACAGGGAAAAGAAATTGAAAACTTCGACAAAGTGTTCGAAATGAAATTACGTTACTTCGAGAATACTGCAACTTTTGTTCAGAAGTTTAAAATCACAGATGCTTCCTATCAAATTGAAGGCTATTTGGAATATGGTGCATGTAATGACGAAAACTGCTTACCACCGACAGAAGTACCGTTCTCCTTCTCGGGAAAAGGGAATGCCGCTACCGCTACAGTTGCAACATCGGAAACCAAAGCCGAAACAGTAAACCAACCTGCTGCTGAAAATTCTGTTGCAGAAGCAACTGCCATTGACAGTGCTGCTACTGTAGCCTTATCCGATAACGAAACCTCTGTACAGGACTATTGGACACCGGTTATCAAAGAATTGAACAGCTATGGTGAGACAACTTCGCAGCAAGATCGTTCTTGGATATATATTTTCTTTGCCGGATTCATCGGTGGGTTGCTTGCCTTATTCACTCCGTGTGTATGGCCTATTATTCCGATGACCGTAAGTTTCTTCCTGAAACGCAGCAAAGATAAAAAGAAAGGTATCCGTGATGCTTGGACTTACGGTGCATCTATCGTAGTTATTTATGTTGCATTAGGTTTGGCTATTACTTTAATTTTCGGTGCAAGTGCATTAAATGCTCTATCTACCAATGCTGTATTTAATATCTTGTTCTGTTTAATGCTGATTATTTTTGCTGCGTCATTCTTCGGAGCATTTGAATTGACATTACCTTCCAAATGGAGTAATGCAGTGGATAGCAAAGCAGAACAAACAAGCGGTTTATTGAGTATCTTCCTTATGGCATTTACCTTGTCATTGGTTTCTTTCTCTTGCACAGGTCCTATTATAGGTTTCTTATTGGTAGAAGTTTCTACCACCGGCAGTGTCATTGCCCCTGCTATCGGCATGCTGGGTTTTGCTATCGCTTTGGCTTTGCCATTCACACTGTTCGCTATGTTCCCGTCTTGGTTAAAATCAATGCCGAAATCCGGAGGCTGGATGAATGTCATAAAAGTAACATTGGGTTTCCTTGAATTAGCATTTGCCTTAAAGTTTTTATCCGTAGCCGACTTAGCTTATGGATGGAGAATTCTGGACCGCGAAACGTTCCTTGCCTTGTGGATTGTAATCTTTGGTTTGTTAGGATTCTACTTGTTAGGCAAGATTAAATTCCCACATGATGACGATGACAATACCACAAGTGTACCCCGCTTCTTTATGGCATTGATTTCTTTGGCATTCGCCGTATATATGGTTCCCGGATTGTGGGGAGCACCGTTAAAGGCTGTCAGCGCGTTCGCTCCTCCTATGACAACTCAGGATTTCAATTTGTATAACAATGAAGTCCATGCCAAATTTGATGATTACGATGCCGGCATGGAATATGCCAAACGCAATGGAAAACCGGTTATGCTCGACTTCACAGGCTACGGATGTGTAAACTGCCGCAAGATGGAAGCTGCTGTATGGACAGACCCGAAAGTAAGCAAACTGATGACAGACGATTATGTATTGATTACATTATATGTAGACAACAAAGAGCCATTGCCGGAACATATCAAGGTAATGGAAAACGGTAAGGAACGTACTCTGCGCACAGTAGGTGACAAATGGAGTTATCTGCAACGTTCTAAGTTTGGTGCTAATGCACAACCATTCTATGTATTAATAGACAATGAAGGAAAGCCGCTGAATAAATCGTATTCATATGACGAAGATATAGATAAATACGTAGATTTCCTTCAGACCGGATTAGATAATTACAAGAAAGAAAAATAAAACCCCGGATAAGAAGGCTGTCTCTAAAGACCCGGCAGTCCCATCATCTTGTCATTCTGAATAAAATGAATCGGACAGCCTTCTTATTCATAAAAATTCTAAAACTATGATTGCCAAGTCAGAAAGAGAGCAAATCATTGCCCTGATTAACCGCGAAGTGGTTCCTGCTATCGGATGTACCGAACCTATAGCTGTCGCACTTTGTGTAGCCAAAGCAACTGAAACATTAGGGAAAAGACCTGAAAAAATAAAAGCACTGTTAAGTGCCAATATATTGAAAAATGCCATGGGAGTGGGCATCCCGGGAACCGGTATGATCGGCCTTCCCATTGCCATTGCTTTGGGAGCTTTAATCGGAAAATCCGAATACCAGCTTGAAGTATTAAAAGACAGCACCCCCGAAGCTGTAGAGGAAGGAAAAAAGCTGATAGATTCACAAGCAATCTGCATCGGGCTTAAAAAAGACATAGACGAAAAGCTATATATTGAGATAATCTGTGAAGCCGATAATGACAAGGCAACGGCTATTATATCAGGAGGGCATACTAATTTTATATATGTATCTCATAACAATGATGTTATACTGAACAAACAGGCTACAAGCTCCTCTGAAGAAGAACAACATGAACCAGAACTTAATTTACGGAAAGTTTATGAATTTGCCACAACTACCCCTCTCGAAGAAATCCGCTTCATACTTGAGACCAAACGTTTGAACAAAAATGCAGCCGAACGCTCTTTTCAAGGTAATTACGGACATCAATTAGGCAAAATATTAAAAGAAAGCAAAAGCGAAAAACAGTTATTAGGCAGCAATACTTTCACTCATATTCTATCTTATACTTCTGCAGCGTGCGATGCACGTATGGCCGGAGCCATGATTCCTGTAATGAGTAACTCCGGCAGTGGAAACCAAGGAATTACTGCTACTTTGCCTGTGGTGGTTTATGCAGAAGACAACCATAAATCTGAAGAAGAATTAATTCGTGCACTCGTTCTCAGTCATTTGACAGTTATTTATATAAAACAAAGTTTGGGGCGTTTATCTGCTTTGTGCGGCTGTGTAGTTGCAGCAACAGGTTCCAGTTGTGGAATAACCTACTTAATGGGAGGAAATTACGAACAGATTACTTTTGCCGTACAAAATATGATAGCCAATATCACGGGAATGATTTGCGACGGAGCAAAGCCCAGCTGTGCCCTCAAACTGACCAGTGGTGTATCTACAGCTGTATTTTCCGCTATTTTAGCAATGGAGCATAAATGCGTCAGTTCCGTAGAAGGTATTATCGATGATAATGTAGACCGCAGTATCCGCAACCTGACCAAAATCGGCTCACAAGGCATGAATGAAACAGATAAATTAGTATTGGAGATTATGACTCACAAACAGTGTGACTAAAATACGGATACCAAAGAAGGCAGTGTGTCAAAAACAAACCAGTGTAATAGTTACATTGGATTTCCAACACACTGCTTTTTCGTCTTTATACCAATAAATCCCCGTATTGCGAATGACGTATGAAATATGTTTTTGCAAATGAACAAGTAGGTTTCATCTTCAATTGATTTATTTCGGCATATCTGGCAGCAGCCGTTGTCAAATCTGCTGCTATTCCCATTCCTTCCAATTGTGGAGGAACCATGGTATGGAGTATATCCAGCACCCCGTCTTTTTCCTCATATTGCAGATAAGCAATCTGTCCCGATTCAAAAACCTCAAACCGATTTACCTTCTCATCATGTATGACTGTATGTTCCATTCTATTCTTATTTTAAATGTGATTATTACAAATAAAACAACTTCCAAATGGAATTGTTCTTATCATTCGCCTTGTTCTTGTTTTTCTTTCTCCTGATACACTGACGGAAGCATACCAAATTCTTCTTTAAAATATTTAGTAAAATACTTAGGATTATTGAATCCCACCTGATAAGCAACTTCCGATATATTCATCCGAGTCTCACGCAACAACTTAGCAGCATGCTTCAAACGAATAACACGAATAAACTCTATCGGTGTCTTCCCTGTCATAGCCACCAATCTCTTATATAAGTTTACACGGCTCATTCCCAGTTCACGGCTTAATTCTTCTACCGATAAATCGCTACGGGAAATATTACTTTCTACATATTTCATCGCGGCTCCCAATAGCTTCTCATCTACCGATTCATCATTACCACTATGGCTTACAGCTTTCTTCGTTCCTATCATCTCACTGATAGCAGGAGGGATAATACCATCAACCTTCTTACTTCCTGCAGTAATAATCACCTCCGGCAACTCATCTTCCGGTACTATATAAGTAGTATACTCGTCACTGTTTTCATCTTCTATAAGTTGGATAACTCTGGCCCTCTGGGTCTTGATGGTTGAAACGGTGTCAATTTCCTTTTTTTCCTCCAAAACAGATTCTATCGTTTTTATCTCTACAACCTCTTCTTCTTCAACTGCTTTCGAAACAACTTCATCCACAACTTCGGAAGATATTGATTCATCGTGAGCAAGTAAAACGGCACCGGATTCTTCTTCAGACGTCACCTTCTCTTCCGGTTTATAACTGCCGGGCTGTTCTAATTCTTCCGATTCCTCATCCGATTCATCCTCTCCTATCTCAGACTGCTCCTCTGATGGTCCGGATTTACGTTTGCCACCGCACATTTTACTGCACATTAACAACATAATGCCAACAAACAGAATAACATACAGTATACAAGCCCATGTAGACAGCCAAAACGGAGGTGTAACAACTATTTTCAGCGAAGCTTCTTCATTTCCACTGAATCCATCACTGTTTATTGCTTTTACCCTCAATAAATAAGTACCGGGAAATAAATTGGTATAAACCGCCTCTCCTGTCTTAGTCGTAATCCATTCATCACCGAATCCTTCCAGCTTATAGGCATATTCCACTTTCTCAGGAATAATATAATTATCTGAAGCGAACTGCACACAAAACATATTCTGCTTATAATCCAACTCCACTTGATCTACAAAATTCAAAGCCTTATCCAAAATGACTTTATCACCATATACTTCTCCTACTTCAACTTCTTTATTGAATAACAAGAAATGAGTAAAAAACACGTTAGGCAATACCTCGTTGTATTTAATCTTATCAGAAAAGAAACGATTAATTCCATATACTCCTCCTATTACGATTTCACCGGAAGACAACTTTTTCACAGAGCGTTGATTAAAACCGCTACTCTGTAAACCATCTCTTTCATCATAAATATTACAACGAAAATCATACATACCGGTCTTTGAGTCAAGCATCGGTATGATATGAGTCAATCCTTTGGCAGAAGTTATCCACATATTCGAGTTATCATCCTCCACAATTCCGACTGTCAACAGGTTTGACAAACCATTTTTCTCTGCAAGAATCGTCAATTCATCTATCTTCGGGTTATAAATATTCAATCCCTCACGAGTTGCTATCCATATCAGCCCACGACTATCTTCATACACCTGATTTATATTCTGGTTTGAGAAACGAGTCTTTCCCGATTTAGTTCCCGTCAAAGAAATAATCTTTTTTGTTGATAAATCCATGACAGACAGTCCCCGGGAAGTCCCTATCATTAAGGAGTTATCCCTAGTTATATACAATGAAGAAACAGTATTAAATGCAAGGTCAGACGTTGTGGTATTATAAGTATTAAATTCTCCTGTACGTGGATTGAGACTTTGCAGACCACCACCTGATGTACCTATCCAGACAATACCAGATTTATCTTCCGCCAACGCCACAATATTATTATCAGTCAATGATTTACTATTTTTCACCATATTCTTATAATGAGTAAATCGTCCATTATCATAACAGTCCAATCCTCCTCCCAGCGTTCCTATCCAAAGCTTTCCGTCTCTGGTTCTCAATAAACAAGAGACAGCATCCGATGATAAAGAATTGGCATCGGATACCTCACGGACAAACAATTGAGGTTCACCGGTATTTATTTTCCAATGTATCAAACCATCATTGTTGGTTCCTATCCACAAATCCCCATTCTTATCTTCTTCAACAGCAGTAACATCACCCACATAATCAAGACTGAATTTGAAGATACTTTCATGATAATAAGATATTCCTTTCTTCCATGTGCCTAACCACATCATTCCATTAGGATCTTCATATAATGCAGAAACAGTATTATCTTGCAGACTGCGTTCATCGTCAGGTTGATGCATCAATGTTTTTATTTCCCCGGTAGACTTATTCAGGATATTTACCCCGTCATGTTCCCGTCCTATCCAAATACGTCCTTGCAAATCCTGAGCAACGGACAACACCGCACTCCGCGATTGCCGATTTATAAGGTCTCTTAACTTCTTTTGCCACTTCTTCTCTGCCGGATTATAAATCCAAAGTCCGGAAGGACTGTAAATCCAAATGTCATTCTCTTTATCTACGAAAAAAGAAAAAGTCTCATATTTATTATTTCCCAATTCTTTGGATATCTCCTTTAAATCCCAATTTATTTTATTTGTATCCCTGTTCAGACACACAATCATTCCCGTATTATACACAAGCAATGCTCCATCACTACACTCTGAAATATCCGTTATCTCTCCTTCAGGCAATTGACCGGCATCAAACAAAAGCGGATAAAGCAACTGTGATTCAGGAATATAAAGATAGCAGCCTTTAGAAGCAATATAGAACCACATGTTCTTATTCTTATCAATATAAGTCAAAGCAGGGATTCCGTCAATACCGGCTTCCCACAACAAAGCATGCACATCACGATTAAAACTTTCTGTTTTAGAATCATAAATCGTATAACCGGCAGCGGTACGTATCCACAGTCTTTTCTTTCCATCTTCCTGTACCTTTTGAACACAATTATCCGGCAAAGGTCCCAAGTCAAGGTTATGGCTGCGATAAACTTTCATTTGGCAACCATCATAACGATTCAGCCCCGAAGCCGTAGCAAACCACATAAAGCCTTCTGAATCTTTAAATATATCGTTTACCCGATTACTAGACAAACCATCTTTTACTTCAAGATGCTTGAACATAAACCCACCTGCACTAACTGCCATAGAAAGACACAACAGCACAATGACAAGTCCCAATTTCTTCATATCCTTTATTATTTAAAAGCTAATTTCTTTTTCCTATGCAAATGAAAGAAAAAGCTTGATAATAACCAAGTTAATTCTTTCATTTTTATCATTTAATACCTATAATTTGTTTCATCCTTCCTCCTCCCTTTTGAGCATAAGCATTATTTTTCCTATTTTTGCAACCGAAATGAAGCCATTAACAGATACCCAATACATCCGGCAACTGGTCTCGGAGGGAGAACATTGCCATCAAGATTTTAAATTCGAAATATCGGATGCACGCAAGATAGCCCGAAGCTTGTCCGCCTTTGCCAATACAGAAGGAGGACGATTGTTGGTTGGCGTCAAAGACAACGGCAAAATAGCCGGCATTCGTTCAGAAGAAGAAATATATATGATAGAAGCGGCAGCCACAATGTATTGCTGCCCTAAAGTAGAAATCGAGACACGGACTTATTTGGTCGAAGGAAAAAGCGTATTAGAAGTTTCTATCGGTGAAATGGCAGTCAAGCCTGTCTATGCACTGGATGAAAAAAATAAGCCTTGGGCATACATCCGTATCAAAGATGAAAATATCCTTGCCACACCTGTACATCTGAAAATGTGGCAGCATACAAAAAAAACGGAAGGCGTATTGGTTGAGTTTACAGAAAGAGAACAACGGCTGCTTGACACACTGAAAGAACGTGGAGAAATATCTCTCAATCAGTGTTGCCGAATTTGTAACTTAAACAGGAAGACTGCAAGCGAACTATTAGCAGACTTTATTCGTTTTGGCTTAGTAGAGCCTGTATTTAGCGGACATAAGTTTTACTTCAGACTAAACCAAGAATAAAAACATCAATATTAAAACCTAAACTAAAGACAATATAAAGTAATGGATATTTTAACCCAATTAATCGGCAACGTAAATGATGTTATTTTGACATACATCTTAATTATAATGCTGCTAGGTTGCGCATTCTGGTTCACTTACAAAACGAAATTTGTACAATTCCGCATGATAGGCGAAATGGTACGCCTGCTTGGAGATTCCACCGGCAAGACAGAAGGTCGCGAACATCACATCTCCTCTTTTCAGGCATTTGCCATCTCCATAGCAAGCCGCGTGGGAACAGGCAATCTGGCAGGAGTAGCCACCGCCATTACATTGGGTGGTCCGGGTGCAGTCTTTTGGATGTGGGTAATTGCACTTTTTGGTGCCAGCAGTGCCTTTATCGAATCCACACTTGCCCAGCTATATAAGGTACATGGACATAATTCTTTTGTCGGTGGCCCCGCTTATTACATGAAAAAAGGATTAAAACAACCATGGATGGGAATTCTATTCGCCTTTTTGCTCATTTTCACCTTCGGGTTTGCTTTCAATTCCGTGCAGAGCAACACTATCTGTGCCGCATTCGAGGAAGCTTTCAATATTTCTCCGGCTCTGATGGGATGCATATTGACTGCACTTACATTAATTATTATTTTCGGAGGTATTCAGCGTATAGCCAAAGTCAGCAGCATCATTGTACCCATCATGGCCTTGGGGTATATTTTTTTAGCACTTTTCATCGTGATTATGAATGTCAAACATTTGCCGGGAGTCATTGAGCTGATTATTGAGAATGCTTTCGGTTGGGAACAGGCATTAGGCGGGGGTATAGGCATGGCATTGATGCAAGGCATCAAACGCGGATTGTTCAGCAACGAAGCCGGTATGGGTTCTGCACCCAATGTGGCAGCAACC
>UMLJ01005860.1_pt1 | contig 14817 bp, 3 predicted proteins | sample 1966521 | NCBI WGS metagenome assembly UMLJ01 (sample SAMEA4836199, study PRJEB28245) | human gut metagenome | biome: gut microbiome; material: fecal sample | place: Denmark | collected 2008
ATGGCTTATCGTCAACAGATTAGTTTGCTATCGCTGTAATGTGCGAAAGCCTGATTTGAATGTTATTTTGTCATGTTGACAGGCTGAGAATAGTTTGCTATTCTCTATCTATAAGTAAATTTTCTATTTCAAATCTTATTTAATTTCAGTATTTTGGTGAATCACCATAGTTTTCATTATTAAAACTGAGTGGCATTAAAATGTCTAAAATATGAAAGGGGAATTGATGAAAACATATATAGCATATTTTGATGAAACAGGGGATGACGGAGTAACAATGAATTCATCAGACCATTTTATTTTAACAAGTTTGTATATGCCTGCAGAGAGCTGGCAGCAAAATTTTGAAAAAATGCGTATTTTGAGAAGAGAATTAAAAGATAAATATGGCTTTCATGTATCAGAAGAGATGCATACAAAACATTTTTTGACGGATAAAAATCCATATCGTGAGTATCATTGGTCAAAAGAAACAAAACAAGATATAATAAAAGCATTTACGTTAACAATTGCAAAGATGGATTTAAAGATTGTAAATGTGATTATTGATAAGAAAAAATTTAAAGATAATAACTATCACGTTCTTGAAAATGCATTGAAATATAATATACAACGTATCGAGAATGACAGCGATGGGCAATGGAATTATTTAGTGATTACGGATGAGGGCAGAATAGCACCTATGAGAAAGACAGCCAGAGCTATACGTGCATTTAATCCGATCCAATCCAAATATTTGCCTGGGTTTGTCAATCATCCGATCAGCAATATGATCGAGGATATTATGGAAAAAAATTCATCAGAATCCTATTTTATTCAAATATGTGATTTCGTTTCATTTTTTGTACATTTATATTTCAAAATCGAAATTCGGAAAGAAGAGTTACCCAAACGAGTGGGAACTGTAATTGACAAACTCTTTGTAAAACGGGTTATGGTGACGTTAAAGGAAGCGGAAAAATTAAATTTGAAAGCAAATGAGACAAATATGTATGGATTAGTAATATATCCAAAATAAAACACCACCTACATCGCATTCGCGAGTTCAGTGGTTCATTTATATTATAATAAAAGGTAAGTATAGTGTCAATAATAAATGAAAAATAAGATTGCAAGACAAAAAGCCTCGCTACAGGTATCATCTCTGTAGCGAGGCTTCTATATTATTTACGTTATTCTTAGTTCTTCTTTCTTCTTGCCAGCATTCCCGCGAGTCCGGTCAGGGATATCGCAAAGAGCATCAGCCAGATGCCGGAAGCATCTCCGGTTGCCGGAACCTTGTCCAGTTCCTGGGCAGTAGCAGCGGTGGGAGCTGCGGCAGCTGAGTTGTCCGTACTGTCATTATTATCGTTATTGCCGGTGTTATTGCTGCCGGTATTATTGCTGCCGGAGGTGTTCCTTGCTACCGTAAAGCCGGTGCCTGCGGCGCCGTCTGTCCATACGATCTCAAAGGTGTGACTGCCCTCGGACAGAGTCTTCAGGTAATCTGCATGTAATTCGATGATCGTGGAGCCCTCACTCACGGTATAGTTCTTGGAATCAATGATATTCCCATCTACCTTTACATTCTGGAACTTGGAATATTCACCGTTTCCTCTGATTCTGAGACTTTCTCCGTCCGTACTCTGGTTCCAGGAGCCGTTCGCGCCTTCAATGATCTGATACAGTACCGTCAATACTACGGTATCGGTAGTAGCAGAACCGGCTGCGTTACGGATGACGCATTGATACTTGAATCCATCGCAATCCTTGTCCGTTACTCCTGTGGTATAGGCCGCACCGGTGGCTCCGGTGATGTCCACAAATCCATTACCGTCATTTCTGTCGATCTTCCACTGATAGGTTACGTCCGTACCTGTTGCAGTTACTTCAAAGGTCGCTTTCTCTCCTACTGTCACAGATACACTCTTAGGCTGTGCACTGATAGCAGGAGCATCCACATGGTACAGTTCGATCTCACCGGTCAGGCTGTTGTAATTGGTATCCGCAGGGGTGAATCGCCACTTGTAGGTCGTGTTGACTTTCACCTCAGTGTCATCGGACAACACATTTCCGTCCGTACCCACCCACTCCAGGGTACCGTCTGCAGGATTCAGGGTACTGCCGTTTAACGTCAGTCCTGCATCCGCCAGGGTCTTGCCCCCCGTGGTGATCAGGGTGTATTTCGGTTCCCCGGCAGGAGCTGCCTTGGTGATCTGGATGTGCAGCGTAATGGTGAAGTCCTTATAGTTGCTGCAGCATGCTTTCAGTATGACAGTAATCTTGTCAGCTACCTGGCCATCGGAGACTGCATAGGTCAGTCCACCGTCTGCCGCAGACACATTCAGCTTGGTAAATTTGGCATTGGATCCGCTGCCGATGCTGGATCCACACTCATAATTCCATGTCTGTCCGGCAGGAAGCTCCGACCAGTCCGGTGTATAAGTATGATCAGTGCCGTCATTGAATGCCAGTGTCAGCTCCTCCGTAGCAAGATTCCTGCCGTCGCCCCGTGCGACTGTTATCTCACTTGCAGCACCGACCACTTTCATGTAATTCGTATCATCCGGCGTGAAATAAGCGTCATAGCTTACTGTGCCGGTCTTGTCGATCACTGTATCAGGTGCCTCCCAGCTCCATGTACCGGGCATATTGCCCGCAGGATTGGGCAGTGTGATCTCGCTAAGCTTCTGGCCATATTTCGCCGTCAGACCCGAAGGCTTGATGTAGGTCGGCACAGCCTTCCATACTTCAAACGCCTTAGCCTCTGTGGTGTATGCATTGTAGTTCCCAGTTGCGCCGATCACTGCGTACATATAGTAAGTACCGGCCTTCAGCGTGGTGGGTCCGATGTCCTTCCATTCCGTGCCGCCGCTGTTGGTCCTGGTAGTGCTGTAATAGTAGGTCACCGCAGCGTTAGGGTCGCCCTTCCGGTCTGTCAGATCCGGTGTCTTCGGTGTCTCATTATAAGTGTAGTTATCCATGAGAACTGCACCGCTCTGTTCTGCCTGGTTGACCCTGACCGTCGTAGTACCGGTGGTCTCCGCATAGATCTGTGTATCATCCGGTGTGAATTCCCATGCAGCTTCCTGATTGCCCGCATTCAGAACATCGTCCGGGTTCTGCCATGCGAATGTACCGGTAATCTCCCTGCCGTTTGCCGTCATTGTGCCGGAAATAGCGATATTGGACAGCTGTTCACCGTAAGTAATTTCGGAAGGAGTAAGCTTCAGTGTGCCTTCCAGCTGCGGAACGATCTTAGCTGTTGCTTTGATGTTGAACTCCAGGGTGATATCCTCATAATTCTCTGAATGAACCGTCACCGTAATAGTTCCTATAGGGCCTTCCGTATTGCCAGTATGTGTGAATTGCAGTGCCAGCTTTCCATACTCATACTTATTGCTTCTGACTTCTGCAGTGCCCTGATAGCTGTTGTCTGTAAGCGTCAGCTGCGGTTTTTCATAAGTAAGACTACCATATTCTCCGGGTGATACCAGTGGCGGCAGCAGCTGCGAAAGCTCCACCGTGTAAATTGTGGTGCTGCCGTTGATAATGGTAAGATCCCTGGCAGCAGGAGCTGTTACGGCAGCCTTTACAATCTTGCAGCCAGTTTTCGTATACTCTTCTCTACTGAGAGTATAGTTCTTAACACTGTCCGTAAGATTAACTGTGACAGCGACATCCTTATTTTCACCGACAGCGACATCCACAAAGTTACCGGTTACCGTATAATCCTTGTCCTTGGTCAGGGACTCGCTGTTCACAAGACCATTGAATGTCACGCCTGTGACAGCCGCTTCCGTTGTGCCATCATAGCTCTTCTCCGCAACCGTTACATCTGCGATCGTCAACGCCATAGGATGGATGTCTGCTGTCACGCTGGCAGGCTGTGCGGAAAGGCTGTAGTTGCCTGCCTTTGTGCCGGTAAGGGCATAACCGTCGAAGGCAACTGTCTTAGCAGTGCCCGCATCTTTGTCTGCGAATGTTGCCTTAGCATTTTTGGTATCAACCGTCACATCATTCTCATCCCCGACTACAAGACCAGAGATAGCAGGCGTTCCGGTAATGGTAGCATTAACAGTGCCGTCGTAGACCTTGTTATCTGCTGAGATGTCTGTAATGGTGACGGGCTTCGGCCCAATGGTAAATGTCCACTCGGGGCGATTCATTGCCATGCTATCATAGCCGGTACCTTTCGTCACATCAATTCCCACCGTATAGGTACCTGCCTCTGTTACGCTGGTAACTGGAGCACCATTCTCATCTACAATAACTTTGTTATCTTTGTCAATATACTTCACCGTGATAGTACCTGCGGCATCTGCCTTGTCTTCATCCAATGTCACCGTTGCCGTCTTAGGCTGACCATCATAGGTCAGATTACTAGGTGGAGTAAAGGTAAAGTCACCGAAATCCAGTCTTCTCAAATTAATGAAAAACTCCTTCTTGGCAGTTACACCGTCCACGGTGACGTTAGCATAGTAAGTGCCCGCCTTGACAGGCGCATCGATTTTAGTGCCCGTGCTGTCCGTATAGAAGAATTCTCCCACATTTGGAGTATGCTTCCAATCACCAGATTTCGTACAACTAGCGGCATGGTAGGGTGCACCGCTATATGTCTGATTGGGTGCTTCCAGCGTCAGTGTGCCGTCTGCGACGGTACAGCCTGCAACGTCGCAATACTCTTCAAGGATATTTTCCGAGCCTGTTTTCACTCTCACTTTCCACTGGTGTTCGTGCAGGCCGAGGGTCGCAGTTTTGCCGTCCAACACAGTCACCTTGTAAAAACTGTTGTCTGCAGTGAAATTATTGTCGTTGATCCAGTTATCCGCCGCTGTAGCGATGGTCACAGGGGTGCTATCGTCAGGAACTGCTTCACTCGTCACACCAATGCTTGCGGAATCGTTCAGTGCACCACCAACGGTGATTTTCTTTCCGCCGGGCAGATAGACATTGCCATTGATGTTTCTGGTAATGTTCACGTCCCCGCCGACTGCCATGGCTTTCGCACCTGAATCTACATACACACCGCCACCGCTATTCTGCGCCGTGTTACCGGTGACACTGCCGCCAGACCACTGAGCAGTATACGCAGCTATCACGGCAACACCGCCGCCGTTGGCACCAGCTTCGTTATTTGTGATGCTGCCGCCACGCATTTCAAAGGAGCAATCCATGGCAACACCGCCGCCGTTGGCGGCTGCCTTGTTGTCGGCAATCGTTCCGCCTAACATCAAGAGGCTGCCAATGACACGCCTCCCGTCCACTTTATCCTTTACACATCCAGCCACACCACCGCCATTGTTTGCGCTGTTGTCTGTGATTCTGCCGCCGTACATGTAGAAGAAACTGCCGTCCAAATACACACCGCCACCGTTGTCACTGGTGCTGTTGCCGGTGATGTTACCACCATACTGGTAAAACCAACCGGAGGTGGTTACATATACGCCGCGACCTTTCGTACCGTCAGCATGGGTAATCTCTCCTTTGTTGTTGCCGCTGCCGTTGCAGTCGCAAAGGGTAAGTGAAGCAGCAGAATTTGTGCCGTCATTTACGATGATGGTATCAAAATTGCCGTTGGCTATGATACTGTAACCATTCAAGCAGAGGGCGATGCGTCCTGTCGGATTCCAGCTCGTACCATTCAGTTTAATATCATTAGTTAGATAGTAGTACTGTGTGGCAGTTCCACCCTTGATGGCGCGCAGCTCCGCTTCCGTGCGGATTGCAGTCCACAGCACATTTTCGTGAGTAGTATGGGTGCAATCCGCCGTGCCGCATTCACCGTGCACATGTAATTCGCCGTTTGAAAAGTTGACAGCGTTTTCTAGCGCATACTTGTCATAACCGGTATCGCTGCTGAAAGCATTCAGGTCATCCGCGGTCAATGTGTAATCATTGCTTGCACCCTTGGCGATGGCAACATACTTGTCCGTATCGAGAACCTGTCCCATGGTCACGCCAATCTTGGCGGAGCTGTCCAGCCCTTTCGCGCCGATGAGAATGGTTTTGTTCTTGGGCAAATAGACATTGTTATCGTTTCCATTAACCGCGTTGTCGGTGATTTGTGCCGTACCGGACACAGTAAACTTGCCGGAATGGGTCTCAGAAATATATACACCACCGCCGTTTTTGCAAGCGACGTTGTTTGAAATCCTACCACCGGACATGGTAAACCTCATATTTCCATATGCACTCTTCAGCCATATACCACCACCGTTACCAGTAACGGCGGTGTTCCTAACGATATTACCACCAGATATAGTGAAATTTACTGACTTACTAATTGTAGATTCATAGTATATACCACCACCGCTAGACGGTGCATGGTTGCTGTCAATACTACCACCGGATATAACGAAGTTGGTGCTATCTTTTGCATACACACCGCCGCCGTTACCGTTTATGGTTACTTTGTTATCAGAGATACTGCCCTTATACATGTAAAAATTACCACCAGCTACGTATACACCGGCACCACTACCTTTGGCAATCTGGTTTTTGGTAATTTCGCCGTTATACAGTATCAAGGTACCCAAGGACATTATACCTCGTCCTATATTATCCTGTGCATGGGTAATCTTGCCGACCTCATTCTGACAGTCAGTGATAGTCAGTGTCGTTCCTTTCGCAACCCTAATGGTCTCCTCTCCTGCTGCACCGGTGATTGTTTTTCCATTTAAGCAAAGGTTTACACTAATATTGCAGTTCCATGTTTCATCCAGTGTAACATTGTCTGTCAGATAATAATTGCCACTACTCTTGATGTCACTCAGCCTGGAAACACCTATCCATGTCTGATTGCTATGCTTCCCACTGTCACCACAGGTCTCTCCACAAACGGGATGCCGATGCGGTACGGTCGCCGACAGTTTCACCTCACCGTTCACAAGAACCGGATAGAGGTTCTCTTTATCACTGCTAATATGATCCACATATTCTTCGGTCAGGGAACCAACAGCCCCAGACTCCACAGCTGCAGCGGCAACCGTTACGAGGTTGCTCCCAGTGGGCGTATCCTGGGTGGATACGCCGATTTTGCCGGTGAATGTGGATAATTTACTAATCCGAATTGCATTGCCGGTAGCCAGATAGACATTGTTCTGAACATCTTGACACAAGTTGTCACAGACCCGAGGAGCACCGCCGGCAATTTTAAAAGTACTATTTTCTACATAGACGCCGCCACCATTCTCGGTTGCCGTGTTATTGCTAATCTGCGCATTGCCGCTCATGGTAACCTGACCGTTTTTACGTACATACACAGCACCGCCGCTAGTGGCTGTATTGCCGCTGATTTTCGCATTATCGGACATATATAAGCAGTTACTGACTTCTCCGTCAGTGCTGGCAAATATATACACTCCGCCACCTGATGTCGTCCATTTGGTGGGAGCAATGTTGTTACTAATCTGTGCATTGCCGGACATGTTCATGACGCTTTTGTCCGACAACAGTACACCGCCAGCAGAAGCAGAGACCATGTTGTCGCTGATTACACCACCATACATGTTAAATGTGCTACCGAGCGCAGCGACGCCACCACCCCAACTTGCAGCATTGCCTCTGATTGCACCGCCATACATATTAAATGTGCTATCATGCACATACACACCGGCTCCATTATAACTGCCTTGGAGCTTATTACCACAAATAGTTCCACCGTACATGGTAAAAGTGGCGTTCTTATCCACTTTCACACCTAAATCCGACGTTCTCACGCTGTGAGTGATAACTCCACCGGTAACGGAGATGCGGTTCTCCGTATTTTCCTCGCACGGCACCCATCGAGTTAAATTATTTTCCACGCTTTCGCTGAAATAGTGCGTACTCGCACTACTATTGCAGTCACAGAGAGTAAATTGTCTATTCACTCCCTTGATCTCAATGACAACAAAATCCCCGTTTGCCGCAATGCTGTGACCATTCAGACAAAGCACCACGTTATTGTTTGGTTCCCATGTCCCCGTTGTCTCGATATCCTGTGTCAGGTAGTAATATCCTTCCGTTGCAGCTTGCAGTGCTGCTTCGCTGCCTATGGGCTGCCAATCTGTCACAGTGCCATGCTCATCACCGTCTGTGCATGTCGCGCCGCAGATGGGATGGTCAGCATGCTGACCTTCCGCCACCGTCATTGGTACCGTCATCGGTGTATTCAGCGCTTCAGAAATGGCATAAAGTCGTGTCATATCCAGCTCTTCACGCTGCTCCTCGGTCAGTTCCGCCATAGCCTCATCGATAGCTTCCAGCTGTGCTCTGACACTTTCTGCATTTTCCACCGTCACTGTCTCCGGCAGAGCGTCGATGAGTGCCTGTACCTTCTGCACTGCTGCCTTCTTCTCATCATCTGCCCCGGTGTCCTGCGTGCCGGCATCATTATCGCTAATGCTTTCACCAGTGGATTTCACAGTATCGGGGGCTTCGCCCGCAGTGGAATCTTCCGTACCGGGAGTTGCCGCAGTGGTGCTCTTATCAGCCGGAGTCTCTTCCCCCGGTGCCGCAGCTGCTTCTGCTTCCTCTTGCTCTGCCGCAGAGTCTGTTTCCTGCTGTTCTTCCTGTTCTGTCACCGCATCAGCCTCCTGTGCGAATGCTGTCATGGGCAGTGTTGAGAAGCAGAGAATAAATGCCAGTAACATGCTCAATACTCGTTTTTTCATAGCGTTTTACCTCTTTCCGATGGGCATAGTGATACCCATTATCTTAAAGATAACGTACCACACCTTCTCTCAGTAAAACCGGTTTCTGCATGAATCGACCCAAATATGACATGAATCGACCGAAGAGGACTTTAAATGGCTCAATGCGCCGTAACACAAAGAACGCACCTTTCGGTGCGTCCTTTGTTACTTGCGTGTGGTCTTTCTTCTTAATATAAGCATGCCTGCAAATCCAGCAAGTGATACTGCAAAAAGTGTCAGCCAGATACCGGCCGTATCTCCGGTGTTCGGAGCTTTGGTCAGGTTCTGTGTCACATTGCCACCGCCGTTTGCATTATTGCCATTTGCACTGTTGCTGCTATTCGTATTACTGCTGCCGCCATTATTACTGTTTCCGCTGCTGTCTTTGTCATCATTATCATTTTCCTTATCACTGCCGGAGGTATTCTTTGCCACCGTAAAGCTGGTGCTTGCGGAGCCATCCGTCCAGACAAGTTCAAAGGTATGACTGCCCTCGGACAGGGTCTTCAGGTAATCTGCCTTAAAGGTGATGATCGTGGAACCTTCTGTTACTGTGTAATTCGATGCATCGATAACGGTTCCGTCTACCTTTACCCTCTGGAACTTAGTAAATTCACCGTTACCCCGGATTGCAAGCGTTCCGTCGGTATTCTGCGTCCAGGAACTGTTTGCGCCATCGATGATACTGTATACCGGATATGGCGTAATCTCCCCGGTTAGGATATTGTAGTTGGTATCCGTGGGCGTAAAACGCCACTTGTAAGCCTTGTTGACTTCCACTTTCGTGTTATCGGACAGCTCCTTACCTGCATCATCTATCCACTCCAGCGTACCGTCTGCGGGATTCAGATTGCTGCCAGTCAGAGTAAGGCCGGCATCTGCCAGCGTCCTGCCGGCGGTGGTGATCACGGTATATTTGGGTTCACCGGTGGGAAGCGCTTTGGTAATCGTGATCACAAAGGGCTTACTGGTGACTTCATTATAATCGGCATCGCCAGCCTTGGCTGCGATGATCGTGACAGTTCCCACCCTGACCGGAATCAGGATACCGTCTGCATCAATAGTTGCTTCGCCGGTGCCTCCGGCCTCAGCAATCCGGTAGGTCACGGCTCCCGTACCGCTACCACCGGTGGTTCCCAGCGTCAGCTTCTGACCATAGACCAAGGTAGTGTTACCGGTGATAGTCAGGGGTGCCTGATCATCCTTTTCTGTCAGAGTAATGACTATATTGACTGTAGTATCTTCATAGTTCGTGGAGGAAATAGTCACCGGCAGGGTCACAGTATTGCCTGCTACGCCTGTACCGGTCAACGTATACTTCACAACACCGTTGGCATCCACAAAAAAGTTTTCGATGATTCCTGTGTCTCCACTGGCTGTGCCTGGCGTATAGCTTAGTGCACCTGCCACAAGATTCTTTATATCGACCGTCTTCTCGCCGGTCAGCAGGAACCTGTGGTTTTCCTTAATATCCGCCAGTTTCGGAGCATCAGCCTTATCAATGGTCAGTGTGCCGATTACCATTCCGGTTCTGGCATTATAGTTGCCGCCGTCACTTACATCAACAGTCACAACATAACTGCCTGCATTGCTGGGAGCCTCCGTGCTGCCATTGTACTTCACGGTAATAGCTCCCATGCCTTTAATGCCGGATCCGGCCGTAATTGTCACGGTCACGGCGTTGCCATCATAGGTCTGCACCGTGGGAAGGCCGGGGATCACATCGAAATCCGCCGGCTTGGGATCGATCCTGGTGATCTTCCAGACCTTTGTTGCCATTCCTGTATAATTACCCTTGCCCTCAATGGTCAGGATAATACTGTCATTGGCATCGGTAGCCTTATTGCTATTGTTTTTAGTATCATAGTCACCGGCAACCAAAACAGTTCCGTCAGGCAGTTTTACAGCAGTAATGTTCACCATATGCTCCGAACCGGTATATTCAAAGCTTCCGACATCCAGTTCAATGCCCGCACCGCTGATGGATCTGGGCAAAATGGTGAAAGTCTTGTCCACCGTTCCGGTATAGTTACCCTTACCGGTAATGGTCAGTGTGGCAGTTCCGGCATTGGTGTTGTCGGAATAGCTGTAATTGAAATCGATTCCCCGGGTCAGTGTAGCCATGCCATCCCTGACTGTGAAAACGGGGTCGATATCCTTACCGTTGTATTCCTGTGCAGGGACGTCAGAAATCATATCCGCAGTAATCTTCTTCGGATTCACAATGATAGTCACGTTAGCAATACCGTAGTAGGTATCGTTGGAATAACTCGCCGTCAGAATCGCACCGGCAGCCCCTGCATTTTTCACCCTGACAGTAGGTGTTGCGGTATTTCCACCGGAAACGATCTCCAAAATATCGGAATCAGAACTGCTCCAGCTCCATGTGCCGCCATCGGGTGCGGTCTTAGTGGCAGTTACGACAAAATCACTGTCACCATAGATCTTGCCGGTGGGTGCCCCAGTGATGCTGACGCCTGCATCCTGCTTTTCCACCACCGCCACATGGATCGTCGCAGCTGCCGGTGCCTCAAAGTTGTCGGTAGCAGTGGCAGTTATCTGAATATCGAAGCCGGTCGTAGTGGTGCCGGAGGCAGCCGTCAGCTTATTGTCTGCTGAAAGCGTAATACCTTCGGGTTCATCCACCAACGTATAAGTTAGTTCTGCACCACTGTCAGTGTTGTTAAAAGAAGCCCAACCGGAGATATCCACTGCTTTACCATTCTTCACCAGCGTCTGGGTGGATGCCGTCAACTGAATGACGGGCTTAGCTTTTTGGATAGTGAATGTCCAGGCGGGATCACTCAGTTGGCTGGCCTCATTATAGTTCGGATCCCCGTTTGCGGTGACCAGAACCTTGTAGGTACCTGCTTTTATGGCCTGATCCAAAGTACCACTCGCATCCTCGTACTCCACATGGATGTATCCTTTGTTGAACTTATCGGATGAGACAGTTGCGTATTTCGCTTCACCATCATACACCAAATTGGCCGGTGGAGTGACAGTAAAGTCGCCCGCCGTAAGTGTGGCCTTTTCAATGGTATAATCCACACTGGCAGTGACGGATTTGTCGTCTGCGCCTATGCAGGTAATGCTGGCGGTATAGGTGCCGGCATTGACAGGTGCACCTTCAAGCACATCACCGTCCTTCGCCCTATAGGTAACATTCACCTCTGTGGGAATTGTCTGATCCACGACAAAACTGCCCTCGAGTGTTACACCTTTTGCGGTGCCGTCGTAAGTCAATGCATCTGCTGCAGGTGCCTTGAGGGTCACGCGGCCACCGTTGCCGCCGTCAGTGGGACAGGTAGCTGCATCGTTGCAGACAGCGGTAACAGTCGCGCCGTCTCCACTCAGCTGATATTTCCAACCGTGCTCGTGGAGGTGAATGGACAGATTGCCAGCACCGTCACGGATCACACTATAGTACGGATTATTCTCATCCAGCGGGAAGATCTTCTTGTAGTCCAGTTCCTTCGCCGCCCCGGTAGCAATTCTGACATTGTCGGCTTTCGTGAAGGGGAGCCTTTTGCTTACGCCAATGCAGGCCTCCTCTGTCAGTCCCTCTCCGATAGTGATCGTTGTGTCGGGCGTCAGACCGACATTGCTTGCCGTGCCGGAGCCCTGCTCATACACACCATCCTGCAGCGTACCGTTCCTCCAGTTGCCCTGAATCTCCGCCACGCCGGACACAGTAAAAGTGCCGTTGGAGGCTACATACACACCTCCGCAGCTTACATCGCCGATGGTATTGTTCCCGGTGATGCTGCCGCCGTACATGGTGAAACTGCTGCCGTTATTCACTATTACGCCACTGCCGCTGTCAGCAGCCGTGTTGCCACAGATGGTACCACCGTACATGGTGAAACTGCCGCCGCTATTCACCATTACGCCGGGACCCTTATTACCGCTGCCATGAGTGATAGTGCCGCTTTTCTGGCCGCAGTCGGTCAGCGTGAAGTCAGCACCGTCATTAACCATAATCGTACAAGAATCATGTGCCGCCGTGATGCTGTGGTCGTTCAGACAGAGCTTCACATCATTATTGCAAAACAATGGACCAGTTTTTTCGGGGCGGGTCACAGACTCCATCAGATAGTAATTGCCTGCCTTCGTCGCATCGGCCAGGTCGGTAATCCCCTCCCAGACCAGGTCGGGGTGCTTTTCGTCATGAGTGCAGGTTTTTCCGCAGATGGGATGTTTCTGTGGCGGGTTCCTGTACAGTTTCACTTCAGTGCCATCAAGCTCTGGATAATATCCCGCATCACTCGTAAAACGGGCTGCATCATCATCGGTCAAAGTATAACCGTCTCCTTTGGCAATTGTCACGGGACTACCCACAACTGCCACTGAGGGTGTGGTCACGCCAATGCTGGCATCCCTGTCAAGTGCGCCGGTGATCGTAATGGTCTCGGGTCTCAGATAGACATTGTTATTTTCTTCATTTCTTTTGTTGTCGGTGATCTTCGCTGCGCCGGACACAGTGAAAATGCCGTCCTGTGCCACATATACGCCACCTCCGGTTTCGGATCCGGTGTGGGTCGCGGTGTTACCGGTGATGGTGCCGCCGTTCATATTAAATGTATTATTACCGTAATTCTCCACCGCGGTTCCCACATACACACCGCCACCGGTACAGGACGTATTGCCGGTGATGGTGCCGCCGTTCATGGTGAAAGTACTGCCGTACGAAACATCTATGCCGCCTCCGTAGTAGCCGTTCTCCGCCTTGTTTTGGCTGATGCTTCCACCCGTCATGGTGAAATCACTCTTCTTATAAAGCTCTATGCCGCCTCCGTATTCCCCGCTGGTATTACTGCTAATCTCACCGCCGGACATGTTAAATGTTCCGCGATCCACATACACACCACCGCCGCTTGATCCGCAGGAGTTATTAGTGATTTTGCCGTCGTACATGTTAAATATTCCGTAAGACACAAGCACTCCACCGCCGTTTCCGGAATCTGTTCTAACGTTGCCGGTGATATTGCCGCCGTACATATTAAATGTTCCTCCTACAACAACACCGCATCCGTTGTATGTAGTGTCAGTGCTGTCCTTACCGTGGGTGATGGTGCCACTCTTCTGGCAGTCATACAGCGTGAAGATTGTGCCATTAGCCGACATGTTTATAACGTCACCCATCGCATTCAACGTGATGCTCTTCCCGTTGAGACAGAGGACAGTGCCGCTCTTGGGTTCCCATTCCGCCGTCAGCGTCACGTTGTCGGTCAGATAGTAGCTGCCGGCCGTATTGGGCAGAGAAGTCGTCTCTGTCCACGGTTTCATTTTGTCGTGGTCATGCTCACCGTCCTGCTCCGCCACAAGCGCAGGTGCGTTCAGCGCCGCGCATATCTTCTCATAGTGCGTCATATCCAGCCCTGCTGCCTGCTCCTCGCTCAGTTCTGCCAAAGCCTCATCAATAGCCATCAGCTGTGCCTGAAGCTCGTCCGCATTCTCCGCTGTGACCTCCTCCGGCAGGGCGTCGATCAGCGCCTGCGCCGCCTCCACCGCCGTATCCTTGTTGGAAGCATCCTCGTTGGCAGCATCTCCCCCACTGACGTCTTCACCGGTGGTGGAGACGTAGGCGGTGTCCCCGCTACTCTGTGCCTCCTGTTCCGCCACTGCACCTGTCCCTTCCGCAAATGCCGACATGGGCATCATGGAAAAGCTGAGCACAAATGTCAGGAACAGACTCAATACCCGTTTCTTCATAAAATCTCCATACCTTTCTGTAACCTGCACACTTTCCCACACCTTAGTATCGTGAACTTTTCGTAGCGTCTACTAAAGTGCATTATACTAAAGTGCATTGTACAGGCACCAACATGATCATCTCCCGGAATCTTCCGTCCGCCAGATTCCCGGGTACACTAAATCCATTATTTGGGAACAGTATAACACATTTTTATATAATTTTATATATTTTTTATATCCACCGTCTCAAATATCTAATATGCACAAAAAAGTTCTATACTTTTACACCACGCTCAATGAGACTCAATGAGACTCAATGACTCAATGCGCGCTCAATGCGGTTCAATAGCAAGTATTCCTTGAAAAAGTTTTGCTGGTATTATATTCTATTATTATGTCCCACAAAATCAGTTACAAAAAATACACACAGAAAGGTTTCTATATGTGGATTGCAGATCATTGG
>UMLJ01034469.1_pt1 | contig 14633 bp, 13 predicted proteins | sample 1966521 | NCBI WGS metagenome assembly UMLJ01 (sample SAMEA4836199, study PRJEB28245) | human gut metagenome | biome: gut microbiome; material: fecal sample | place: Denmark | collected 2008
AACGACCGCTATTTCGCCTATGTGGCCTCCTTTGGGGCCTTTACCCGGTCCTCCTACTCCGCCACCCAGGCGGCCAAGAACGCCCTGGGCCATTTTGCCTACATTCTGGAGGGGCTGGGCGATCTGGACTCCCTGCGGCCCTACCGCTGCGCGGTGGATGCCGATGGTGAGCGCTTTGAGGGGGAGTTCATTTTCGGCGCTGTGTGCAATTCCACCTCCCTGGGCGGCCTGGTGAAGCTGGATCCCTCCCGTGTACGGATGGACGACGGAAAATTCGAACTGCTGCTGCTCCGTATGCCAAAGACGGCACTGGATCTGCAGAACCTCATTACCGCCATGACCCGTATGCAGTACGACTATCCCGGCGTGATATTGCGCCATGTCCGGCGCGTTACCCTGACCACCGAGGAGAACCTCCCCTGGTCCCTGGACGGTGAATACTGCCCCAGTGCGCCCCGCGTGGAGATCGAAAACCTCCCCGCCGCCATCCAGTTGGTCCGCTGATGGCAAAATAAGTTGAAAAAGACCCGCCATCGGCGGGTCTTTTTCTATACACGCTGCAATTGTGCGGTGAAAATATACGGATCGCGATCAGAAGGACACCATCTCCGGGTCCGGCTTGGTGGTGGCGGCGATGGAGGTGACGTACAGCACGGGGCCTTCGCCCTGATAGGCGTCACAGGCCGCCTTCTTCACTGTGGCGTGTATCTTCACCCACTGCTTGTCCTTATACTGCTCCAGCCCTTCGCCGCGGCACACCAGGGCCAGGAACTGCATATCCTTGTCGCAGCACACCATGGCGAAGCGTCCCGGGCAGTGCACGCCCTTGAACTTTTTGGAGTGGCACATCAGCGCCTTGAAGGACACCTCCACGCCCTCGTAGCGTCCCGGGTTGTCCATCATGTCCACATACCAGATGCCGTAGTCCTCGTCCGGCACCTCCAGCTTGCCGCCGGTCAGGTCGAAGGGCGACATCTCCGGCGTGACGTACTCCTCGCTGGTGCCGTCCTCGTTTTCCAGGTAGATATCCGCCCGGCGGTTGGCCATCCGCAGGTTGCGGCTGCGAAGCTGGGTGCGCAGCTGCTCATTGCAGCGGTTGAAGATCAGCATATCGCAGTTGGTGATCTTCTCCATCATCAGCTGCCCCATGTTCTTCAGATACATCTCAAAGGTCGTGGCGTCCACCAGGCACATGATCTGATAGAGTATCCAGTTGGCAGGCAGTCCTTCGCGGTACAGCTTCTCCATGCTCCACATGCCGTTGTACTCCACGATGACTTGCTTGGGCCGGTACTGCTTTTCCAGCTTTTTCAGAAAGTCGGGCGTCAGTTGGTCCTCGTCCTCCACGGTATAGGTAAATACGTTGCCCAGCACCTTGGGGTCATAGCCGTTTTCGCCCTCCTCGCAGCACAGCAGCAGCGTCCGGTCCTCGGCGGCAAAACCGTCCCGCAGGATGCCGTTGATGAACTCGGTCTTGCCGGCGTCCAGAAATCCGGCGATGAGGTAAACAGGAATATCCATGTCAGCCACTCCTTACAGTCCGAACAGCTGAGAGAGCTTATCCTCTTTCAGCTGGGAGCCGATCACACAGATACGGCCGGTGTAGTCCGCCGGACCGCGCCGCACCTGGTGCTCCTCGGGCACAAAGTCATAGTGCAGCCACTGGCCGCCGTCGGCGGCAGCCACGATACCCTTGGCCCGCAGGATCGCGCCGTATTCGCCGCTGTCCAGCGCCGTCAGGATGTGCTCCAGCTCCGCTTCGGAGTAGGCCTTCACCGTCTCCGTGCCCCAGCTGGTGAATACCTCGTCGGCGTGATGATGGTGATGGTGGCAGCCGCAGTGGGGATCATCGCATTCCTCGCCGTCGTGGTGATGGTGGTGATGATCGTGGTCATGCTCGTCCTCATCGTGGTGATGATGGCAGCAGTGCTCATGGTCGTCGTCATCGTCATCATCATGGTCATGGTGATGGCAGCAGTGGTCATGCTCATCCTCATGCTCATCCTCGTCATGGTCATGGTGGTGATGGTGGTGATGGTGGTGCTCATGCTCGTGCTCCGCCTCATCCGCCTCGTGCTCAGCGCGCATATGCGCCAGCAGCTCGTCCGCCAGAGAGACCTTTTCGATGGCGCTGAGGATGGTCATGCCGTCCAGCTGGTCCCAGGGTGTGGTGAGAATGGCGGCATTGGGGTTCTTCTCCCGCAGCAGCGCCACGGCGGCCTCCAGCTTCTCCTGGCTCAGCCGTTGGGTGCGGGAGAGGATGATGGTACCGGCGGATTCGATCTGGTTGTTGTAGAACTCGCCGAAGTTCTTCATGTATATCTTGACCTTTGTGGCGTCCGCTACGGTCACAAAGCTGTTCAGCTTCATGTCCGGTATGTCCTTCACGGTGTTCTCCACCGCCACGATCACGTCGCTGAGCTTGCCCACGCCGCTGGGCTCGATGAGGATGCGGTCAGGGTGGAACTGCTCATGTACGTCCTTCAGCGCCTTGTTGAAGTCGCCCACCAGAGAGCAGCAGATGCACCCGGAGGACATTTCACTGATCTGCACGCCGGAGTCCTTCAGGAACCCACCGTCAATGCTGATCTCACCGAACTCGTTTTCGATCAGTACCAGCTTCTCGCCGGGGAAGGCCTCGGCCAGCAGTTTCTTGATAAGAGTCGTCTTACCTGCGCCCAAGAATCCGGAAACGATGTCGATCTTTGTCATAGTAAAAACCTTCTTTTCTCTGCCGCCCGCTGCGGCGTAAATTTTGTTCCGTGCCCCGCGTCCGCCGTTCAGAGGACGAAAAAAGGGGGCGGGGACGTTTTTCACCTATATAATATCCCATTTTTTGAAAAATGCAAGTCCTGCCGGTAAAAACCGCGCGGCGGACATCCTGTGCCCGCCGCGCTTTTGTCATTCGCCGATCCGGTTTAGGATCAGCTGACTGAGCGACGCTGCTAGTGCCCGGTCGTACCGCCGCGTCTCCGCGGTACCGTCCATCTGTCCGTCCTCATCCGCCCGGCCGCTTTCGCTGTGGCCGCCGTTCAGATCATCTTTGGCGCTGCCGGTGTCCGTGCCGTTGGTGTCCGGCTGCGTGGTGATGCTGCCGTTGGGTGTGGTGTCCGGCGCGGCGCCGTTTGCCTTGTCGTCTGCCGCGCCGCAGGCCGCCAGCGTCACCGCCAGCATCACTGCCGCCGCCAGTGCAGCGAGTCGATCTGTCATATCTTTTTTCCTCCTTTTCCCATGTGCGCCGGCTGGCCCGCGCAAAACACGCGCACATGCGCGGAGAACAGCCGCCGCCAAACGTAGGTTTTGCCGCGGGCGGTTTTATAGCCCCGACACTTTTTGCCTTTTGCATCATTTGTACAGGAGAAGCCGTATCTTTTGTGGCGGAAGTATTGCATTTTCCGAAAAACCATGATATGATTTCTTCTACCTCAGCGATGGGTAAATGTTTGATTACGAACCGTGTTATTTGCTTAGAACATAACGACTTGAACACAGATGGAGGACGATATATCATGCAGAAGCTGGAAAAGCAGTATCATATCCACTGCGCCGAAGGCGACGTGGGCCGCTATGTTATTCTTCCCGGCGACCCCGGCCGCTGTGAAAAGATCGCGGAGCTGTTCGACGATGCGCATTTTGTTTCTCAGAACCGCGAGTACACCATCTATACCGGTACACTGCTGGGGGAGAAGGTCTCCGTCTGCTCCACCGGTATCGGCGGGCCCTCCGCCTCCATCGCCATGGAGGAGCTGCACAACATCGGCGCTGACACGTTTATCCGCGTAGGGACCTGCGGCGGAATCGAGCTGGATGTCCGCAGCGGCGACGTGGTGGTCGCCACCGGCGCGATCCGCTTTGAGCATACCAGCCGGGAATATGCCCCCATCGAGTACCCCGCGGTGGCGAACTTCGAGGTCACCACCGCGCTGGTCCAGGCGGCCAGGGCGCTGGGCAAGCGCACACAGGTGGGCGTCGTCCAGTGCAAGGACGCGTTCTATGGCCAGCACAGCCCCGAGCGTATGCCGGTATCCTATGAGCTGCTCAACAAATGGGAGGCCTGGAAGCGCCTGCATGTCAAGGCCAGTGAAATGGAGTCCGCCGCCCTCTTTGTGGTGGCTGATGCCCTGAACTGCCGCTGCGGCAGCTGCTTCCATGTGGTCTGGAACCAGGAGCGTGAAAAGGCAGGTCTGGACCAGGATATGAGCGAGGACACCACCTCCGCCGTTCAGGTGGGCGTGGAGGCCCTGAAGCGGCTCATTCAGGCCGATCGCGCGGCCCAATAAGCTTCTCTGAAAAAGCGCCCCCGCCATGCGCCCCCGGATGCGGACGGAAAGCTGACCTGTCCCGGTCGGCACCCCATGCTGCTATCTCATCAGCATCGTGTCAGTTATACCCCGGCTGACACAGTCCCCTGAGAACAGAAGGAGGCGGGTGCCTCCTTGCCCCCGGCCACGCCGGGGGCGCTTTTTTGACTGGCATCTGAAAAAATTTCAGAAGACCTGACAAAAAGTCTTGTTTTTCCCGTTAAAAAGCGTTAAGATGATGCTTGCGCCGGAGGGCGTGCAGCATTTTACAAAGGAGAAAATCACATGGAGCGTATCTTTCATCTGAAAGAGAACGGCACCTCCGTCAAGACGGAGATCCTGGCCGGTCTCACCACATTCATGACGATGGCCTACATCATCGCCCTGAACCCCAACCTGCTGACCAACTTTGCCGTGGGCACACCCCTGTGGAACGGTGTGTTCCTGGCCACCTGCATCGCCAGTGCCATCGGCACCGTGGTCATGGCCTTCCTCGCCAACAAGCCCTTTGTCATGGCGCCCGGTATGGGCCTTAACAGCTTCTTCGCCGTCATCGCCGGCAATGTGGCCGCCATGCTGAACACCGACTACACCAGCGCCTTCCAGGCGGTGCTGTGCATCATTCTGGTGGAGGGCATCGTTTTCCTTCTGCTGAGCATTTTTAACATTCGTGATAAGATCGTCACCGCTATCCCTCTGGGTGTCCGTCTGGGTATCGGTCCCGCCATCGGCCTTATGCTGATGAACATCGGCCTGGGCTCCAACGTGGGCATCTATGCCGAGGGCAACGGTTATACCTCCCCCTTCTATGTCATGCGCGACTTCTTCGGCGCCATGACCCCCAGCGTGATCAAGGACCACATGGGTGCCGAGTACAGCCAGATGGTGCTGACGGTCGTCACCATGTTCATCGGCCTGTTTGTCATCATCCTGCTGGCCAAGAAGGGCGTCAAGGCCGCCGTGCTGGTGGGTATGCTGGTAGCTTCCGTGATCTACTGGGCCGGCTGCTTCATCTTCCTGGGTACCAACCCCTTTGCCTCGCTGGAGGGCGCATCCTTCCTGCCGCCTTTCCACGATATGGTGGAGACTACGCTGTTCAAATTTGACTTCACCGACTTCTTTAATATCGGTTGGTTCACGGCGATCAGCCTGATCATCACCTTTTGCATGATCGATATGTTCGACACCATCGGCACCCTGGTGGGTACGGCCTCCCGCGCCGGCATGACCGACAAGGACGGCAATATGCCCAACATGAAGGAGGCCCTGCTGTCCGATGCCGTGGGTACCGTGGCCGGCGCCTGCTGCGGCACCTCCACCGTTACCACCTTCGTGGAGTCCGCCTCCGGCGTGGAGGCCGGCGGCCGCACCGGCCTGACCTCTCTCACCGCCGCGTTCATGTTCCTGGCCTGTATGTTCATCGCGCCCGTGGCGGCCGTCATTCCCGCTGCCGCTACCTCCTCCGCCCTGATCTACGTGGGCATCCTGATGCTCCAGGGCCTGAAGAACGTGGATTTCGACGATCTGGACCAGGTAGTCCCCGTGTTCCTGATGCTGCTGGCCATGCCCATCTCCGGCTCCATCGGCCACGGAATCGGTATTGCCATGATCTCCTACACCGTGATCAAGGTGTTCTCCGGCCGTGCCAAGGAGGTCTCTATCCTGACCTACGTTATCTCCCTGCTGTTTATCATCAAGTTCTTTGCCGTTGTCTAAACGGTCAGCGGCCCCCGGCACAGCCGGGGGCCGCTTTTCAGCCATGCGCACCGGCTCTTGGTCGGAGCGCATATTTTTATTGTTCCTGCTCGGCCTTGTATGCAATGGCCTCCTTCTGGTAGTCCAGCGCCGCCTGCCGCAGCTCGGCAATGGCGGCCTCGTCCAGCTGGCCTTTGATCTTGGCGGGGGAGCCGAAGGCCAAAGACCCGTCCGGTATCTCCACGTTCTGCGGTACCAGCGCCCCCGCGCCGATCAGGCAGTTGCTGCCGACCTTCGCGCCGTTCAGCACGATGGCGCCCATGCCGATGAGGGTGTTGTCACCCACGGTGCACCCATGGAGAATGGCCCCGTGGCCCACCGTTACGTTTTCGCCCACCGTCACCGGATGGTCGTAGTCCACGTGCACCACACAGTTGTCCTGGATATTCGTGCCCGCACCGATGGTGATCGGCGCCCGGTCGCCCCGCAGCACCGCGCCGAAGAACACGCTGCTGTTAGCGCCCAGGGTCACGCTACCCCGGACGGTGGCGTTGTCCGCCACAAAGGCGGAGGGATGGATGACAGGTTTTTTCATGGCTGCACCTCGCAAAAGTTTTCCTGCATTGTATCACAACTTTCCGGGAAAATCGACAGTCACGGTAAAATTTGTGCTTACATTTTTCGTCAGAATATGTTATACTGATGTCAGGTAATGGTGAGCAAAAGGGGAACGCATGGTCGTGTGCCATGTGCCTTTTTGTGTATATATGTGTATGTATGTTGCGGATAAGGAGCGTGTGTGATGTTTGCAGCGGGTGATCTGGTGGTATACGGCGGCGAGGGCGTCTGCCGGGTGGAGTCCATAGGGCCATCCGGTCTGGCCTATGACGGCGGCGACAAGGTCTACTATCATCTTTCTCCCCTGTACCGCGGCGGCACCGTTATGACTCCTGTGGACACCGCTGTCCTCATGCGTCCCATCATCAGCCGTGACTGTGCGCTGAAACTGATCGCCGCGCTGCCGGCCCTGCCGGAGCAGAAGCCCGCCGAGCGCGGTATGCGTGCTGCCAAGGATTTCTACCACCAGCTGGTGCTCCGCTGTGACTGCGCCGAGCTGGCCGCCATGATCCACGGTATCTGCCGCAAGCGGGCGTGGGCCCTGCGCCATGGTAAGAAGGTCAGCCAGATGGATGAGCGCTATCTCAAGCGGGCTGAGGACCAGCTCTACGGCGAGTTGGCCGCGGCACTGGATATGCCCCGGGATCAGATGATCCCCTATATCCGCCAGACCTGGGCCAAGTGGCCCGAGCAGCTGCCCAAGCAGGGACAGGAGGAGCCGGCGGAGGCTGCTGAAGTGGAATAAGCGGACAGGGACGGCGGGAGCCGTCCCTGTTTTAACAGCAACTCGTATCAAACATTTGGGGTGAAAAGGGTGTATTCTGTTCACAGCGAGAGAAGGGAGCAAGCCTATGTACGAATGGCAGCAGCTGATCCAGACCGTCGTCAATGAGATGGACGACGCCATTATGCGCCTGGAACTACCCCCGCATCGAGAGCTACGGCGTCCGCCTGCCCGCCGATTACAGCGGCCCCATACCCGCGCCGCTGGAGCTGATGGACGTGCCGGAGGGGGAGTATATGGTGTTTGAGCACGGCCCCTTCGACTATGAGCAGGAGTGCCGCACGGTGGAGAACAAGGTGGAGACCGCTATGCGGGACTTTGACTACGCCGCCAACGGCTGCGTGCTGGATACCGCTACGCCGGGAAGGATGACGTATTTCTATTTTGTGCCGGGGCAGTACTTCAAGTATATCCGGCCCATCAGACGGGAGAAATAAGAAAACAGGGCAGCCCATTGGGCTGCCCTGTTTTTCAGATCAAGAATTCCGCAGGGACGTCGTGGGAGGAAAACAGCAGCGGCGACAGCGTTCTGGCGTAGGCCCCGGTGTTCCCCACGGCCACAAGATCTCCCACCGCCAGCGCCGGACCGGTGAAGTTCTTAGCCAGCACGTCCGCGGCGCAGCAGAGGTTTCCTGCGATGTCTACGGTCTCGGTGATGCCGGTATCCTCCGCAGGCAGGGCGGTGATGGGGAAGGCGGTCTCGCCGGTAAACAGAGGTTCCTGAGGCGCAAGGGGGCCTTCTCCGGCGGCGTTACGCAGCATGGCGGCAAGAGAGGGCTTCTGGAAGCCGTTGAGACAGTTTTCTACGATGACATAGGTGGTGCCGTGGGACGTCTTTTTGTCTACCACAGGCAGATAGTACGTTCCCGCCTGTGCTGTCAGAAACCGCCCGGACTCCACCAGCAGCCGTGCGCGGAGGGTACGGGCGTTTTCCTCTGCCACGGCCTGCGTACATTGCTTCAAGGTGCTCATGTTCAGCGGCGGTTGGCACGCCGGGTCGTAAACGATGCCTACTCCGCCGCCGAAGTTGATATACTCGATGGCACAGTCCAGAATATCGCGGACGCGGAGGGCCAGCGCGAAGCAGTTTTTGTAGTAGCGGGCGAGAGTGTCCGCGGAGAGGTTCTGGGAGCGCAGGTGGACATGGAGGCCGCAGACGGCTATCGGCAGCGTTTGCAGCAGAGTTTTCAGTGCCGGGAGGTCGGACTCGTCGATGCCGAACTTGGATGTCCCGCCCGCACCGCCGTCCATGCTGAAGGCGGGGTTCACGCGCAGGCCGATGGCCTTTGTCTCGCCGCGGGCAGCGGCCATAGCGGCGATTCGCCGCACCTCGCCGATAGAATCGGCGATCAGATGGCAGTTATCCCACGCGGCGGCCAGTGCACGATCACTTTTGCCGGCTGCGGAGAAGTAGATATCCTCCTGCGCGATCCCGCATTCCGCGGCCAGGCAGACCTCACCCGCACTGGCCGCATCCGCGCCGATGCCAAGCGCCGCAAGGTGCCGTATTACCGGTGGGAAGGGGTTGGCCTTCACGGAGAACAGAATATCAAAGCCGGGGAAGGTCCTGTGGAGAGTCTCTGCCTGTGCGGTAAGGATCTCGCGGGAGTAAATGTAGCAGGGCGCGTGCTGACGCGCCAAGGCGAGGGCATTTTCGTTCATGGGGCACCGTCCTTTCGTGTACTGTTGATGATAGTATAGCATAGGGTGGAGGGGAAAGGCAAAACATTCCTTGCACGCCGACGTGAAGTGTGCTACAATACGGCGTGGATATGCGGGCGTGGTGGAATTGGTAGACTCGATGGATTTAGGTTCCATTGCCAACAGGCGTGCGGGTTCGAGTCCCGCCGCCCGCACCAAGAAGGGAAAGACACATATTCATGTGCCTCTCCCTTTTTGGTATGATGAACAGGAGGCGGCTCTATGAAACGAATAGCGTCCATACAGGACATCTCCTGTCTGGGGCGGTGCTCACTGACGGTGGCGCTGCCGGTGATCTCCGCCATGGGGGTGGAGTGCGCCATCGTGCCCACGGCGGTGCTCAGTGCGCACACGGCGTTTCCGGGCTTTGTCAGCCGGGATCTCAGCGACCAGCTGCCGGCCATCGCCGATCACTGGCGGTCCCAGCAGGTGCATTTTGACGCGCTCTATACCGGTTACATCGCCTCCGCGCCCCAGGTGCAGCAGGTGATGGACTTTTTCGACGCGGTGAAGAGCCCGGATACGCTGCTGATCGTGGACCCGGCCATGGCGGACCACGGGAAGCTGTACAGCGGGTTTGACGGCGCTTTCCCGGCGGCGATGGCCCGCCTGACGGCTCGGGCGGACGTGGCGCTGCCCAATATCACGGAGGCCTGCCTGCTGACCGGTACGCCGTACCGGGAGGAGGTGGACGAGGGCTTTGCCCGTGAGCTGCTGCGGGGGGTGGCCGCGCTGGGGGCGAAGAAGGTGATCCTCACCGGGGTGTCCTTTGCGCCGGATAAGCTGGGCGCTATGGGCTATGACAGCGGCGCGGGAACGTATTTTACCTGTCTCGGCCCGCGGAACCCGGCCTCCTTCCACGGCACGGGGGATATTTTCGCCGCCGTTGTCACCGGCGGGCTCATGCGGGGCATGACGCTGGAGCAGGCGGCTTCGCTGGCGGTGGAATTTGTACTTGCCTGTATCGACGCCACGGCACGGGACCCGCAGGCCGGGTGGTACGGCGTGGAGTTTGAAAAGGCGCTGCCGCTGCTGTGCGAACGGGTGCGGGACCTGCCGGAAAACTGAAAAAGAAAACAGCCCTGCGGCGCTGCCGCAGGGCTGCTGTGCATTTATTCGGGGGCGCCGTCCGCGTGCTCCGTCGGTTTGTCTTCGGCGGGGGTGCCTTCCGGGTCCTTATCCTCCGGCTTCTCATCGTAGTCCGGCATGGGGATGGGCTCGGACACGATGTTGATGTGCCTGGCGGGGGCCTCGATGGTCTCCGGCACGCTGGGCCGGAAGGCGGGCTGGCTGCTCTTGCTGGCGCCGTAGTTGTCCACGGTCTCCGGGTCGCGGCCCTCGATGATGGCCATCATCTCCTGGCCGGTGATCGTCTCCTTCTTCAGCAGGTACGCGGCGATCTTGTCCAGCAGCTCCCGGTTCTCCCGCAGGATCTGCTTGGCCTCCTCGTGGCACTGGCGCAGGATCTTGATGGTCTCGCGGTCGGCTGCGGCGTAGGTCTCCTGGGCGCAGGTCATGGAGTAGCCGCCGTCCAGATACTGGCTCTGGACGCTTCCCAGGGCCATCATGTCGAACTCATCGCACATGCCGAAGCGGGCCACCAGGTTCCGGGCCATCTCCGTGGCGCGCTCGATGTCGTTGGCGGCGCCGGAGGTCATGGTGTTGCACACCACCTCCTCACTGGAGCGTCCGGCCAGCAGGGTACGGATCTCGGTCAGAATGTCCTCGCGGGACATGAGGAACTTTTCCTCCTCCGGCAGGTGCAGGGTGTAGCCCAGCGCACCCTGGGTATGGGGTACGATGGTGATCTTGCTGACGGGCTGGGCATTCTTCTGCTTGGCCGCCACCAGCGCGTGACCCACCTCGTGGTAAGCGATAATGCGCTTTTCCGCCTCGGTGATGACGGTGCCCTTTTTCTCGCTGCCGGCGATGACCAGCTCGAAGGACACCAGCAGGTCGTCCTGATTTACGGCCCGGCGGCCCTTACGCACGGCACGCAGGGCGGCCTCGTTTACCAGGTTGGCCAGGTCGGCGCCCACGCAGCCGGCGGTGGCCTGGGCGATCTTTTCCAGGTTCACGTCCTCGGCCAGGCGGATGTTGCGGGTGTGGACCTGCAACGTGGCCAGACGGCCGGCCAGGTTGGGCCGGTCCACGGTGATGCGCCGGTCGAAGCGGCCGGGGCGCAGCAGCGCCTTGTCCAGCACCTCGGGACGGTTGGTGGCGCCCAGCACGATGACGCCCTTGCTGGGGTCAAAGCCGTCCAGCTCGGCCAGCAGCTGGTTCAGCGTCTGCTCGCGCTCGTCATTGCCGCCAAAGCGGCTGCCGTCGCGGGATTTGCCGATGGTGTCGATCTCATCGATGAAGATGATGCAGGGGGCGACCTTGGCGGCCTCCTTGAACAGGTCGCGGACGCGGCTGGCGCCCACGCCAACGAACATCTCCACAAAGTCGGAACCGGAGATGGAGAAGAAGGGGACGCCGGCCTCGCCGGCCACAGCCTTGGCCAGCAGGGTCTTGCCGGTGCCGGGGGAGCCCACCAGCAGCGCGCCCTTAGGCAGCTTGGCGCCGATGGCGGTGTATTTGCCGGGATTGTGCAGGAAGTCGATGATCTCCTCCAGCGACTCCTTGGCCTCGTCCTGACCGGCCACATCCTTGAAGGTGACGCCGGTGGACTTCTCCATGTAGACCTTGGCGTTGGCCTTGCCCACACTGCCGATGCCGCCGAAGCCGCCGCCTCCGGATTTGCTCATCAGACGCATGACCAGCATGAACGCGCCCACGATGAAGATGGTGGGCAGAATATACTGGATCATGATCATCAGGAAGGGGCTCATCTCGGCCTTGTAGAAGCCGGTATAGGCCACATTGTGCTCCTCCAGCAGGGGGAGCAGGTCGGCGTTGGAGAGGTACACGGTGTACAGCGTCAGGCCGGAGTCCTTGGACTGGGTGTAGGTTTTTGTCTCCGTCTTGCTGCCGGAGGTGACCTCCTCGGTGAAGACGTAGCCGTCCACGGGGGTGACGTAGATGGTGCTGTCTTTGAACAGGACCTCCTCCACCTGATCCTTTTCGATCATGGAGATCATGTCGCTGTATTTGATCTCGTGGCTGGTACTCTTATTGGCGGCGTTGTTGTTGTAGGCGTTGAAATACTGGAACGCCACCGTCAGCACCAGTGCCCACACGATCAGCGTGAGAACGCCGCGGAAACCGCCGTTTTTACCGTTCTTGCCGCCGCGGTTGTTATTGTTGCTGCTGTTGTTATTGGACATATATTTATCCTCCGTTTGACTTGTGAGGGGAATATAATTTCTAATCAGTATACCACACCTGCCCGAAAGTCTCAAGGCAAAGGCAGAGGGTTTTCCTGTAAAATTTCTATGAATGTGCCTTTATATTGACGAAAGGATGTGGTATACTGATGACAATTATATGGATCGCGAGGTATACCCCATGAGAGAGATAAAGGACACCGAGAGCAGGCGGCCGCTGCCCGACGCCGAGGCGGACGGCATCATCGAGGGCCGCAACGCGGTCATCGAGGCCCTGCGGACGGAGACGGCTATCGACAAGATCTACATCGCCAAGGGCGAGACGGATAAGACGCTGGGACACATCGCCTCCAAGGCCCGCGCCGCGGGCATCGTGGTGGTGGATGCCGACCGGCGGAAGCTGGACGCCATGAGCCGCACCCATGCCCACCAGGGGGTCATCGCTCTGGCGGCCGTGCGGGAGTACGCCACGGTGGAGCAGATCCTGCAGTCCGCCGCCGACAGGGGCGAGGCGCCGCTGCTGGTGGTGTGCGACGAGATATCCGACCCCCACAACCTGGGCGCGATCCTGCGTACCGCCGAGTGCGCCGGCGCCCACGGGGTCATCATCCCCAAGCGGCGCAGCGCCGGGCTGACGGCCATCGTGGCAAAGACCTCCGCTGGCGCGGTGAGTTATATCCCGGTGGCGCGGGTGCCCAACATTCCGGCGCTGCTGAAGGACCTGAAAAAGCAGGGCGTGTGGGTGTTCGGTACGGCGGCGGATGGGAATACCACGCTGTACAATGCCGATCTGAAGGGACCGGCGGCCATTGTCATCGGCTCCGAGGGGGCGGGCATGACCCGCCTGGCGGCGGAGAATTGCGATTTTCTGGTGAGCATTCCCATGAAAGGAAAGATATCCTCGCTGAACGCCAGCGCAGCGGCGGCCATACTGCTGTACGAGGCTGTGCGGCAGCGCGGATAACGGAAAGCGACGCGGAACAGGACGAAAACAGGAAAGAACAGCATGAGAAGGCGACGGGACGAGGAACTATACGGCGCGTTCGACGAGCAAGAGGACGAGCTTTCACTGGAGGCCATCCTTGCCGAGTACGGCAAGGGTGGGCGTCAGCCTGTCCCGACGGAGGAAGCGGTGATACCGGAGACGCCGGCAGAGGAAAAGGCTCCCGTGCCGGTATCGGAGGCAGTACCGCCATCTGAGACGGAGGCCCCGTCGGAGCCCGCTGCCCCGGAGAAAAACGAGCCGGAATACGAGTCCCCCGCGCCGGATCGGGTGGCGTTGAAGGATATCATGTCCCAGACGGTGGACGCGGTGCTGGAGGACGAGGATGACGGCGTCATCGCCCAGCCGGTGCCCCTGCGGGAGCGTCTTGCGGCGGTGCTGGAGAGGTTCCACCGTCCGGCGGCGGAGCAGAGGCGCCGTCCGGCTTTTCAGGACACCGAGCAGCTGTTCGACGAGCCGGAGGAGGAACCGGAGCCGGAGGAACCGCCGGAGCCGGAGCCCCTGCCGGAGGACGTGCTGCGGGAGGCCAAGCGCCGGTGCAGCCGGCTGCGCGGCGGACTGATATGGGGGATGCTCCCGGCGCTGGCACTGGTGGCCGCGGCGGTGCTGCAGGAGCTGGAAAAGCTGCCGTCGGCATGGCTGGACGAGTCGCTGCTGCGGTGCGCCGCCCTGGGAGCGGGGCTGCTGCTGACGGCGCTGGCCTGTATGCCGGTGTGGAAGCAGGCCGTGTCGCTGCTGCGTGAGGGAAGGGCGGGCTGTGAGCTGTGTGCCGCTGTCGCCGTGCTGACGCAGCTGATCTGCTGTGTGTGCGGCATGGTCACGGGCAGTACCCGGGCCACACCCTATGCCGCCGCCGGCGCGCTGCTGATCCTGGCCTGCCAGTGGGGGCTGTACCTGGAGGCATCGGCGCTGCGGAACGCCTATCACCTGCTGGTGCTCAACGGCACCGTGCCCTATGTGGCGTCGGTGACGGCGGCGGGCGTATGCAGGCAGCAGGGGACGGCAGAGGGCTTTTACCGTCTGTGCAGCAAGCCCGATCCGGCGCGGAGATGGCAGAATTACGCCCTGCCGCTGGTGCTGGCCACGGCGGCGGTGCTGTCCGGCGTGGTGTGCTTTTCCGGCGGGAATATGAGCGATTTCCCCTGGGTGCTGACGGCGCTGACCACCGCCGGCGCGGGGCTGGGGATTCCCCTCAGCGGGGCCCTGCCCATGTACTATCTGTCCCGGCGGCTGAGCCGAAGCGGCTGCGCCGCCGCAGGCTA
>UMLJ01057096.1_pt1 | contig 14319 bp, 8 predicted proteins | sample 1966521 | NCBI WGS metagenome assembly UMLJ01 (sample SAMEA4836199, study PRJEB28245) | human gut metagenome | biome: gut microbiome; material: fecal sample | place: Denmark | collected 2008
ATGACCCTGTCACCATCCGTCGTGGCAGTACAGTGAAGGATGCGCTGGATATGATGCACGACTATCATATCGGTGGTATTCCAGTGGTGGATGACGAGAATCATCTCGTTGGTATCGTGACCAACCGTGACCTTCGTTTCGAGCGTCACATGGACAAGAAGATTGATGAGGTAATGACCAGCGAGAACCTGGTTACCACTCACATCCAGACCGACTTGATTGCCGCAGCTGCCATCTTACAGGAGAACAAGATTGAGAAGCTCCCTGTAGTTGACAATGAGAATCACTTGGTAGGTTTGATTACTTACAAGGACATCACCAAGGCAAAGGACAAGCCAATGGCTTGCAAGGATGCCAAGGGTCGTCTTCGCGTGGCTGCCGGTGTAGGTGTTACTGTTGATACCTTGGACCGTGCCAAGGCTTTGGTTGAGGCTGGTGCTGATGCCATCGTTATTGATACTGCTCATGGTCACTCTAAGGGTGTTGTCGAGAAGCTCAAGCAGGTTAAGGCTGCCTTCCCACAGGTAGATGTAGTAGTAGGTAATGTTGCTACTGGCGAGGCTGCCAAGTATTTGGTAGAGAATGGCGCTGATGGCGTAAAGGTAGGTATCGGTCCTGGTTCTATCTGTACTACCCGTGTCGTTGCCGGTGTAGGTGTGCCTCAGTTGAGTGCTGTTTATGATGTATATTCTGCCTTGAAGGGTACAGGCGTTCCTCTGATTGCCGATGGCGGTTTGCGCTATTCTGGTGACGTAGTGAAGGCTCTGGCTGCTGGTGGTAGCTGCGTAATGATCGGTTCATTGGTAGCTGGTACTGAGGAGAGCCCTGGCGATACTATCATCTTCAACGGCCGTAAGTTCAAGAGCTACCGCGGTATGGGTTCTCTCGAGGCTATGGAGCAGAAGAATGGTTCTAAGGACCGTTACTTCCAGGGTGATACCAAGGATGCCAAGAAGCTCGTACCAGAGGGTATCGCAGGTCGTGTTCCTTACAAGGGAACTGTACAGGAGGTTATCTACCAGTTGATTGGTGGTTTGCGTTCTGGTATGGGTTACTGTGGTGCTGCTACTATCGAGAACTTGCACAACGCTAAGTTTGCCCGCATTACAAATGCCGGTGTATTGGAGAGCCACCCACATGATATCACTATCACCAGTGAGGCTCCTAATTACAGCCGCCCAGAATAATTATTTGAAAAGTAATATGAGATTTTATGCGCTTTTTGCAGCTATGCTCCTTTCGGGGAGCATAGCTTTTGCTCAAAACGACGACCCTACTATCATGACTATCAATGGTCAGCCTGTCAGTCGTTCGGAATTTGAATATTCTTATAACAAAAACAATTCCGAGGGCGTGATTGACAAGAAGACAGTCAATGAGTATGTTGACCTATTTGTTAATTACAAACTTAAGGTTTTGGCGGCATTGGATGCCCATATCGATACAACGGCTTCTTTCAAACAGGAGTTCCTGCAGTATCGTGACCAACAGGTACGTCCGGCGATGATCAGTTCGGGAGATGTGGAGGCGGAAGCGCAGAAAATTTACGAAGAAGCGAAACAACGTGTCAGTAAGTCGGGCGGAATGGTTCATCCTGCCCACATATTGATCCGTTTGGGACAGAAAGCCTCTGCTGCAGACCAGGAAACGGCGCGACAGAAGGCTCAATCTATCTATCAGGCTCTATGCAAAGGAGGCGATTTCGCCGGATATGCCAGAAAGTATTCTGATGACCAGGGGTCTGCCGTCAAGGGCGGAGACATCTCCTGGATATCAAGAGGGCAGACGGTGAAGACTTTTGAGGATGCTGCGTTCTCACTCAAGGTGGGAGAAATCAGCAAGCCAATCCTCTCGGAGTTTGGCTATCACATCATCAAGCTGATGGGAAAGCAGGACTTCTATCCTTATGATTCGGTGAAGAACGATATCCTTCGTTTCATCGATGCCAAGGGAATCAGAGAAAGAATCATCAACGAAAAGTTGGATTCCATTGCCAGGACGTTGCCTGCGGGAAGTGACCGTGAAACCGTCTTGGATCAGAAAGCTTCAGAATTGTCGGCTCACGACAAGAATCTGAAATATCTCATGCAGGAGTATCACGACGGATTGCTGCTCTATGAAATCAGCAACCGGATGGTATGGGAGAAAGCAGCGAATGATGAACAGGCACAAGCTGCTTATTTTGCCAAGAACAAGAAGAAATACAGATGGGAGCATCCCCGCTTCAAGGGTATTGCTTACCATACAAAGGATGCTGCCGACGTGGCAGCGGTCAAGAAATGCGTAAAGGGTAAGCCTTTCAGCCAATGGGCAGAGTTGCTTCGAAGGAAGTTTAATGCCGATTCGGTGGTGCGTGTCCAGGTGGAGGAAGGAATCTTCAAGAAGGGAGATCATCCTGTAGTGGATTCACTGGTGTTCAAGACAAGCGCCAAGGTAGAGAAGGTTAAAGGTTATCCTTACGATGCTACATTCGGAAAAATTCTCAAGAAGGGACCTAAGGAATACACGGATGTGAAAGCCTGGGTGATAGCCGACTATCAGGACCAGCTGGAGAAGGAATGGGTGGCAACATTAAGAAAGAAATATCAGTTTGTGGTGTACCCTGAGGTATTAGCCACGGTAAACAAACATTAAACATAAAATTCAAGCAGAATACAGATCTATGAAGACTGGATATAAAATGAGTCTGGCGTTTATCGCATTGCTCCTTATCATGGGCATGAGCGCAAGCGCCTCACGTATGGGCATGAGTCGCCATGCTTCGGTTGCCGACAGTGATTCGGCAAAGTTGGAAGCGGTGAACGACTCGCAGTCAATCGACCCGGGAAGTATTGTTGACGAGGTGATCTGGGTAGTTGGAGATGAGGCTATCCTCAAGTCTGACGTCGAGGTTACCCGCTTGCAGTCGGAGGCTGATGGCATCAAGTTCGTCGGCGATCCAGACTGTTCTATTCCTGAGCAGATTGCCGTGCAGAAACTTTTCCTGCACCAGGCTGCCATCGACAGTATCGAGGTGTCTGAGTCGGAAGTCATGCAGGGCATCGACGACCAGATCAACTACTGGGTTTCCATGATAGGATCCCGTGAGAAGCTGGAGGAATACCGCAAGCAGAGCATCACCCAGATGCGCCAGCAGATGCATGATGATTTCAAGAACCGCCAGCTCATCCAGAAGATGAAGCAGGAACTGGTGAAGGATATCAAGGTATCACCTGCACAGGTGCGTAAGTATTTCAATGACTTGCCTACAGACAGTATTCCATTCGTTCCTACAGAGGTGGAGGTAGAGATTCTTACCATGCAGCCTCGTATTCCTATGGAAGAAATCAGCCGTGTGAAGAACCAGTTGCGTGACTTCACCGACCGTGTGAATAAGGGTGAGACTACTTTCGCTACTTTGGCTCGTTTGTACAGTGAAGACCCGGGTTCAGCCCGAATGGGTGGTGAGATGGATTATATCGGACGTGGTATGTTGGATCCTGCATTTGCCAATGTGGCATTCAACCTGACTGACCCAAAGAAGATTTCCAAGATTGTGGAGTCTGAGTTCGGTTATCACATCATCCAGTTGATTGATAAGCGAGGTGACAAGATCAAGTGCCGTCATATCCTGCTCAAGCCAAAGGTTTCACAGGAGGCTATCGACAAGTCTATCGGTCGTCTGGATTCCATCGGTAATGATATCCGTGCCAAGAAGTTTACCTTCGAGGCAGCCGTAGAGGCATTATCTGATGATAAGGATACCCGCAACAACAAGGGATTGATGGCAAATACAGCCCAGGCAGACAACCGTACCTCTAAGTTCCAGATGAAGGATCTTCCTACAGAGGTGGCACGTGTGGTAGATACCATGAAAGTAGGCCAGATTTCTGCACCTTTTACCATGGTCAACAGCAAGGGCAAGACTACCTGCGCCCTGATCAAGTTGGTGAGTAGGGTAGAGGGCCATAGAGCTACCATTACTGAAGATTTCCAGGTAATGAAGGATGTCGTCCTTGCCAAGGAAAGAGAAAAAACGTTGCATGACTGGGTGGTTGACAAGATTAAGAAGACCTACGTTCGTATGAACGATCGCTACAAGAATTGCAATTTTGAATATCAAGGTTGGGTTAAATGATCAATAACAAGCAACATAATATTAACAAGAACGGGCATAGAATCTTTTTCATATTGATTCTATGCCTATTTGGGTTTTGTCTGGTGCAGGCTATGCAGGCACCTAGGAAGAAACATAAGAAGCGCCCGAAGGGTGAGAGAGTCTATCTTCTTCATGCCGATGAGCTGCGCTACGATATGTTTGGCAGAAACCCTGATGCCCAGATTGTAAAGGGCAAGGTTTCGTTTATGCACCAGGGAGGTCATCTCACCTGCGACAGTGCCTATTTCTATCAGGGAACCAACTCTGTGAAGGCTTTCGGTCATGTGCATTACCGTCAGGGTGATACCTTGTCGCTTACCTGCGAGAGGGCTGAATATGATGGTATGATGCAGATGATGCATGCCCGCAGAAATGTGGTACTGCACCATCGCAGACAGACCCTGAAGACGGACAGTCTGGATTTTGACCGTCTGTATAACATGGCGAACTTCTTTGACGGAGGTACGCTCATCGACGGTAAGGACCGACTGGTTTCCGACTGGGGAGAATATCATACCGAGACCCGAGAGGCAAAGTTCGTCTTCAATGTGAAGTTGCGCAGTGGTAAGGATGTGGTTACCACCGATACCTTGTATTATGACGTTCCAACCTCTACCGCCCACATGGTGGGACCTTCCAAGATTGTTTCCGGTTCCAGCGTGGTGCATACGGCAGATGGTTATTATGATACCAAGACCGATAAGGCTAAGCTCTTCGGCCGTTCTACCTTGGTGGATAAGGATAAGTCGATTACCGGTGACAGTCTCTACTATGTGAAGAATGGCGAGAGTACGGGTTATGGCAATGTTGTATATGTGGATAAGAAGAACAAGAATACTCTTACCTGCAACTATCTCCGTTATAATGAGAAGACGGGAATGGGATTCGCTACCAAGCGACCTGTAGCCATCGACTATTCTCAAAAAGATACGTTGTGGATGCACTCAGATACCATGCGCATCTATACTTTCAATATCAATACAGATTCGGTATATCGCAAGGTACATGCCTATCCGCATGTCCGTGCTTTCCGCAACGACATGCAGGCTATCTGCGATTCCCTGGTTTTCAATTCCAAGGATTCCTGTATGACGATGTATAAGGATCCTGTTATCTGGAATGCCAACCGGCAGATGCTCGGTGAGGAAATCAGAGCTTATATGGCAGACTCCACCATCCGCTTTGCCCATGTCATCGGTCAGGCTCTCTCTATCGAACAGATGCCAGACAGCGTACATTATAATCAGATTACTTCTTCTGAAATGAAATCCTATTTCGAAAAAGGAGAAATGAAGATGACGGAAGCAATCGGCAATGTGCAGACGGTCTATTATATGACCAACGACAAGGACAGTTCCCTGGTGGGACTCAACTATCTGGAGACCGATACCATGCGTATGTATCTGGGAGCTGCCAGAAAGTTGGATAAGATCTGGACCAATAAGTTTACCAGTACCATGTATCCGATTACCCAGGTTCCGCCTGCCAAGTATAAGTTACCTAACTTTGCATGGTTTGAGGACCTCCGACCAACGGATAAGAATGATATTTTTGTATGGCGTGGCAAGTCGAGTGGCACGGAGTTGAAATCCATCAAGCGCCATGAGGCACCTTTGCAATCCCTGAAGAAGGAATCTCTCAAGGAGGACAAGGAGAAGGCTGAAGCTGAGACTGCATCAGGAAAAACAGCTAAGGAGGCATCCAAGAGTGCATCCAAGACAGCTCCTAAGAAAACTGTTCGTGCAGCTTCCCGGAAAACCTCAAAGGTAGCGCCAAAAGTTACCAAGAAAAACAAACGTAAATAAAAAAAGAAACGACGATGAGTGATGTCATCCAACTTTTACCAGATTCTGTTGCCAATCAGATAGCAGCAGGAGAAGTGATACAGCGACCAGCTTCTGTCATCAAGGAGCTGGTGGAGAATGCTGTTGATGCCGGCGCCAGGAATATTCAGGTGGTCGTGGTGGATGCGGGTCGCACCAACATCCAGGTCATTGATGATGGCAAGGGAATGTCGGAGACGGATGCCCGCCTTGCCTTTGAGCGCCATTCCACCTCTAAGATCCGTAAGGCAGACGATCTCTTTGCCCTCCGTACGATGGGATTCCGAGGAGAGGCTTTGGCTTCTATTGCTGCCGTGGCACAGGTGGAACTCAAGACCCGTCAGGAGTCTGACGAGATAGGTACCCTTGTAGCCATATCGGGTTCCCGGTATGAGCGCCAGGAACCTTGTGCCTGTCCTGTGGGAACCAACTTTTCTGTGAGCAATATCTTCTACAATGTTCCTGCCCGCCGTAAATTCCTGAAATCGAATTCTACCGAGCTCAATAACATCCTTACCGCTTTTGAGCGCATTGCCTTGGTGAATCCGCAGATTTCGTTTACCCTGCACAGCAATGGCACGGAAGTGTTCAATCTTCGGGCTGCCAATCTGCGCCAGCGTATCCTGGATGTGTTTGGCAAGAAGTTCAATCATGATCTCTTGCCCGTCAATGTAGAGACAACCATGTGCAAGGTTTCCGGATTTGCCGGCAAACCGGAGGCTGCCCGTAAGAAAGGAGTGCATCAGTTCTTCTTTGTGAACGGCAGATACATGAAGCATCCTTATTTCAACAAGGCGGTGATGGCGGCTTACGACCGTTTAATTCCGGTAGGAGAGCAGGTGCCTTACTTCCTCTATTTCGAGGTGGATCCTAAGGACATCGACGTGAACATCCATCCTACCAAGACCGAAATCAAGTTTGAGAATGAGCAGGCTATCTGGCAGATTCTCTCGGCTGCCGTGAAGGAGAGCATCGGTATGTTTAATGATGTACCTACCATCGACTTCGATACCGAGGATAAGCCGGAAATCCCGATGTTCAATCCGGAAGAAATTCCTTCGGCATCGGCTCCGAAGATCAGCGTCAATCCGGGATATAATCCTTTCAAAACCCGTTCTACTACTATGGCGAAGCCTGTAGGAGCCGGTTTTCCTGGTCCTTCCAGTACCAAACCGGAGATAGACCAGAACTGGGAACAGCTTTACGAGGGGTTGAAAGACCAGGATGAACAGCAGCATACGATGGAACTCTTTGATGAGCCTGAACAGGCTACTGCTGCAGGTACTACGGCTAACAGTATCATAGCCGAGAAGTCGCCATCCCATTATCAGTATAAAGGCAAGTATATCATGACCGCCGTGAAATCGGGATTGATGATCATCGATCAGCATCGTGCCCATGTGCGTATCCTGTTCGAACAGTATCTCAAGCAGCTTGCCGAGCGCACCTTCCATTCCCAGAAGGTTCTCTTCCCGGAAGTGGTGCAGTTCCCGATGTCGGAGAAGGTAATCTTCGAAAAGATCTTGCCGGAAATGAACGGGATGGGATTTGAATTGGAAGATCTGGGAGGTGGCAGCTATGCCGTCAACTCCGTACCTGCCGGTCTGGAAGGTATGAATCCGGTAAGACTGGTACAGGATATGGTATCCAGTGCTGTGGAGAAAGGAGTCTCTGCCATGGATGAAATCAACCAAGCCCTGGCTCTTTCGCTTGCCCGTCAAGCAGCGATACCGCACGGACAGGTGTTGAGCAATGAGGAGATGGAAGGATTGGTCAATGGACTTTTCGCCTGCGAGAATGTGAACTATACTCCTGATGGCAAGTCGGTGCTCTGCATCCTCCAGCAGCAGGAGATAGAGCATCTTCTGGGGTAGTTGCTTCCATCATCAAGGAATGCTATATATAATATCGAAGACTGCTATATATAATAAGGTGTAGTTAAACTGAAAGTTAAAAATAGATAGGTATGAAAAAGATATTTGCTTTGCTGGCTTTGGCTAGTGTTTCTATGGGAAGTTTTGCTCAGGACGTAGTTCCTGAAGAAAAATATAGTATTGCCACCAATTCTTTTGGCAGTAATTGGTTTGTGCAGGCTGGTTTGGACTGGAATGCATGGTATTCTGCCGAAGAGAGAGGACACGATCTGTCGAAGAGTCCTTTCAAGAAGTTCCGCAGCAATCCGGGCATCTCCCTGGCTTTCGGTAAGTGGTTTACGCCAGGTATCGGTCTTCGTACCAAGATTCAGGGATTCTGGGGAAAGAAGGTGGATGCCGACTGGAACGAGGATACCAACGTGGGCAATGGCAATAAGTATTGGGTAGCCAATGAGCAGGTGATGTTCAACCTGACCAACCTTTTCAAGGGTTATAAGGAAGAGCGCGTCTGGAACATGATGGCGTTTGCCGGTGCCGGTGTGGGCCGATCGATGACTCACGACAACTATGCCATGAATTACAGTCTGGGTCTTCATTCGGCATGGAAGGTGGCAGAAAAGGTTCAGCTTTTTGCTGAGGCTGGTCTGAATACCTTCGATCATAACATTGATAATTGTGCAGGAAGTGCCTCCCAGTCTTGGACCCGCCGATGCAAGAATTACTATTTCGAACTAGGTGTTACCTACAATCTGGGCTCTTCCCGTTGGAGAAAGGCTCCGGATATGGATATTGTTGATACGCTTCACCAGTCGGAACTGGATGCCCTGAATGCTGCTTTGGAAGATGCCAATGCAGAAAACGAGCGTTTGAGAGGACTCTTGGAGAAAAAACAGGCAGAAGAGAAGGAGACAGAGCATGCTACCGACGTAGCTCCTGCAGATTCTGGAGATGCTCCTGCAGATTCAGTAGAATAGTAAGTTTTGGCTAAAATAGCCAAAAGAGCCTATATAAAGGGCATTTTCCCCCGTGGAAAATGCCTTTTTTCATGTTTTTTCAACGAAAATGAAAAAAAAGTCGGAAAAAGTTTGGTGGAATCAAATATTTGTAGTACCTTTGCAACCGCTTACGAAAAGTAAGGGCGCTTAGCTCAGCTGGTTTAGAGCATCTGCCTTACAAGCAGAGGGTCGGCGGTTCGAATCCGTCAGCGCCCACAGGGGTGTTCCCTGTGATTCACATTTGTGGTTGCAGGGATTTTTTTTAGGGCGCTTAGCTCAGCTGGTTTAGAGCATCTGCCTTACAAGCAGAGGGTCGGCGGTTCGAATCCGTCAGCGCCCACAGGGGTGTTCCCTGTGATTCACATTTGTGGTTGCAGGGATTTTTTTTAGGGCGCTTAGCTCAGCTGGTTTAGAGCATCTGCCTTACAAGCAGAGGGTCGGCGGTTCGAATCCGTCAGCGCCCACCAAGTTAAAAGGTCTTTCAACAATCGTTGAAAGACCTTTTTTGTTTTAATTAAAGCTAAATAATTCTCAGTTTTTCTGTTTTTTCGTAGGAATTCATTAACTTTGCACCCTATATTAATAATACGTATTGTTATGAATTTAGATTTATTGACTGCCATATCACCTATAGATGGTCGTTACAGGGGAAAAACAGAGCAACTCGCTAACTATTTTTCAGAGTATGCTCTCATTCGTTATCGTGTTCGAGTAGAGATAGAGTATTTCATTACTTTATGTGAGTTACCATTGCCGCAGCTGGCTTCTTTCGATCAGTCGCTGTTTGAGCGTTTGCGTGACATCTATCGTAATTTCAACGAAAACGAAGCTCAGCGTGTGAAAGACATTGAGAAGGTTACCAACCACGATGTGAAAGCTGTTGAGTATTTTATCAAGGAAGAGTTTGACAAGATTGGTGGCTTGGATGCCTACAAGGAGTTTATCCACTTTGGTTTGACATCTCAGGACATCAACAACACAAGTGTGCCTCTTTCAGTGAAGGAAGCTCTGGAGGAGTGCTTCTACCCTCAGGTTGAAGAGCTGATTGCCCAGCTTCAGACTTATGCTGATGAGTGGAAGGATGTACCTATGCTGGCTAAGACTCATGGTCAGCCTGCTTCTCCTACCCGTTTGGGCAAGGAAATCATGGTTTATGTATATCGTCTTACCGAGCAGCTCGATTCTTTGAAGGCTTGCAAGTTTACAGCTAAGTTTGGTGGTGCTACCGGTAATTACAATGCTCATCATGTAGCTTATCCTGAGTATGACTGGAAGGCTTTCGGCAACAAGTTCGTCAGCGAGAAGCTGGGCTTGGAGCGTGAGCAATATACTACTCAGATCAGCAACTATGATCATCTGGGTTCCATCTTTGATGCCATCCGCAGAATCAACACCATCATCATTGACTTGGACCGTGACTTCTGGATGTACATCTCTATGGATTACTTCAAGCAGAAAATCAAGGCTGGTGAGGTAGGTTCCAGTGCCATGCCACACAAGGTGAACCCTATTGATTACGAGAACAGTGAGGGTAACCTCGGTATTGCCAATGCCATCCTCCAGTTCCTGGCACAGAAGCTCCCGGTTAGCCGTCTGCAGCGTGACCTTACCGATAGTACCGTACTCCGTAACATCGGTGTGCCTCTCGGTCATAGCGTCATCGCCATCCAGAGCACATTGAAGGGCTTGCGTAAGCTCATCCTCCATGAGGAGAAGTTGCAGGAAGATTTGAATAATACCTGGGCTGTAGTAGCTGAGGCTATCCAGACCATCCTTCGTCGTGAGGCTTATCCACATCCATACGAGGCATTGAAGGCGCTCACCCGCACCAATACCCATATGACCGAGGAGACCATTCATGAGTTTATCAAGGGATTGAATGTAAGTGATAGCGTGAAGGCCGAATTGATGGCTATCACTCCTTGCAATTACACCGGTATTTAATCAAAAAGCAGTTTCCCTAACGGGCACCAAGGATATATTAAGACATATCATATATAACATAATTAATAATAATAGATTTATTAACCCGGCCGTGAGGCTTTTATATTGAATAAATTATGGATTCAGAGTTCGAGAACAAACCACAGAGTCAATCGTCTGAGAGCGAGAACACCCGAGAGGGCTTCAACGCAGGCGGTTATCAGAAGAGTTATCGTAGTGTAGGTCGCACACAGCGTCCACGTATTAACAGTCATCGCCCATCATTCAACAGCGATAGAAGTAGCAGCAGTAGCGAGGGTGGCTTCCGTCCGGAAGGATTCGGTGCTGGCTTGCAGAGCAGTTCTACCAGCTCTAGCAGCGAGCGTCCACAGCGCAGCTATGGTAGCAGCCGTGGCAGCTATGGCAGCCGTCCACAACAGGGTGGCTACAACAGCCGTGGTGGCTATAACAGCAACCGTGGTGGTTACAATGGTCGTCCTCAGCAGGGTGGCTATGGCAGCCGTCCACAGCAGGGTGGCTACAACAGCCGTCCTCGTTTCAATAATAACGCAGAAGGTGACGATCAGCATCCATCAACTGGTGGCTATCAGCCACGTCAGCAGGGTGGTTACAATGGTCGTCCTCAGCAGGGTGGCTATGGCAGCCGTCCTCAGCATGGCGGTTACAACAGCCGTCCTCAGCATGGTGGCTACAACAGCAACCGTGGTGGTGGTTATGGCCGTCCTCAGCAGGGTGGTTACAATAGCAACCGTGGCGGCTATGGTCGTCCACAGGGTGGTGGCTATGGCAACAACCGTGGTGGTGGCTTCCGTCAGCACACTCCAGGATACGATCCAAATGCTAAATATAGCATGAAGAAGCGTATCGAATACAAGGAGGAGAATATCGACCCAACAGAGCCATTGCGCTTGAATAAGTTCCTTGCCAATGCTGGTGTCTGCTCTCGCCGTGAGGCTGATGAGTTCATCCAGGCTGGTCTGGTAACTGTCAATGGTCAGGTAGTTACCGAGTTGGGTACCAAGATTCTTCGCACCGACGAGGTGAAGTTCCATGATGCAGTAGTATCTTTGGAGAAGAAGGTATATGTATTGCTCAACAAGCCAAAGGATTACGTGACAACCAGCGACGATCCTCAGCAGCGCAAGACTGTGATGGACCTCGTAAAGGATGTATGCCCTGAGCGTATCTATCCTGTAGGTCGTCTCGACCGTAACACAACAGGTGTACTCCTGTTGACCAACGATGGTGACCTGGCTTCTAAGCTGACTCACCCTAAGTTCTTGAAAAAGAAGGTATATCACGTACATCTCGACAAGAACCTCACTGCTCACGATATGCAGCAGATCAGCGAGGGTATCACTTTGGAAGATGGCGAGATCAAGGCAGATGCAGTAGCTTATGCTGACGATCGTGACAAGTCACAGGTAGGTATCGAGATTCACAGCGGTAAGAACCGTATCGTTCGCCGTATCTTCGAGAGCCTCGGCTATCGTGTAACCAAGCTCGACCGTGTACAGTTTGCAGGTTTGACCAAGAAGAATCTCCGTCGCGGTGACTGGCGCTTCCTTACTGAGAAGGAAGTAGATATGCTCCGCATGGGTGCTTTTGAATAAGGATAATAAGATATAATAAGAAAGGAGACTATCTGTTTAGTCTCCTTTTTAACCTATTAATTAACAATGGAAAAAGTAAAAAGAACTAAAGTCGTTGACTTGCTCAAGAGCACAGCCTACGACTCAATCGTGAATGTTAAGGGATGGGTTCGTACCCATCGTAGTAGCAAAGCAGTCGATTTTATCGCTCTTAACGATGGTTCTACTATTAATAATATTCAGATAGTAGTCGACCCATCAAAGGTCGATGAGAATCAGCTCCGCCAGATTACCACTGGTGCCTGCATCAGCGTAGTAGGTACCTTGGTAGAGAGCCAGGGTGCCGGTCAGAGCGTTGAGATTCAGTGCGAAAGTATCGAAATCTACGGTCTTTGCGGCAGCGACTATCCAATGCAGAAGAAGGGACAGAGCTTCGAGTACATGCGTCAGTATGCTCACCTCCGTCTCCGTACCAATACCTTTGGTGCTGTGATGCGTATCCGCCACAACATGGCGATGGCTATCCACACTTACTTCCACGAGCATGGATATTTCTACTTCAACACTCCTCTCATCACTGCCAGCGACTGTGAGGGTGCAGGTCAGATGTTCCAGGTAACAACCAAGAACCTCTACAACCTGAAGAAGACAGAGGATGGCAAGATCGATTATTCTGATGATTTCTTCGGTAAGCAGACTTCATTGACTGTTTCTGGTCAGTTGGAGGGTGAGCTGGGTGCTACAGCACTCGGTGCCATCTATACCTTCGGTCCTACCTTCCGTGCAGAGAACAGTAACACACCTCGCCACCTGGCTGAGTTCTGGATGGTTGAGCCAGAGGTTGCTTTCCTGGATATGGATGGTTTGATGGAGTTGGAGGAAGACTTCATCAAGTATTGTATCCGTTGGGCACTGGAGCACTGCAAGGACGACCTTGCTTTCTTGAACAAGATGATCGACAAGGGCTTGATTGCTCGTTTGGAGGGCGTTTTGAATTCAGACTTCGTTCATCTTCCATATACAGAGGGTATCCGCATCCTGCAGGAGGCTATCGCCAAGGGCAAGAAGTTTGAGTTCCCATGTGAGTGGGGTGATGACCTGGCTTCAGAGCACGAGCGCTTCCTCGTAGAGGAGCACTTCAAGCGCCCAGTCATCATGACCAACTATCCAAAGGCTATCAAGGCATTCTATATGAAGATAGACGAGGAGGAGAGCGGCTTCGGCGGCAAGAGCGGTCAGACCGTTCAGGGTACCGACGTACTGTTCCCACAGATTGGTGAGATTATCGGTGGTTCTGTCCGTGAGGAGAGCTATGACAAGCTGATGGGTGAGATTGAGGCTCGCAACATCCCTATGAAGGATATGAACTGGTATCTTGATACCCGTAAGTATGGTTCATGCCCACACGCAGGTTTCGGTCTCGGTTTCGAGCGTCTGATCCTCTTCGTAACCGGTATGCAGAACATCCGTGACGTGATTCCATTCCCACGTACACCAAAGAATGCAGAGTTCTAATCTTCGTTGATTCAACGAAAACAGAATATAGGATAAGCGAGGCTTCTTTTTCAGAGGTCTCGCTTTTATTTTGCCAACTAAGCTCTGGGTTTTGCTTATTTTTACATCTTTTCTTCCTCATTCTCATTATTTTATTGTACCTTTGCACCTAAAAATATAAAATCGTAAGAAAAATGGGAAAGATTATATTGACGGGCGACCGTCCAACAGGTAAACTTCACCTGGGTCACTACATCGGTTCCTTGCAGCGCCGAGTACAGCTTCAGAATGCTGGTGACTTTGACAGAATGTTCGTATTCATGGCAGACGTTCAGGCTTTGACAGATAATGCAGACAATCCTGAGAAGATTCGCCAGAACATCACCGAGGTAGCACTCGACTATCTTTCTGCGGGTCTCGACCCACAGAAGTGTACACTCTATATCCAGAGTATGATTC
>UMLJ01025716.1_pt1 | contig 13942 bp, 10 predicted proteins | sample 1966521 | NCBI WGS metagenome assembly UMLJ01 (sample SAMEA4836199, study PRJEB28245) | human gut metagenome | biome: gut microbiome; material: fecal sample | place: Denmark | collected 2008
TACCGTGTCGGCCACCTCAACCTTGGGCGTAGGCTGAAACGACACGTTGCCTGGAGTGAACACATAGCTGCCGTTTATTCCGCACGTGAGTATCAGCATCTTAAGATTATACTTACCGAGAAGAATCCAGCATTTGTCCTGGAGGTCGATGCCGGGATAGCCGAACATACGGCTTACGGTCACCAACTCCTCATCGTTTATCTTCAAGATGTTGCATCGCTTCATGGAATTGCAAAGGATTTCCTTGTTATAGAACCCTTGACGCAGATTCACATCAAACACTATCAGATTTTCCTCATTACGTGACACGACATCGAGGAAACGGTTGATCGTGTTGCGCGACACGACATTGCGTTGGGCAAGAGAGCCGAAGCAGACTGCCGTTGTCCTTTCGGCAAGCGATTCAAGTCGTTCGGTATAGGGGATGTTATCCCATGCCACGTTTTCCTTGATTTCATACTGAGGCACTCCCGACTGGTCAATCTCAACCTGCACTGTCCCTGTTGGATATGGCACATCGGCTATAAGTTGTTTAAGGCCTTTGGCCGTGAAGTTCTCGATTATCTCCCTGCCGAGATCATCGTCGCCCACTGCGCTGACCACACAGCTCGGAAGTCCGAATTGAGAAACGTGATATGCGAAATTAGCGGGCGCGCCACCTATTTTTTTACCTTCCGGAAGGACGTCCCACAAGGCTTCGCCCATTCCTACTACTAAGTCGTTCATGTTGATTGGTAAGATTTTGTTTATATTTATATTTTCCTAATTTTCAGAGTATAGTAAAGAAGATATGCCACGCCTACCGTCATCACGGCAACCGCTCCGACTTGACCGATCGCGTCGGCAGCATAACCCATCGCAAGTGGAAACACCGTTCCTCCGAAGAGGCCCATGATCATCAGCCCAGAAACTTCATTTTTTTCGCTGGGTGCATAGACAAGGGCTTGTGAAAACACGACCGAAAAGATGTTTGAATTTCCAAATCCAATCAGCCCGATACCTGCATACAGCGGGGTGATGGTGTCGCACACTAACAAGATGCACATTCCTGCCAACATCATCATAACACTTATGGCAAAAAACGTTTTAGGAGATATGGTGCGAAGGATAATCGCTCCGAGGAAACATCCAATCGTGCGGAAGATGAAATAAATACCGGTGGCGAATCCAGCCTCTTCAAGCGGAAGTCCGAGTCGCTCCATGATTATTTTTGGAGCGCTGGTGTTTGTCCCGACATCTATTCCGACATGGCACATGATGCCTATGAAACAAAGTAGGATGAACGGACGTCCGAGCAGTTTCAGACAGGCTACAATACCTGACGCCTTGTCTGGTTTTTCTTCGTCTATCGGTGTCGCAGCCAAAAGGGAAATCGACAGCAAACTGACAATTGCATATATCACAAACAGGGCTCTCCACCCGAGACCGAATGTAGGAAGCATCGTTGTAGCCCCCCAAGCGGCAATCACGGGCGCAAGAAATGAGGCTATAGCCTTGATGAATTGCCCGAACGTAAGGGTCGACGCAAGTTTTTCGCTACTTATCAAGTTGGTCACCAATGGATTGAGCGACGTCTGCATAATCGCATTGCCTATGCCAAGCAGCGAAAACGAGGCGAGCATTGCAACGTAGCTGTTTCCAAACACCGGAATAAACAATGATATCGCAGTAACAATCAAGCTTATCAGCACAGTGCTCTTTCTTCCTATCTTATTCATCAGCATGCCGGTGGGCACTGAGAATATCAGAAACCAGAAGAACACAAGCGACGGAAAGAGATTTGCCTGCGAATCGGTCAAATTCAAATCTTTCTGCACATAGTTGGACGCAGTGCCCACAAGGTCGACAAATCCCATTGCAAAGAAGCAGAGCATCACTGGGACTATCTGAAGCAGAAACGATTTTCTGCCGGTAACAAGAGTTTGATTCATAGTCATTATAGTTTTTTGTTATTGTTTTTTCCTCAACAGCATGCAGCGCAATCAATAGAAAAACTGTCGAAGCCAAGCGCTGCTGTTTTGTTGTCGCAAAACTACTGCCATGCCGAAAAATAGGCTATCAAAAATCGTGCATAGGCCATAAATCATGTTGCATTGCACGATTTTTGATATCTTATGCACTCTTTTTCATCGTTTTATGACTATCTTTGCGAAAAACACTAAGTTTCTGATGCCGATGTTAAGGTTTCTATCATACAGCCTTGCGCTGACAATTATCATGGCTTTGTCCGGATGCACCGAGAGCAGGGTCTACAAAATCGGCGTGTCGCAATGCAGCCAGGATGACTGGCGCAAGAAGATGAATGACGAGATTAATCGTGAAATAATGTTTCACGAGGATGCCGTTGTGGAAATACGCTCTGCCGACGACAGCAACGCCAAGCAGATTGAGGATATCCGATATTTTGTGAAAAACGGATTCGACATAATCATAGTTTCCCCAAACGAGGCCGCAGACCTGACTCCGGTAATAAAAGACGTGTACGAGAATGGCACTCCCGTGCTTATTTTCGACCGAAATATTATCGGCGACTCATACACCGCACGAATCGGCGTTGACGATGAAGGCATTGGTAAATCAGCGGCTCATTATGCCCGTATGCTAATTGGCAGTGGTGCAAATGCCATTGAGATTTTCGGGCGGAAAGGGTCTACGCCTGCTGAGGGTCGCCACAATGGTTTTGTAAAAGAATTTGAATCATCAGGAGGCAAAATATTGGCAAGCGCACCGGGAAATTGGAAAAAAGAGGACGCAATTCCTGTGGTGGATTCGTTGTTGAGCATTTATCCCGATGTCGACCTGATATACGCCCACAACGACCGGATGGCGATAGGTGCTTCGGAGGTGGCTCGCCGTCTTGGTCGTGACGGCATTAAAATAATCGGCATCGATGCGGCTCCCGACATCGGCATCAAGGCGGTTGCCGACAGCGTGATCGACGCCACGTTTCTTTACCCTACGGAGGGTCATCGCCTTATCCGCACCGCCCTTGCCATCCTCAAGAACAAACCGTATAAGAAAGAAACCATCATTCCCGCTTCTTCTGCTGTCGACTTGAGCAATGCCGACATTCTCCTTATGCAAAACGAGGCTCTCAAGGAAGAAACTGGGAAAATGAAGCAGCTGAAAGCCCGGATTGACGACTATTGGGCGCAGCATTCATCACAGACTTCGCTTTTCTATGCAAGCATCGCAATCATAATACTGCTCTTCGGTGTCGGATTCCTTTTGCTACGCGCATACTGGCAACGCAGCAGGCATCAGAAGGAACTGATGCTGCAGAACAGGCTTCTCGAAGATGAGCGCGACAAGCAGAAGCTTCTCAACGAGCAGCTTCAAGAGGCCACACAGTCAAAGCTTTTGTTTTTCACCAACGTGTCACACGACCTGCGCACCCCTTTGACTCTCATCTCCGAACCTGTGGCACAGCTTGCCTGCGCCGACAATCTGACCACGCAGCAGCAAACCCTCATGAAGATTGCCGATAAGAATGTAAAGATACTCCAACGTCTTATCAACCAAATTCTCGATTTCCGCAAATATGAAAATGGAAAATTGGATATAAATCTGTCGGAGGTTGACTTCAGCATACTGATCCGCGACTGGATGGAGTCGTTTTATGCAATTGCCAGAAAGCGTGACATAAAACTCTCATTGGAAGGCACAGTGAAACCTCTGCCTATCGCCATTGACTCAGAAAAGATGGAACGTGTGTTTTTCAACCTTCTCTCCAATGCCTTCAAACACACTCCCGACAACGGATCCATAACCGTGTCTTACGACTGTGACGCCACAAATCTCACATTCAAAGTCGCCGACACCGGAGAAGGCATAAGCCAGTGTGACCTTGGCAATATCTTTGACCGATTTTATCAGGTGGACCGCATCCATTCCAATGGTTCCGGCATAGGGCTTTCACTTGCCAAAGCTTTCGTTGAGCTTCACGGAGGCACAATCTCCGCTGAAAGCACGCCAAACAAAGGTTCGGTGTTTACGGTGACTCTACCCATACGGCATGTGGCGCAGACCGCTGTCCCCGCCGTCAAGCGCATTGTCGGCAACGACGCTGTGGCGGAGATTGAAGACGTCGAGACCCATCCGGTTTTCGACACAGACAAGCCGATAGTATTGATTATAGATGACAACTCTGACATTCAAAAACTTGTCGGAGAATTATTAAACGGTAATTACAATATAATCACGGCCTCAAACGGCAAGGAGGGAGTGAAACTTGCCGCTAAATATGTGCCTGACCTCATAATCTGTGATGTAATGATGCCGGTTATGGATGGTCTGGAATGTTGCCGGCGGATAAAAAAAGAGCTTTCCACTTCCCACATTCCCGTATTGCTGCTTACGGCCTGCTCCATGGACGAGCAGAGAGCGCAGGGATACGACAGCGGTGCCGACGGATATCTGTCAAAGCCTTTCAACAGTTCGGTGCTGAAAGCGCGATGCTCAAGTCTGATTGCCAACAGGAAACGCATAAAAGAGCTTTGGCTGTCGTCATCAGTGCCTCACGCAAACAACAACGGACTGGCGAAACCGGCGGAAGACATTGACAATGAGTTTTATAACCGCTTCCTCAATCTATTCCAGACCGAAATGGGCGATGCGGATCTCAGCGTCGACGCGATTGCTTCAAAAATGGGGTTTGAACGCTCTCAGTTTTACCGAAAGATTAAGGCGCTGACAAATTATGCCCCGGTTGAGCTTATGCGCAAATTAAGGATGCAAAGAGGGCGCGTCCTTATAACCTCAACCGACAAAACCATAAGTGAGATAGCATATGAGATAGGATTCTCTTCTCCGGCTTATTTCACGAAGTGCTATCGTGACGCTTATGGCGTGACGCCTTCCGAGGCCCGCAACAAGCTGACTGATTAACGGGATCCGCTTTGCGGTTCTCGGATATTCCAATAAAAGCACTACCTTTGCAGAAGAAAAGCGGCTCGATACGCATACGCAAAAGCAGCGGCATGACTCTGCTTTTGCAGCGTTTTTTTTAACCACAAGCACAAGAAACTTTTATGATTACAGTTGATGGACTGACCGTCGAATTTGGCGGCACCACCCTATTCAAGGATATTTCCTTTCAGATAAACGAGAAAGACCGTATAGCCCTCATGGGCAAGAACGGCGCAGGAAAGAGCACTTTGCTGAAGATTATCGCCGGCGTGCGGACAGCCACACGCGGCTCTGTCTCCGCGCCTAAAGATTGCGTAATCGCCTATCTTCCCCAACATTTGATGACCGAGGACGGCCGCACTGTGTTTGAGGAGACATGCCAGGCTTTCGCTCATCTGCACCAGATTCAGGCGGAGATAGACCGCATCAACAACGAGCTCTTGACACGCACCGACTATGACAGCGATGAATACATGCAGCTCATCGAGAATGTGTCAACGCTTTCTGAGAAGTTCTACGCAATCGACATGACTCATTTCGAGGAGGATGTTGAGAAAACGCTTCTCGGCCTGGGCTTCGAGCGCGAGGACTTCAACCGCCCAACCAGCGAGTTTTCGGGCGGATGGCGCATGCGCATCGAGCTTGCGAAACTGCTGCTCAAGTCGCCTGACGTGCTGCTGCTTGACGAGCCTACAAACCACCTCGATATCGAGTCGATAGGATGGCTTGAGGACTTTATCTGCAACAGTTCAAAAGCCGTGGTGGTGATCAGCCACGACCGCAAGTTTGTCGACGACATAACCACTCGCACCATCGAGGTGACAATGGGGCGGATATACGACTACAAAGCCACCTACAGCCAATATCTGGAGTTGCGCAAGGAGCGTCGCGAACAGCAGATGAAACAATATGAGGAGCAGCAGAAGATGATTGCCGACACAAAGGAATTCATCGAGCGTTTCAAAGGCACGTATTCAAAGACTCTGCAGGTGCAGAGCCGCGTAAAGATGCTTGAGAAACTCCAACTCATAGAGGTGGACGAGGAAGACACAAGCCGACTCCGGCTGAAGTTTCCGCCGAGTCCGCGCAGCGGTGCCTACCCTGTGCAAATGAGCGATGTGGCAATGTCGTTCGACGGCAAGAATGTTTTCAGCGGTGTCAATCTTACCGTTGAACGCGGCGACAAGATTGCCTTCGTGGGGCGAAACGGCGAAGGAAAGTCGACTCTCGTGAAATGCATTATGGGGCAACTGCAAAACGAAGGAAAACTCGAACTCGGACACAACGTGCAGATTGGCTACTTCGCACAAAATCAGGCTTCGCTGCTCGACGGCGAGCTCACGGTGTTCCAGACCATCGACGACGTGGCTAAAGGCGATGTGCGCAACAAGATTCGCGACCTTCTCGGCGCATTTATGTTCGGAGGAGAGGAGTCGACAAAGAAAGTGAAGGTGCTGTCCGGTGGCGAACGCACTCGCCTTGCCATACTCAAACTCCTGTTGGAACCCGTCAACCTGCTTATCCTTGACGAGCCGACCAACCACCTTGACCTCAAGACAAAGGACGTGCTCAAGCAAGCCCTGCTGGACTTCGATGGCACGCTCATCGTGGTGAGTCACGACCGCGACTTCCTCGACGGACTTGTCAGCAAGGTATACGAATTCGGCCACGGCCGCGTACGCGAGCACTTGTGCGGCATTTACGAGTTTCTTGAGTCAAAGAAGATGGAAAGCCTTCAGGAGCTCGAAAGAAACCGCGTGAAGCCGGGAAAGGCTTAACACAAAAACAACTCGTTCTTTTTACGCTCTCGGCAGAGAGGCTCAAGGCGGGCTGCCAACACTTTCAGAGACTCGCCGATGCCCCTCGCATGCGACGGGCAGACCGACACACACCGCATACAGCCGATGCAGAGCTGGTTGTTGTTGTCTTTTGGATTGTCGGCAGATATTGCACCTGTCGGACATTGGCTCGCGCAGACACCGCATTCCGTACAGTCTTGGTTTGCCACAGGAAAAGGTCCGCTGCAGCCTTGCTTGTACGGGCGGTTGCCTGGCAATACGAGACGGCCGAACGGTTTGCCGCCTTGCACCCTCTCAAGAATGGCTCTGCCAAAGGATGCCAGCTCTCCGGCATCGGCTGCGTCAGGCCTGCCGGCGCCGTACATACGACAAATGCTGTGCTCTGCGTTGGCGGCAACGGCTGCTACGACGTTGAATCCCTGCGCTGTCGCCACATCCTGCATTTCAACCAAAGCATCCTCGTAGGCTCTGTTGCCGTAAACGGCGACAATCACACAGGTGGCACCGTTTGACTCAACGGCATTCAGCCTTTCCACAGCCAATGCCGGCACGCGCCCGGCATATACCGGCATCGAGACAACCACCAAGTCGCCAGCTGCTATACTTGGCAAGCACAGCTCTTCTTCTTTTACACAAAGTTCTGTAAGTATGCTTTTTGCCTCAATGCCGCTGCACAGCAGCTCGCTGACGCGGCGTGTGCCTCCAGTGGGGCTGAACGCAATCTGATGTATGGTCATAATATCTTCGTTTTGTTTTCTATTTCAAGCAACATTCTTTTTGCCTCCAATCCTCCGGCAAAGCCGGTCAGGGAATGGTTGATGCCCACGACGCGATGGCATGGAATAAAAATTGCTATGCCGTTTGCCCCTACGGCTTGCGCCACGGCTCTGACGCCTTCAGGATTGCCAACGCTCAGGGCAATATCTTTGTAGCTCACAGTCTCTCCGTATGGTATGCCGAGCAATGCTTCCCACACTTGCTGTTGGAAATCCGTTCCCACAAGACGCAGCGGGATGTTGAAAGCCTTGCGGCGGCATGCGAAGTAGTCTCCAAGTTGTTTCTTCGCTTGCTCGAGCACGGCGGATGTCTCAACCAGGAATTCCGCATTCAGCCGGCGCGCAAGCCGGCGCTTGTTGCGGCAGGCGCATGGCATCCCGTTCCAGTCGCACAGGCACAAAGCTTCTCCCACCGACGCCAAGACCATCTCTCCGCACGGCGAGTCGTAATATTGTACACTTACCGGTTGCCTGCCTCTTATCTTCGCCACATCACCTGCTTATTGCTACATTTTGGCTGCAATTCCACATCACTTCTCATACAATTCAATCGGCAACCCGTCAGGATCGCTGAAAAACACAAACCGTTTGCCGGTATATTCATCCGTGCGTATCGGCTCGCAGGCTACGCCTTTTCCCTCAACCTCGCCTACAGCTGCGGCAACATCGTCGACTTCGAAGGCAAGATGGCGCAGACCAGCGGCTTCCGGACGGGAAGGACGCGCTGGAGGATTCGGAAAAGAGAACAGCTCCACAACATACGTTCCGCCGAGCCAGCAGTCTGCCTTCCAGGAGTCGCGCTCCTTACGATAGTGCTCGCTCACAATCTTCAATCCGAGCACGTCTGCATAGAAACGCTTCGACCGCTCATAGTCGGAGCAAATCACTGCCACATGGTGTATTTTGTTCAGTTTCATATTATCAGTAGTTTTAATAACATTTTCCCACACAATGATTCACATATAAAAGAGTCGCCACCACAATCTGCAACAGCAGAATTGCCGGGACACCATACCGAAACTTCCTGTGCCTTGTCTTGTGATGCCACGCCTTCATGCCGAGCCACGCTCCGATGCTTCCGCCCACAACCGCCAGCATCAGCAACGTTGCCTCCGGTATGCGCCATTTGCCGTTTCTTGCCCTATATTTGTCTATGCCATACACGATGAATGCAACTGCATTCACAACGGTAAGACAGCATCCGACAAGGCCTTGCGTTATATCCATATCCAAATCCTTTAACGACGGCAAAGTTAACGCAAATCAAACACAATAAAAATAATATATCCGATTATCCTCTAAATCACCCGAAGAACTATTGTAGAGAGATGCTGCGCGGAGGGAAAACCGCCGAAGAGCGGTTGTAGAGAGATGCTGTGTGAAGGGACGACGGCTTCTCCAGGATGGTTGCGATTCCGCTGACTCAACTTTCCCGAAATCGCCGATGCAAAATTTCTTGCAAAAATATTTTCCTTGATTTATACAACCGCTCTTCGGCGGTAGATTCGTCTTCCGCTACTGACCCCAGGTAGGTTGCCCTCGCCATTTGATTGACATTGACAAAACCGTTCCACATCGGTATGTCCATCGTCGCGGAGCGACAACACTCTCCATAACCCGGTACGCGCGGATGCGTGCTGGAGGTACGCCACTGCCTGTGGCCGGCAGAAATAAAAAAAGCAGCCACTTTTCAGCGACTGCTTTGTGACCCCGGAGAGGCTCGAACTCTCGACCCAATGATTAAGAGTCATTTGCTCTACCAACTGAGCTACGGAGTCAACGTTTTGTTGATTTCGGTTGCAAAGGTAATGCCTTTTTTCTATCCCACAAAATTTTCGGGATATTTTTTTCAAAAAAAATTGAGCTAAGAATGCCAACATTCTATCAGACAGCAACATATTTTTTTGACTCAGAAGAGCCTTAAACGCGAAAAGAAGCGAGACCAGGCAATTTCTGCCAGGCCTCGCTTTTTATGGTCTGCAACTGCGACCGTTAATATATGTCCAGTTTAGGCAATGCTACAATCTTGTTGTCGTTCTTCTTGATGAAATCAAGGATGGCATCACGCGACTTACTTTCAGGGATGTCGGCCTCAATGCGTTTTACGGCGTTGAAGAGCGACACGTTGCACTGATAGATGTGGCGGTATGCTTTTGCGATATCGTCGATTTCTTCTTCATTGAAGTTGTCCTTATGCCGCATAATCGTTGCGTTCACGCCATAATAGACAGCCGGATTGTGGGCAAGGATGATGAAAGGAGGCACATTGCCCGAAACGCGGCATCCACCTTTGACAAACACCCATTTACCAATGTGGCTGTTTTCAAACACTTTCACGCCGGTGGAAAGAATCGAGCAAGAGTCTATAAACACATCTCCGGCAATCTGCACGTTGTTGCCAACCACGCAATGGTCGCTGATCTCGCTGTCGTGGCCGATGTGCGAATCCGCAAGCACAAACGAGTTTGCGCCCACCTTGGTGGCGCCGCCCTCGTGGATGCTGCGGTTGATTATCGCCATCTCGCGTATCACGGTGTTGTCGCCGATGATGACGTACGACATTTCGCCTTTCCAGCGGAAGTCTTGAGGCGACGCGCTTACGATTGCGTTATTATACACCTTCACATTCTTGCCGAGGCGCGCACCTTGCATAATGCTGGCATTAGGCATCACGATGCATCCGTCGCCTATCTCCACATCCTTGTCGATAAAAGCGAAAGGATAAATTGTTACGTTGTCGCCGATTTTCGCTGTCGGGTCAACAAATGCTAATGGACTAATCATTGTGTTTCTGATTAAGGTAATTAATATTATATCAACGTCCGCCGCCGAGAGCCTGATAGAGGCTGATGGCTGCCTGACGCACTTGAAGTTCACATTGCAGCTGCGACATTTGTGCGTTGAGAAGCGACTGTTGTGCCGTAAGCACTTCCAGATAGGTGGCTGTGCTGTACTTCATAAGGTCGTTGTTGTATTCAACGGCTTTCGACAGGTTGTCAACCTGGTCGACGAGCAGAGCGCTGCGCTGCTTGTTCTTGTTGTAGCTCACCAAAGCGTCGCCCACTTCAGCTCCGGCGGCAAGCACTGTGTGCTCAAACGTGTTGAGCGTCTGCTGCTGCTGCAGTTTGGCTGCCTTCAGTGTGGCGATGTTGCGTCCGCGGCTGAAGAGGGGCGCCGTTAGCTGTCCGGCAAGCTGATAGAACCATTTGCCAGGGTTGACGATAACGCTTCCGAGCAGGTTGGTGAAGCCGCCGCCTGCCGAAATTACAAGGCTTGGATAGAATGCCGCACGCGCTGTGTTGGTGGCGTAATATGCCATTGCGAGCGACTGCTCTGCTGCCTGCACGTCTGGACGGGCCGCAAGATACGACATCGGCACGCCTTTCTCCATATATTCCGGGAAACTCGGCTCATAGGATGAGTCGACAACCCATGTCTGCTGCGGACGGTTCAAGAGCAGCGACAGGCTGCTGTTGACCTGATGAAGCGACTCCTCTACTTGCGGTATGGTTGCGAGCAGGCTTGCATAGTTGGCCTTGCTCTGCACCACTGCCACTTCGTTGTAGCGTCCTGCCTCTTTCAAATCCTGCATCGTCTTGATGCTTTCCTGCCAGATTGCCGATGTCTCGTTGAGAATCTGCAACTGGCGCTGGAGCATTGCGATGGTGTAGTAGCAGTTTGCCACTCCACTGATTATCTGCGAGCGCACTGCCTGACGGTATGCCTCTGTCTGAAGCACCGCCGCCTCGGCGTTGCGCTTGTTGTTGAGCAACTTTCCGAACACGTCGATTTCCCAGCTTGCGGTAGCCGGGATGGTGTACGACCACGAGTTTTTCGTTATTTTCGAGCCTCCATAGGAAGCCGTTCCGCCATTGGGCGTCAAAGCCACGCTCGGCAGATAGCTGAGCTTGGCGCCCTGCAGCTGAGCTTTGGCGATATCCACATTCAGACGGGCGTTCTCAAGATCGACATTGCTGTCGAGAGCTATCTGAATGAGTGCCTGCAACTGCGGGTCGGTAAACACCTGTTCCCATTTCACATTGCCGAGAGCCGTTGAGTCGACAGCCTCTTTCTGGGCTGCGGCGACCTCGCCGGCGATGCCTTCCTCTGGCATCTCGAATTTCTTATAGATATGGCAGCTTGCCGTCGTAGTGGCGATTGCCACTACGAGTGCTGCACTTAATAATTTGCTTTTATTCATTGATTTCACTCTTTATTAATTGCGTGAATATTGCTCAATCTGATCGTCGATTTCAGCGTTGTCTGTGTCCTTCCACTTCAGCGGCTGTATTTTCTCCTGAATCTTTTGGAACGCAACGAACAATGCCGGAACGATAAGCACCTGAAGAATCATACCAATCAACATACCGCCGACAGCACCGGTTCCAAGCGAACGGTTACCGTTGGCGCCTACACCGTTGGCAAGCATCAGCGGCAACAGACCGATAATCATTGCGAAGCCTGTCATCAAGATAGGACGCAGACGCGCTGCCGCACCGGCGATAGCAGCGCCCACGATGCTCATTCCCGTCTTGCGGCGGTCAAGAGCGAACTCTACGATAAGGATGGCGTTCTTTGCCAACAGACCGATAAGCATGATCAAACCGATTTGCAGATAGATGTTGTTGTTAACACCAAAAATCTTCGCAAAGAGGAATGATCCCATCAAGCCCAACGGAATAGACAAGATAACCGACAGCGGCAGGATGTAGCTTTCATATTGTGCCGACAGAAGCAGGTAGACAAAGAGCAGACAAAGTCCGAACACGATTGCAGTCGACGCCGCTGATGAATTCTGCTCCTCACGCGTCATTCCTGAGAACTCATAGCCGTAGCCCATAGGCAATGTCTGTGCCGCTACTTCCTGGATGGCCTTGATGGCGTCACCGTTACTGTAACCTGGATTTGGCGTACCGCTGACAGAAATCGAGGTAAACAGGTTGAAGCGCGAGATGATATCTGGTCCGTAGACGCGCTCAAGCGTGATGAAGTTGGTGATAGGCGACATTTCGTTGCCTACACGCACTTTCACCTGATTCAGCGTTTCCGGTGAGATACGTGCGCTTGGATCGGCCTGCATCATCACACGGTAAAGTTTACCGAAGCGGTTGAAGTTCGACACATACATACCGCCGTAGTAGCCTTGCAGCGTCGACAACACAACGCTCGGGCTGATTCCCGCCTGCTTGGTCTTGGCAACATCGACATTGACCATATACTGCGGGAATGTCGGGTTAAACGTTGAGTAAGCCTGCTGGATTTCCGGACGCTGGTTGAGCGCGCCGATGAATTGCTGATAAATCTGGAAAAACTTGTTGATGTCGCCTCCGGTCTTGTCTTGCAGCTGAAGCTCGAAACCGCTGGTTACCGAATAACCGGAAATCATCGGTGGTTGGAACATCATCACTGTGGCGTCTTTTATCTGCTGACCCACTGCGCCGTAAAGTTGTCCGAGCACGCTTGTTGCGTCCTGTCCTTTCTCACGTTCGCTCCAGTCCTTGAGCTTTATGATAAACGTACCGTACGTGTTGCCCTGACCGGCGATAAAGCTGTAACCAAGAATCTCCGTACGCGACTCGACTGCCGGATTGGCGGCAAGAATCTTGTCCACCTTGGCAAGTGTGGCCTCTGTTTTATCAAGCGACGTTGCAGGCGGCATGTTGACCATACAGAACAACACGCCGGTGTCCTCATTAGGAACCAAAGCGGTCGACGTGGTCATCATCATTGCGGCAAGTGCCACGATGCTGGCTGCCACAACGCCGAATGCCGTGATTTTATGATTGATGAAGAATCCTGCCCATTTTTTGTAGCGGACGAGCAGTTTCTCATAATTGCGGTTGAATCCTTCGTGGAATGCCTTTACAAACGACACTTTCTTGGAGCCGCCATCTGCCTTGTGAGGTTTAAGGAACACCGCACACAAAGCCGGCGACAGGGTCAATGCGTTCAATGCCGACAGTCCGATGGCGATTGCCATTGTCAAACCAAACTGGCGATAGAACACGCCCGACGTTCCTGACATGAACGACACTGGAATAAACACAAGCATCATGACAAGGGTGATTGAGACAATCGCGCCGCCTATCTCACGCATAGCGTCGATTGCAGCCATACGTGCCGAGGTGTAGCCCTCGTCGAGTTTGGCATGGACCGCCTCGACCACCACAATCGCATCGTCGACCACAATCGCAATGGCGAGCACCAATGCCGAGAGTGTCAACAAGTTGATTGAGAAGCCAATCAAATAAAGTCCGAAGAACGTACCAATCAACGCCACCGGAATGGCGATTGCCGGAATAATAGTTGAACGCAAGTCCTGAAGGAACACGTAAACCACAAGAAACACGAGGATAAACGCCTCGATAAGGGTCTTAATAACCTCTTCGATTGATGCGTATAGGAAGTCGTTGGTGTTCATTGAAACGTTGAATTCCAATCCGTTTGGAAGCTCTTTCC
>UMLJ01017113.1_pt1 | contig 13933 bp, 8 predicted proteins | sample 1966521 | NCBI WGS metagenome assembly UMLJ01 (sample SAMEA4836199, study PRJEB28245) | human gut metagenome | biome: gut microbiome; material: fecal sample | place: Denmark | collected 2008
ACGGCTTCGTCGGCATGGCACCGGAAACAGATGTTTTACCGTTCGGGGGCTTATGAACAGGCGGCGGAAGTCTATGCGGAGATATACGAAGACATGAAATGGAATGCCCGCTATCTGTTTGAATACGGTCATGCCCTGCACAAACTGCACAGAAATGAGGAATCGAATGTGGTTATGAAGGAGGCGTTGAAGGTGAGCGGCGACCCGATGATACTGAACATAATAGGCAAGAACGAGCAGGAGGCGGGTAATTATGCAGAGGCGGAATATTGGCTGATTCGTTCCACCCATCGGCTGCCGGGCAGAATCTATCCTTATTTTCTGTTGGTAAAGCTATATGCGGAACCGGGGTTTTATCAACGGCAAAAACTGGAACAGGCCGCAAGGATGGTAATGGAGAAAGAGCCGAAGGTGCAATCCACGGCCATCAGGCAAATGAGGGAGGAAATAAAGAAATTACTTTGATATTCCTATTTGTACTGAATTGTATAAATGCCTAAAAAAGAAAATTTAACAAAAAAAGAAGAGGGAAAATGAGTTTTATTCAAATATAATATTTTTATTTGTCTTTTAAACAAGAATAACATGACTATGAAATTATACATATTGGCTTATGGGCTGGTGCTGGCCACTACAGTGGCAGCTTGTTCTGATGAAAAAAAAGATTCTAAGGAAAAAGAAGGTGTGGAAACTGTATTGCCCTCATTGCCCAATGAGGTGACGGTGGTGCCGCTGGAAAAACGAGTATTCAATCATGAACTGATCAGTAATGGGAAGGTTACGGCAAAGGATTATGCCGACTTGTATTTTCGCACTGCAGAAGTAGTGGCCCATGTTTGGGTGAAAAATGGAGATGTGGTGCGTAAAGGGCAGAAAATAGCAGAACTTGATTTGTTTAAGTTGAATAATACGTTGGCACAGCAGAAAAATGGATTGGCCCAGTCCACACTGGAGATGCAGGATGTATTGATAGGACAGGGGTATGCACCCGATAATTTGAAAGCTGTGCCGGCCGATGTATTGGAATTGGCAAAAGTAAAAAGTGGTTATGAGCAAAGTAAAGCCCAATATGAGTCTGCCAAATATGATGTGGAACAAGCTACACTGGTGGCACCTTTCGATGGTGTTGTTGCCAATCTCTTCGAAAAAGAACATAACATTCCAAAAACGTCAGAAGCTTTTTGCCGGGTAATTAACGCCGGTACGATGGAAGTTGATTTCACTGTGCTTGAAAGTGAGTTGCCTCTGATTAAGGTAGGGGATAAAGTGGAAGTGACTCCTTATGCTTCCGCTGCCGGTGTACGTCAGGGAAATATCAGTGAAATCAATCCGCTGGTGGATGAAAATGGTATGGTGCGTGTAAAGGCGCGGGTGAATGGAGGCAATAAACTTTTTGACGGGATGAATGTCAGAGTCAGTGTGAAGCGTTCGGTAGGAGAGCAGTTGGTGATTCCTAAAACGGCTGTTGTTCTGCGTTCGGGCAAGCAGGTGGTATTTACGCTGAAAGACGGTAAGGCTATGTGGAATTATGTGCATACAGGGCTGGAAAATATGGAAGAGTATACCATCACAGACGGTCTGGAGGAAGGAATGGAAGTGATAGTCACCGGTAATGTAAATTTGGCTCATGAAGCTCCTGTCAAGGTAATTAAGAATTGAGAATTGTCATTCTGAATGAATTGAAGAATCTGAAAAGAATTAGCAAATGGTAAAGTTCTTATTACAACGCCCTATAGCCGTGCTGATGGCGTTCACTGCCTGTTTTATTATCGGGCTGGTGACGTATTTCTCATTGCCGGTGTCTTTGTTGCCTGACATCGCTATTCCCCAAATTACCATTCAGGTGTCGGGAGAAAACTCTTCGGCGCGTGAGTTGGAGAATACAGTCGTTACACCGGTGCGCAGACAATTATTGCAGGTAGCGGGATTGAGAGAAATAAAAAGTGAGACTCGTGACGGTGCAGGTGTTATCCGCATGGAGTTCGAGTTTGGTGTCAATACGGATTTGGCGTTTATAGAGGTCAATGAAAAGATTGATGCTGCCATGAACAGCCTGCCCAAAGAGGTGGCGCGTCCTAAAGCAATAAAGGCAAGTGCAACGGATATTCCGGTTTTCTATCTGAACATGACACTGAAGAATGACCGGCCTTATGAGGGCACGAATGAGCAACAGTTTCTGGATATGTGCGAACTGGCGGAAAATGTGGTCAAACGCCGCATCGAACAGTTGCCTGAGGTAGCAATGGCTGATATTACCGGTGTCCCCGGAAAATTACTTCAGATAGTTCCCGATAAAGATAAACTGGCCATGACGGGTATCACGGTGGAGGATATCGAGAATGCATTGGCTTCCAATAATGTGGAGCCGGGAAGTATGTTGGTAAGGGATGGGTATTATGAATATAATATCCGTATTGCTACGTTGCTCCGTACCACCGAAGATGTGAAGAATATATATATCCGTAAGGGAGACCGTATTTTGCAATTGAAGGAACTTTGCAAAGTGGATGTCGTATCACAAAAAGAAAGCGGGCTATCCGTTGCCGGAGGTAAAAAAGCGGTTACTCTGGCTATCATAAAGCAGAGTGACGAGAATATGGATGAAATGAAGGAGAAGTTGAAAGAAACGACCGATTATTTTGCTTCTCTTTATCCTGATATTGAGTTCAGTATAAGCCGTAACCAGACGGAATTGTTGGATTATACCATTTCCAATTTGCAACAGAATTTGTCTTTAGGATTCTTGTTTATTTTCATTGTTGCCATATTGTTCTTGGGAGATATCCGCTCGCCGTTGGTTATCGGTATCAGTATGGTGACCTCTATTGTCATTACTTTTTTCTTTTTCTATTTCTGCCATGTTTCATTGAATGTTATCTCATTGTCGGGCTTGATTTTGGCTGTGGGTATGATGATTGACAGCTCTATCATTGTGACGGAGAATATTTCTCAATATCGGGAACGGGGATATTCATTGAAGCGGTCATGTGCTGTGGGAACTACGGAAATGATTACTCCGATGTTGAGTTCGTCACTGACTACCATTGCTGTCTTCCTGCCGTTGATATTTATGAGCGGGATTGCAGGTGCTATCTTTATGGACCAGGCTTTTTCCATCACAGTGGGATTGATGATTTCGTATGTCACCGGTATTATGCTTTTACCTGTGCTTTATCTGTTATTCTATAGATTAGGCATACGGAGCAAAAGCTTCTTGTCCAAGAGATTTGATAATCTGTTGAAAAACGAATGGCTGGAGGGTTTTTATGATAAAGGTATCGATTGGGTGTTTTCTCATAAGAAAATTAGTCTGTTGGGCACTTTGGCCACTTTGCCTGTTTGTGTGTTCTTCTTTTATTTTATGGAAAAGGAAAGGATGCCGGAGATAGACCAGAACGAACTGATAATGCGTATCGAATGGAATGAAAATATTCACGTGGACGAGAATAATCGGCGGGTGGATGAGCTGATGAAACTGACAGATGATAAGGTGACTGAACATACGGCTTATGTGGGTATGCAGGATTACATATTGAATGGAGGAAGTGAGTTGTCTTCAACCGAAGCGGAACTTTATTTTAAGACCGGGACACCCACAGAGATACTTCCATTGCAGGATTTGTTGACGAAGGAAGTGGAAGAGAAATATCCTTTGGCTGTGATATCTTTTTCTCCTCCCGAAACTATTTTTGAGAAGTTGTTTGTGACAGGGGAGGCAGATATCGTGGCAGAGCTTCATGCTGCCAATAAATCAAAAGCTCCCGAAGCCGAGCAATTACAGCAGTTGGAAAAGAACGTTATTCAGGCAACGGGAATGACTCCGACGGGTATTGCTTTCCGTAATCAGTTGAATTTGGTGGTGAACCGGGAAAAGTTGCTGTTGTATAACATTGCTTACGAGGAACTGACCAGGGTGTTGCGCACTGCTTTTAAAGAAAACAAAGTGTCTACCTTGCGTTCTTACCAGCAATATTTGCCTATCGGCATTGCCGGAGAAGAAAAAAGCGTGAACCGTATTCTGAATGAAACTTTGGTTCAAACTCAGCCTGATAAGAACAGACAGGTGAATTATATTCCGCTGAGTGAGCTGGTATCGATTGTTCCGGCTGAGGATTTGAAGAGTATTACGGCCGGTAAGAACGGAGAGTATATTCCGTTGAGTTTTTATGATGTTGAAAACCCTACACGACTTATGAAGGAAGTGAAGGAGACGGTTAAAGAAAAGAATGAGTGGGAAGTGGATTTCTCAGGCAGTTTCTTTTCGAATGAAAAGATGATGGGAGAACTGACTGTTATTCTGTTTGTGTCGCTCTTGTTGATGTACTTTATCTTGTGTGCACAGTTCGAGAGTTTCTTGCAGCCGCTCATCGTGCTGTTGGAGATACCGGTAGATACAGCTTTTGCATTGATTACCTTATGGGTGTTTGGACATACGCTGAATTTGATGTCGGCTATCGGTATTATTGTAACTTGCGGTATTGTGGTGAATGACTCTATTCTGAAACTGGATACTATTAACGAGTTGCGTAAAACCGGAATACCTTTGGTTGAGGCTATCCATATTGCCGGTAAGAGACGTTTGAGAGCTATTATCATGACGTCGTTGACTACTATTTTTGCAATGGTGCCATTGTTGTTTACTTCGGATATGGGATCGGAATTGCAAAAGCCATTGTCTATTGCCATGATTGGCTCGATGGTAGTGGGAACATTGGTCAGTTTGTTCATTATTCCTTTGATATATTGGTTTATTTATAGAAAACATGATAAAAATGAAGTACGTTAGTATATGGATCATAGGCTGTCTTTTATCGGTTGGCGTAAAGGCACAGCAGACGGTGAAATTGGATTTGCAGCATACGATAGAGATTGCGAATGACAGTTCGTTGTCGGCATTCAGATATCAAAATATGTATTTATCGGGTTATTGGGAATTCAGAACCTATAAAGCAAATCGCCTTCCCAGTTTGACACTCGACCTGACTCCGGCAAAGTATTACCGGTATATCACTCAGCGTTATGACTCTAATGAGGATATGGACGTATATCGTGAACAGCAGATGTTCAGTGCCGGTGGCGGACTGAGCATCAGGCAGAATCTGGATTGGACAGGCGGTACTTTCTATATAGATTCGCAACTTGACTTTATGCGCAACTTCGGTGATACGAAATCTACCCAATATTCCAGTGTGCCTATCCGGGTGGGCTATCAGCAGAGCTTGTTGGGGTATAATGCATTTCGTTGGGACCGTAAGATTGAACCGCTGAAATATGAAAAGGTAAAGAAACAATTCATTTATAATACGGAGACCGTGTCAGAGGAGGCTGTCACTTACTTCTTTGCATTGGCAATGGCTCAAGCCGACTATCAATTGGCTAAAGAGAATGTGTCTTCCAGTGATACCTTGTATAGTATCGGACTGCAACGCCATAAAATAGCAGCCATTTCACGTGCGGATTTATTGACCCTTGAATTGGATAAAGTGAATGCGCATAACACTTTGGAAAATGCACAGATAGCGCTGAAACGTGCTATGTTCTCATTGGCTTCTTTTCTGAATCTGGATAAGAATACGACTATCGAATTGTCTTTACCCGGTCGCCCCGCCGCCATGGAGATTCCGGTAGATGTGGCTCTGGCTAAAGCAAAAGAGAACAATCCGTCTTTCTTGGAGCAACGCCAGAATATTTTGGAAGCAGAACAGAATGTGAATAAGACCAAGGTGGAATCTCGTTTTAATGCCAGCCTGAATGCCAGTGTCGGATTCAATCAGGTAGCAGATAAGTTCGGAGATGCCTACCGCCACCCTTTGCAACAGGATTTGGTGTCGGTGAGTGTTTCTATTCCATTGGTGGACTGGGGAGTAAGAAAAGGAAAATACAATATGGCAAAGAATAACCTGAATGTGGTAAAGATTGCCGCACGTCAGGAAGAGCTTAGTGTGGAAGAAGAGGTGATAATGACCGTAAGTGATTTCAATATCCAGCAGCGCCTGATTGCCAGTGCCGAAGAAGCATTGGACTTGGCGGTGATGGCGTATGAACAGACACGCCAACGCTTCATTATCGGCAAAGCGGATGTAAACAGTCTGACTCTTTCATTAAATCGCCAACAAGAAGCACAGAAGAATTATATTTCGGCTTTACAGAATTATTGGTTGAATTATTATAAGATACGGAAACTGACATTGCACGACTTTGCTTCGGGATTTTCATTATCTGATAAGTTTGATTTTAATGTAGGTATGTATCGATGAGCAACTCTCGTACTTTATCTTCGTTTACGCTGATAGTCACTTTTGTCTGTTTGGCGTTGATAGGTTTGGCTTTGGTTCCGTTATTGCCGGTCAAACTGGCACCGTCGCGTGTTTTGCCGGGGCTCACTATTTCATTTAGAATGCCGGGTAATTCATCGCGGGTGATAGAGGCTGAGGTGACCAGCAAACTGGAATCGATGCTGGCAAGGGTAAACGGAATAAAAAATGTAATATCTACTTCTGATAATGGAGGAGGAAGTATAACGCTGGAACTGGATAAGCATGCGGATATTGATGCTGCCCGTTTTGAGGTGTCAACCATTATCCGCCAAACGTGGGCGCAGTTGCCTGACGGAGTCAGCTATCCTCAGATTAGTACCCGCCGTTCGGATGATAAAGCATCGAGGCCATTTATGACATATACTCTCAATGCGCCCTCTAACCCTATCTTGATTCAAAACTATGCCGAAGAGAACATAAAACCGGTGCTGGGACAATTGGCGGGTGTATATAAAGTAGAATTGAATGGGGCTACTCCGATGGAGTGGCAATTGGAATATGACAGTGAACAGTTGTCTCGCTTGGGAATAACACTGGGAGACGTGCAGGTTGCCATCAACCGCCATTACGAGAAAGAATTTCTGGGTATTTGTTCTATAGAGAAGGGGCCGGATGATAAGGACTGGATTCGGGTGGTGCGCACTGCTACAGGCAAGGAAACGGAGTTTGAGCCCGATGCCATCAAACTGGAGACAGGAGATGGAACGGTGGTCACATTGGATAAGTTGATAAAAGTAAAGCATGTGGAAGAACAGCCACAGAGCTATTACCGCATCAACGGACTGAATTCCATCTATCTTTATATTACGGCTGAGGAAACGGCAAATCAGCTGGAACTGAGCCGTCAGGTAAAAGACCGTATGGCGGAATTGCAGGCAAAGATGCCGGCCGGATATGAGGTACATATCGGTTATGATGCCACGGAGTATATTCAAAAGGAATTGGATAAAATTTATTTCCGTACCGGACTGACTGTGCTGATTTTATTGCTGTTTGTTGCATTGATTACCCGCAATTTGCGTTATCTGTTTCTGATAGTAACCAGCTTGACTATCAACATAGCCGTAGCTGCTATTTTCTATTATATCTTCGGACTGGAAATGCAGCTTTATTCTTTGGCCGGTATTACCATTTCTCTCAACTTGGTGATAGACAATACTATTGTCATGACCGATCATATTTTGCATCGTAGGAATCTGAAAGCATTTGTCTCTGTGCTGGCTGCTACTTTAACTACCATCGGAGCATTGGTTATTATTTTCTTCCTTGATGAAAAGATTCGGTTGAACTTGCAGGATTTTGCGGCTGTGGTAATTATAAATCTGGCTGTTTCATTGTTTGTAGCCTTGTTCTTTGTTCCTTCCATGATTGACAAGATTAAGTTGGAGAAGAAAAAGACGAAGAAGCACAGACGCACTTGGATGAAGCGTTTTGCGGTTTATTTTACTCGCTTCTATCAGGGATTTATTTATTACTTGTGCCGCTTTAGGGTGCCGGCCTGTATTTTATTGGTATTGGGCTTTGGCCTGCCTGTCTTTATGTTGCCCGATAAGATGGAAGGGGAGGGGACATTTGCGGAATATTATAATAAGGTATTCGGCAACTCCACTTATAAAGAGAAAGTAAAACCGATAGTCGACAAGGCATTGGGAGGCAGTTTGCGTCTGTTTGTCGAGAAAGTATACGAAGGCAGTTACTTTAATCGTGACGAGGGAGAAGTGGTATTGTATGTAAATGCCAATCTGCCTAACGGAAGTACATTGGAGCAAATGAATGCATTGGTCAAGAAGATGGAAACTTACTTGAGCGATTTTAAGGAAATCAGGCAGTTCCAGACAGCTATATATAGCGCACGGCAGGCAAACTTACAGATTTACTTTACGAAAGAAGTGGAACACAGTGGCTTCCCTTATACATTGAAGTCTAATATTATCAGTAAAGCTTTGACGCTGGGAGGAGGAAGCTGGGGAGTATATGGTTTGCAAGACCAGGGCTTTAACAATGATGTGCGCGAGAGTGCCGGAAGTTTCCGGGTGAAGATGTATGGTTATAATTATGATGAGTTGGCTTATTGGGGAGACCGTTTGAAAGAGAAACTTTTGGAGCATCGTCGAATAAAAGAGGTGATTATCAATTCTGAATTCTCATGGTGGAAGGATGATTACAGCGAATTCTACCTTGACTTGAACAGGGAAAGGATGGCCAAGGAGAATATTACGGCTACACAGTTATTCAATGCTTTGGGACCTGTGTTCGGGCGTGATATTTATTGCGGAAGTGTTTTGTTTGAAAATCAGGCTGAATGGCTGAAGCTGTCTTCCATGCAAGGGCAGCAATATGATGTGTGGGGGCTGGTAAATGTTCCTTTGATGATAAACGGACACTCTTATAAATTAGCTGATTTTGCAACGGTAGAGAAAGGACAGTCTCCGCAGAAGGTGGCAAAAGAAAATCAGCAGTATCGTTTGTGTCTGCAATATGAGTATATAGGTTCTTCCGAGCAGGGAAGAAAGTTGTTGAAGAAGGATTTGGAAGCCTTTAATAAGATATTGCCGATGGGATATACGGCAGAGGATGAGCAGGAACGGTGGTCATGGGGGAAGAAGGACAATGCACAATATGCATTGCTCTTGATTGTGATTGCAATCATTTTCTTTACCACCGGCATTTTGTTTAATTCGCTCAAACAACCGTTGGCTATTATTTTTGTGATTCCTATTTCGTATATTGGTGTGTTTTTGACTTTCTATCTTTTTGGCTTAAATTTCGACCAGGGTGGTTTTGCATCTTTCGTATTGTTATGCGGTATAACGGTGAATGCAAGTATTTATATATTGAATGAGTATAACTCCATCCGCAAACGTTATCCGCTGCTTTCGGACGTGCAAGCGTATACTAAAGCATGGAATTCAAAGATTATTCCTATTTTCCTGACTGTTGTGTCTACTATTTTGGGATTTATTCCTTTCATGATAGGTCAGGGAAAAGAGGCCTTTTGGTTTCCGTTAGCAGCCGGAACGATTGGAGGATTGATTGCTTCTATATTGGGCATTTTCATGTTTTTGCCTATATTCTCTTTGAAGAAACAGAAAAAAAGAATGAAGTCTGAATAAAATGAAGAAATAAAAATAATATTGTATGGTTGTTGCAATTCATTACTTATTGTAGAATAAGAGACGTAATGCCTTCTTCTTATATTTAGTATTAATAAATTTTACCCATTTCAAACACATACGTCTGCACGGAACTATACATACGTTCGCATGGGGCTACACATACGTATGTGTAGGGCTATACATACGTATGCATGGAGTTATGCATACGTCCGTGTGGCACAACGAATCGGAAAGAAGATTAGTATGAAATTATTTGGTGGTATTATCGGGTAGTTGTAATATTGTATGCGTTTAAGCTTATTATAAAAAAACAAAAGTTATGTATATGGTAGAGAAGAGCGGCAAGTTATTATGTCGTATAGTTCTTATTATGTTGTTGTTCGTCCTGTGTTTTTGTGCATCTTGTGGTCATAAAGAGGCAAGATATGCATTGGATATGGGGCAGAAAAACGAATGTGGGATGAACCGGATTCTGCTTTAAAAGTATTGGAGTCTATCGTTATGCCGGAAGATTTGGAGGGAAAAGAGCTGGCAGATTATGCATTGTTGTTGACACAAGCGCAATATCGTTCCAATATTGTCGCTACTTCGGATTCATTGATTAATATCGCTGTCGGGTATTATCAGGATAAAGATGTGGAAAAAAGAACGGCCTCATTATTATATAAAGGAGGAGTATTAAAAGATATGGGTAAAGATGAAGAGGCTATGTTGGTCTATAAAGAAGCGGAAAGTTATATTCCAAGAATAAAAGATAATAGGATTGTGACATTAATTTACATGGGATTGGGGTATTTGAATCAAAAGAATAGAAACTATGCTTTATCAATCGATTATTTTAAGAAGTCTGTAGCGGTTAACATTGTTCCAAAGCAGGTATTGTCATGGAAAGTAAGCAGTATAATGAATCTTGCTAATATATCATATTATTGGGGAAATAGAGATGATGCTGATTTGTATTATTCTCAATTATTGGATATGGTACCTTTGGTCGATTCTATGCTTCAGACAAAAATATATTATAATTATGGAATCTATAAAAGTAAGGAAAAAGAATGGGCGGAAGCTGAGAAGTATGTGCGTAAGGCGTTAGATAATGCGTCGGGAGACGTATCATATAGAGCTATGCTTTTATTAGCCAATTTATATAGCCGGACAGGACGTGACGGGGAAGTTGATAGCTTGTGTCAGTATGCGTTAAAAACATCGGAGCCGGCAGTAAAGGCTCGCATTTATTATTTCTTGTATGAGGAAAATGTGGCAAGAAAGGAATACGAAGATGCTGTTACCTATTTATCGCATTATGTATTATTGTCGGATACTTTGCGTTCTCAAATAAATCGGTCTGAATATTTGGAAATACAAAAGAAATATGATCAAGTAGTATTATTGAATAAGAATGTAGAGATACATAATCATTGGTATCTTACTATTATAATATCGACCGTTATAATTGTTGCGCTGATTGGAATACATTATTTGGTGTTGTCTATAAATAGAAAGAAAAAAGAAAAGTTATTATTGAAAAGCAAACAGGAAAAAGTGGAGCTGCAAGAAAAGATTGATGCCTGTCAAACTAAGATAGCGGAGGATGAAACGATGCACAATGAGGAAAAAGAAAAATTGCAGATGCAGATCACTCAATTGGAAGCGGAAAAAGAGCAAAAAGATATTAGTATTCGTCGGTTGGAAATCATTTGCAAATCGAAAGATAAGGATATTCCGTTGGAGTATATTGAAGCTTTGGAAATGATAATGAAACTGAAGTCTAAAGAACAGGCTTCTTATAATCCGGCAGTGGATAGGGAGAAATTGCATATTTGGTTGGATTTGGTTTATGATGATTTTGCCGGCCGTTTGCTGGAAAAGTATCAGTTGACCGGGCGGGAAAGGGATGTGTGTTATTTGAAAGCTTTGGATTTTTCCGATGATGAAATCTCTGAATTATTAAAGATACAATTGCGTTCGGAAGAACGATGGATTTATCGTATATGTGAGAAATTCGGGTTTCCCAAAGGTAGTAAAGATGATTTCGCTGCTTATATTGCAGATTTTAAGAAAAGAAGATAGGTGTTTTATTCAGGTTTTGTCGCAAAAAAGAGTGCTGCATTGAAATATAATGCTGATAATCAGTGAAAGTAAATGTCGCAAATCAGTTGGACGATTGTTTGGATTATTGTGGGGCTCTTTCTAAATTCGCAATGTAATAAAAACATTTGTTATGAAAAACGTATTGATAACTATCTTTTTTATCTTGTCTTTTGCACCTATGTTTGCGCAAACAGTTCCTGAAAAGGAAATTGATTTTGAGGGAAGTTTTATTATGGACGATGCCAGATCTGCTTCTCTGCCGATAGAGGCTTATCTTCAAGATACACAAGTTGTCATTACTTTTTATGTGGACCTTTCCGATGCCACGGTGACGATTGCATCAGAAGAAAATAATCAGGAAATGGAAGAACGTACTATTTCATTTATTGATTCCGCTCCGGAGGTTTTTAATATAAGTGGTTACTCAAAAGGTACTTATATTATAACTATAACGACACCGCGAGGTACGTATTTAAGTGGCTTATTCAGAATTGAATAACCACAAAGTGAAGCATGTAAGCTCATCATTACTTCTCTTCATGTTTTTCTGTCTTCTTTTTACTTGTAAAGAGGCTGAAAAGGGGAAGAATACACGTTTGGTTAAAGTGTGGGAAGGGAAAGCATCGGCTTTCCCTTCCTGTTTTATTTGTACTATTCAGGAGATTGATGCCATACATTTATGGAAAAAGTAGAAAGAAATCTCAATTTTATAAAGAGGAATAAAATAAAATGTTTTATTTTGCAGGTCAATAAACATTCTAATACTTACATATCATGTTAACTCAAATTATCAATGGTAAGATATTTACCCCGCAGGGTTGGCTGGACGAAGGTTCGGTGTTGATGCGGGATAATAAAATACTGGAAGTTACCAACTGTGATTTAGCGCTGATTGGCGCCAATCTGATTGATGCCAAAGGCATGTATATTGTCCCCGGATTTGTATGTATGCACGCTCATGGGGGCGGTGGTCACGATTTTACAGAGTGTACGGAAGAGGCATTCCGCACAGCTGTCAAAGCACATCAGAGACACGGTGCCACCAGTATTTTCCCGACATTGTCATCTTCTCCTTTTTCAGAGATTCGTAAAGCTGTAAGTATATGCGAAAAGCTGATGAAAGAAAAAGACAGTCCGGTATTGGGACTTCATGTGGAAGGACCTTACCTGAATCCTAAGATGGCAGGTGGGCAGTTTTCCGGTAAGGTGAAAAATCCGGATAAAGAAGAATATACTTCATTGTTGGATGAAACAAATTGTATCAAGCGCTGGGATTCATCTCCTGAGTTGCCGGGTGCTTTGGAATTTGCCGGCTACCTGAGATCCAAAGGGATAGTGGCTGCCATTTCTCATACCGAAGCCGAATATGACGGTATCAAAGCTGCTTATGAAGCCGGATATACTCATGCGGCTCATTTTTACAATGCAATGCCGGGATTTCATAAACGCCGTGAATATAAGTATGAAGGAACGGTGGAAAGTGTTTATCTGACAGATGGAATGACTATCGAACTTATTGCTGACGGAATTCATTTACCATCTACTATCTTGCGGTTGGCTTATAAGCTGAAAGGAGTGAGCCATACCTGCCTGGTAACCGATGCGCTGGCTTATGCTGCTGCCGAAGGAGTTGAAATAACTGACCCGAACGTGATTATTGAGGATGGTGTATGCAAGATGGCAGACCGTTCTTCGCTTGCCGGAAGTATTGCTACAATGGATGTATTGGTACGTACGATGGTCAAAGCAGGCATTCCTTTGGGTGATGCCATCAATATGGTTTCGGAAACACCGGCACGCATCATGGGAGTAGATGATAGAAAGGGAACATTGCAAAAAGACAAAGATGCCGATTTGTTGGTTTTAGACCGTGATTTGAATATCCGTGCTGCATGGGCAATGGGCAATTTGATAGAAGGAACGAATACATTGTTCTGAATATACTTTTTAAATACTTTAGGGAAGATGTCTAAACAGTTCGAAGTAATTGTTTAGGCATCTTTTTTAGTTTTAGTAGTCATAATCAATGGGAAAATTACTACATTTGCAATTTGTAGAATTGAAAACTCAAACAATAAAATCGATATGAACGAAGCGATTAGACAAGACGTGAAGAAAGCCTGTGAGGTAATGCAGAAAGGCGGGATAATTCTTTATCCTACGGATACCATCTGGGGAATAGGTTGCGATGCAACCAATGCAGAAGCTGTGAAGCGTGTGTATGATATCAAGAAACGAGCAGACAGCAAGGCAATGCTGGTACTGGTAGACAGTTCGGTGAAAGTCGATTTTTATGTACGGGATGTACCGGCAGTTGCGTGGGATTTGATAGATTATGCTACCAAACCGCTGACTATTATCTATGACGGTGCTCGTAATTTGGCCGAAAATCTGTTGGCGGAAGATGGC
>UMLJ01063574.1_pt1 | contig 13845 bp, 9 predicted proteins | sample 1966521 | NCBI WGS metagenome assembly UMLJ01 (sample SAMEA4836199, study PRJEB28245) | human gut metagenome | biome: gut microbiome; material: fecal sample | place: Denmark | collected 2008
TTTCTGCTGCTACCGTAGGTGGGGTAATTATGATTCTGAATAAGACTTACGGTTTTTCAAGCGGTGCTTTAGCGGCTCCTCAAGCTAATGCAATGGCAGCTGTCATCGACCCGCTGATGAACGGAGTAGGCGCACCTTGGTTGCTCTATGGTGTCGGTGCTGTATTGGCACTTGTGCTCACTTACTTCAAAGTTCCCGCATTAGCTTTCGCGCTCGGCATGTTTATTCCTTTAGAGCTTAACCTGCCGTTGCTGGTGGGTGGAGCCGTCAACTGGTATGTGACTTCCCGCAGCAAAGACGAAGCCGTCAACACGGAACGAGGCGAGAAAGGTACATTGTTGGCATCGGGCTTCATTGCAGGCGGCGCATTGATGGGAGTAGTCAGCGCAGCAATGCGTTTTGGCGGCATCAATCTGGTCAACGAGGAATGGTTAAACAATCCGTGGAGCGAAGTGGCTTCATTAGGTGCTTACATACTACTGATTATCTGGCTGGTAAAGGCAAGTATGCATATCAAGAAATAAAACAGCAGGTATATATATACTTAGGCCCATGTATGAGGGTATGCCATGTCACTTTGGCATACCCTCATTAACTAATTGCCTTCAAAACTAACAAATATGAAAAACTTAAATACAATGAAGCGACTGTTCATGATGAGCTTGCTTGCAGTCTCTACTGTTTTATCCGCACAACAATCGACAGAATTAAAATTATGGCCCAACGGTGCTCCTAATACAAACGGTATCACTACCGACGAGCAAGAACCAGAAAAGAACCGTATCTCAAATGTCACAGTCCCTACCCTCACTATTTATCCGGCTACCCAACCAAACGGTCTGGCAATCATCATGTGTCCCGGTGGCGGATACACTCGCCTGGCAATGGATCATGAAGGACATGACATGGCACAATGGTTCAATACACAAGGTATTACTTATGCAGTATTAAAATATCGCATGCCCAATGGACACAGCGATATTCCTTTAAGTGACGCTCACCAAGCAATTCGCCTGATGCGCGAGCATGCCAAAGAATGGAACTTTACCAAACTGGGAATCATGGGAGCATCTGCCGGAGGACATCTGGCAAGCACTGCAGCCACACACTATACAGCCGAAACACGCCCTGATTTTCAAATTCTTCTCTACCCCGTAGTCAGTATGAATCCGACCCTTACCCATAAAGGTTCGCATGACAATCTATTGGGCAAAAATCCTTCCAAAGAATCAGAAGCACTCTACTCCAACGAACTGCAAGTAAAAGCAGATACTCCCCCCGCTTTCATTATACACAGTAGCAATGATGAAGCCGTGCCGGTAGCTAACAGTATAAACTATTATATGGAACTAATTAAGAACAAGATTCCCGCCTCACTTCACACCTATCCCATCGGTGGACACGGCTGGGGGTTTCATGACAGTTTCCCATACAAACGCCAGTGGACCGAAGAACTGGAACAATGGCTCAAAAAAGAAATACAATAAAAAAACAGGGTGTGTCGAAAATTGACAGTATCATCAACTTGATCTGTCATTCTACGCTTTGACACACCCTATTTTCAGTCCTTTAAAAACAAATGTTTATCTCTTATTTTCTTGCTCCCAACTGTGCATCTAAATAGAACAAACCGGCTTCACCACCCAATTTGATTTTATCAACAATCCCTTGTACTGTGGCTTCTTCTTCTACTTGCTCACGAACAAATCCCCACAAGAAGTCCTGAGAAGCTTTGTCTTTTTCATCAGCAGCAACATCTACCAACTTGTCAATCAACTCAGAAACATGACATTCATGCTTATAAACATGTTCAAAGACAGCCAATGGTGATTCCCACTCTTGGGGAACAGTATCAATAGCACCCACTTTTGCCACACCACCACGTTTAAAGACGTACTGAGCCAACATATCGGCATGATCATTTTCTTCACGAGATTGAGCTTTCATCCATGCAGCAAAACCCTCATATCCTTTTGCTGCAAAAAAATAAGACATAGAAAGATAAAGGTTAGCTGACCACATCTCAGCCACAATCTGCGCATTAATAGCATCTTGTAATTTCTGCGAAATCATAATCTTAGTTTTTTAGTTAGTCATTTATCATAAATTATAGTGGCAAATATAAAATTAAATTTAATACTTTATACCGATACAAGAGTTTTTTTCTTATTTTTTTTGAATAACGCCACTTAAAGCTTTGTCATTCAAAAGAAAAGATTTATCTTTGCACCCGCTAATACGAGATATTAGCATAAATTCAAATCATTAATTATAAAAACGTTATTTAGAAAATGGCAACTAAAATCAGATTGCAAAGAAACGGACGCAAAAGCTATGCGTTTTACTCAATCGTTATCGCTGACGTAAGAGCTCCACGTGATGGTAAATTTACTGAAAAAATCGGTACTTACAATCCTAATACCGCCCCTGCCACAGTAGATTTGAATTTTGAGCGCGCACTTCATTGGGTAATGTGTGGTGCACAACCTACTGACACAGTACGCAACATCCTTTCTAAAGAAGGTGTTTACATGAAGAAACACTTATTGGGCGGTGTTGCTAAAGGCGCATTCACCGAAGCAGAAGCTGAAGCTAAATTCGAAGCTTGGAAAAACAACAAACAGTCAGGTTTGGCTGCTTTGAAAGCTAAGCAAGAAGAAGCTAAGAAAGCTGAAGCTAAAGCTCGTTTGGAAGCCGAAAAGAAGGTAAACGAAGAAATTGCAAAGAAAGTAGCTGAAAAGAAAGCTGCTGAAGCTGCTGCTAAGGCTGAAACAGAAGCTGCTGCTACTGAAGAGGCTCCTGCTGCTGAAGCAACCGAGGCTCCTGCTGAAGCATAATTCACACCTTTACTTCAAAAGAGTTAACTCCTCCGAAAAATCGGGGGAGTTTTTTTATATACAAGTCCATTTATGGCTCAGTTCAAACTACAAGAAAGATAGCTTTCACACAGAACTCCCATGAATAGGAGGTTTCGATAGCCGTTATGTGTGAAAGGAAATCGTACCAACTTTCCTGACGGACGGGATTCCTCTCACCGACATAATTTCATCTTCTCCCCAAAAAACACATAGTCATTCATGTAATACTATACAAAAGCTTTTTAGAATTTCTTTATGCTAATTTTCTAAGACTCTAAAACAATCTATTTAATCTGTTAATTTTAGTCCCGTAATAATAGGATTATGGTCTGAATAACGATAAGGATTGGGCTGGAAAAAGGAAGTATATTGATACTCAAAATAGGCCGGTTCACTAGCATTTATGTCCCAAGGTGCCGCCCCGGTCACCTGCCCGGTCAATGTGGAAGAGCTAAGAGAATGATCCAAGTAACCTACCTCACCCTGATAAACATAACTCCAACTGTCAGGAGTATACTTTTGCAATTCATTAGTATAGCCAGCCTCCGTAAATATACGTACCGGATCCTCATTAGAATAACTGTTCAGGTCTCCTAATACCAACACGTCAGTATCACCATAATATTTTTTCAGATTTTCGTACGTAAGCAGGCAATCCTTAGCCTCTTGCACCCTTCGCGAATTGAACTGAGACTGGCCATCCTGCTGATCTTTATCACCTCCGGTAGCATTATTGCCCGATTTTGATTTAAAATGGTTCATAGCCAAAATTACTCTGCTGCCATTTTCTTTCAACTCAAAGCATTGTGCCACATGACGAAGAACCAGATATGTGCCTTCATAAGTTTTAAAATCCATATAAGGAGAAACTCTTTCTGTATCATAAATAAAAGCATTCTTTGTATAACTTGTTATTTTCTTATCTCCACTGTCTATGCCTTTATATTTACCGGTCACACCATATTCCTCATTCAGTGCCTGTACCAATTCATTGACCGAATAATCTCCTTCTTCGATTTCACAAATAGCATACACGTCAGCATCTATTTCTTTCATCGCTGCCAAAACTTTCTTCCGTTGCCTCTGAAAAGCGGCCTCATCCTTGGCTCCATTACTATGTCCCCACATAGAAGGGCTTGCCATATAATATTCAAGATTCATACTGGCTACTTTCATATTATATTTTCCCACCTCAGGAACTTGGGGACGTCTATTCTCTTTAATTACCGGTCGATCAGTGATAGTCAAAGCATAGTTATCTCCCGAAACAGACACCTTTCCTTTTAAATTCTCCATCCTAGTTCCCACGCGCAATGTATGATCCTCATCTGTCAATACAATCTCACCCGGAATCAGCACCAACTTATTTCTCATATTCTCTTCCAAAGCTTTTTTATAATCCGAAGTACCCGGCATTACTTTATCAGTTGGAGTACGTAAGACTTGAGAAGAAAGAGTGATATTGCCTGTTGCCGACCCTTTATAGGTAGAAGAGACAAACATTGCATTTTTTAGCGTTACTTCCTTTCCTACCAAATCATTCGTAAAATCATCGGGAAAGATATAAGTTTTTACTACGGAATCGGAATCTGATTCCAAAGGATCTTTTCCACCACTGCAAGCCCCTACAAAGAGTAATCCTGCAATCCACATGATATTTCTAATATTCAAGCTATTCATATAAACTTTCTTTAAATAAAAACAGAGGATGTATACCATTCAGTATACACCCTCTATTTAATCAATTCAATTTTCTATCATTCAACCTTTTTCATTGAATCTTCTACATATTCAAACTTACCACTACCAACCACTTTATAAACAGCTGTCCAATTAACATTAGAGCTGCCATCATAAATTACAAAGTTTACAGTATAGGTAACATCAATACCTTCTACAGGAACAGCATCAGCATGATTTTTTTCCAATGCCGGAATAAATGCTTTAGGCAAACGTGCCATTACAGTTTCTGTAATCTTGGCATCATCCATTCCTTCATAACCTTTAGCATACTGTTCACGGAATTTAGCCGGACGTAAATCAATATTATTTTGATATGCAGTAGCTCCAAAATAATACTCACTTCCTATAGGAGAAGCATAAGTTGTGGTATATCCATCACCTTTCTTAGAAATGCCAAGTTCTTTCTGATCGATATTTTCCCACACCCAATCTACTATAGCCTGATAATATACAGATATATCAGCTTGATCTTTACCATTCGGCAGATTGACCACAACGCTAGGATCATAGTTCCATTTACCACTCGTTTTTACATATTGTTCAGTTTTAGTTGTCATATAAGTATTCTTTCCCCAACGGGCATTTGCAGTAGAATAAATATACGAATCACTATAAGCCTTAACAGAACCACTATAGTACTTATACACAATAATCTTTTCAGCATCATTCAAAGGATAAGCCACCTTCTTAGCCAAATACGCAGGCAAATAGTCCTCAGCCAAAACGCTAGAGCTAAAATTAAAGTTCTTACCCGGTTCACCCATTGCTGTATAATCATCGGGAGTCAATACAAATACATCTTCATCATTTACCACATTCCAACCCTTTGCTGACTTTTCATAGAAAGCATATTGAGGTTCGGACTTAACCAAAACCGGAATATCATTTCCTATGGTAATATTATCAAGTTGGTAAGTAGTTGATTTCTCATCATCCCCATTACCTACATATTTAAATGCTATATTAACATTTTTTCCGACATAATCTATCAAGTTAAAAGTCCCCGCCAAAGCCAATGTACCATATCCTTTCGATGGTTCTTGAGGAATATCAAATGATGATGTTATATCGGTCCATTTAGCCTTTGACACATCTTTCCCGTCAAAATCAGTCGAAATAAGAACTGACAAACAATCTGCATTCCAATAACCCACACAAACTTCAAAAGCAAATTTATTATTTTCATCTTCAATTTCAACAGAAGGAGTGACCAGCCATGCTTCACATGCTCCCTTTCCATTGGCAGAATAGCTGATATACTGATTATCATTATAACTTTTCAACGACCATTTAGCTCCTCCGGTCGCACTAATATACCAATCTTTAATAGAAGTCACATCACCTGTTTCCAATGATTCGAAGTCATATGACAATACAGGGTCATCCATCTTTTGGGGTATAGCGTCAGCGTTATAATTATATTCTGCAAACACATGACTTCCCTCTTTGGCATCTGGAAAGACCTCATTTAAAACCTTATATAACTTTGAAGTTGTAGACTTATTAAGATATGCACCATAATATCCCTTTCCATGAATAATCTTATAATCATCATCCTTCAATTTATAATAATCGATATTATAGTATTTATCATGTTTCTCCGATTTTTCCTCTTTATAATCAAATGTGATTTTAAAACTGGAGCCTTCATCGGCAGAAGGATACTGTCCGGCCAACCAATTCGGCAAATAATCCTGCGCTTCATCCGCTGCAGAAAAATACTGATTAGTTTTTGGATTACCTTTCAAAGAAGCCCAATCTGTGAATGTTATATTCCCCTTCTTTATATCAGTCGGCTTACCAAAATCTTCAAAGCCATCAAAATTATCCTCATTATAGTCACAACTCACAAGAGCCAAGGCTACAACTGCACTATATAATAATGTATATTTTTTCATCATTTTATCGCTTTTAGAATTAGAAATTAATCTTCAATCGCAATGAATATGTACGTCCAAAAGCATAGAATACACCATAAGCGTTCTGCCATGTACCATCGGCATCTGTTGCATTTACAATATATTCTTGGTTGAACACGTTATTAATGTTACCATACAAGGTGGCTTTGCAACTACCAATTTTGAAACGATAGCTTGCATTAAAATCAAACTGACCTCCAGAAGGAATCTTCCAAGGATCTTTAAATGTCTTCACACCACCAACAACCAAACTGCTTCCGTTCAAGGCGAAGTCTGCATAGTTATTTGCATAGAAATTATAGTCCAATCCAGCCCGAAAACCATCAAGGAATTTCACAGTAGCACCCAATGCACCTGTCAACTGTGCAGAGTCACCTACTTTTACACCCTTCAACTGAACTTCAGATTTAGCATGATCCGGAGCATAAATATCAGAAGCTATGGTACCTTTCAAATCTGCCAAAGGTTGTCCTTGTCCATTGTAATAATATCCGGTAGCATTACTATCCCACTGCCAATCACCAACAGAAAGCATACCGTTAATAGTCAACCAACGAGTCGGTTCTGCAACAAAGTCTAGTTCTACACCCATATGACGCGCGTCAACACCTTGCATATTAATGCTATAACGGTCTACCGGATTACTATTTTCATCCAAAATATCACCACCCTTTGTCATAGTCTTATCCATCCAACGGGTATAATAAGCATTCAGATTAACATTCAACCAAGAAGAACGATATCCATAACCTAATTCTGCAGAGAATACTTTTTCATTCACAGCATTAGGATTGGTTGCATTACTTACAGCTGCCGACAAGAAAGCACCATAAGAGAAAAATGGAGCACGACTGATATAACCAATGTTAGCAAAGACGTTATGATGATCACTAATATTAAAGTTTGCACCACCTTTAGCTGTCCATCCAATAAAGTTTACTGTTTCTGATTCAGCATGCTGTTTGTCGTAATAGAGACGGTCATAACGCCAATAACCGGTATTGGAGACAGAACCTGCCAAGAAAGCACTTAACTTATCTTTATTATATTCTGCTTGTGCAAAAACTCCTTCCTGCATAACATATCCGTCATAATCACGATAAACCACATCACCGACAGTCAATTTTTCATATTTCCAATTAGGATCTGCAGCCGCTGCATTATTGACAGCCTTCACATTCTTACGTGAATCATAATCCACATAATATTCACCACCATAAAGATCGCTCAATTCATTTGTATGAGTACCTTTATAATAACGGAAATCTACTCCTCCATAAAAATCAATATTTTCTCCCAATTTAGTAGTGAAAGTCGACAACAAACCATACCAGTTGTGATAGTTTTTAGATTTCGACATGGCCAACATAGAACCATTTTCACTTTGCTCATTGATTTCTTGGATCTTATCATAGGCAAAAGTACCATCTGCATTACGGAATTTTGTTGTCAACTTACCATAAGAAGCGCCACGCCAGTCTGTATAAGAGTAACCAAATTCCGAATTACCTTGTCCGTTATAACCATTACCACGGCCAATAGAAACATAAGCGACAGTACTCAAAGTAGATTTATCATCTATTTGCCATTGGTGATTCAATGAAATCTGAGGTTTGTGATACTCATTATAGTTGGAAGATTTACGCTCACCGTTTTTTCCAAAACCATAAGACGGATTATAACGGTATGCACTTTTACCTTTCATATATTTCTTTACTTCCTGCCAACCTTGAATGGTTAAGCCATCATAACTACTACTACGTTGATAATGACTTTGAGGAGCACCAAAGGCAGTAAAAGACAATTGATGAGCATCATTTAACTTTTTAGAGACATTAAGAAAATAATTATAACCTTCAAAATCTGTACCCTGAATATAACCGTCACCCCATTTCTTGCCGCCTAATAAACTGACAGCCCATCCTCCTTTCATCAAACCGGTAGAAACAGAGAACAAAATACTATTCATGCCATCATTACCCATACCGTAAGAAATAGAACCGCCTTTCTGAGCATCTGTAGAACGAGTTACAATATTTAAGGAACCACCGACAGAAGGAACTGATACTTTAGAAGCACCCAATCCACGCTGTACCTGTGTGCTACGAGTAACATCGCTCAAACCTGCCCAATTGCTAAAATAAACACCACCCCATTCCATATCGTTTACAGGAACGCCATTTACCATTACCGCAATATTTTCGGTTTTAAAACCACGCAAATTAATATCCGAATCTCCATAACCTCCACCTTGTTTAGTAGCATAAACTCCCGGAGTTGATTTTAGAATTTCAGGAAATTCCATAGTTCCAAGTTTTTCCTCAATAAATTCCGGAGCCACAGTAGATACTGCTACCGGAGTTTTACGAGCTACAGCAATAGATGAGGTTACTACCACATCCCCCAATGTATGAGTATCCAAATTCATTTTGACTACTCCCCAATTTACTTCACCTTGCTGAGTCAGTTTAATAGACTTATCCAAGTAACCTAAATACTTAATTTCAATTGTTGCTTTAGCTGAAGTAACTTTCAATGTGAAATTACCTTCATAGTCTGTAACAGTACCTAAACTAGTACCGCCTACCGTAACAGTTGCGCCAATCAATGGCTCATTGCTATCGGCATCTACCACTGTCCCTTTTACTGTTGCCTGCGCACCAGCTGTAGCAGCAAAACATAGTGTAAAGACTGCCAACATAAGGAAATGCTTTAGATGATTTCTCATAATTTTGTTTTTGATTAATAGTTAATAGTTAGTTAGAAACACTAAATAGACAACAAAGATAGGAATTATATTCATATTAATTGCATTAATATTGCAATAATTAAAGAAGCGACAGGTATTTTTCCGAAGATTATTAAGATTATATTACATTTCCTAAATTCTACAATATTTTCCCTTTTAATGCATAGTAATCCAAGTCCAAAAACAAAACTTCCATTCGCACAGTTTACTATCTTCCACCGAACCTTTATTAATAAAAATCCCCCTTAAGGGATAGAATCTCTTAAGGGGGATATAACATAAAACATCAAATTATCAATCAATCTTCCATCAATTTGCGATAACGAACCCGCTTAGGTTCTTCATTACCTAAACGCTTCATCTTATTTTCTTCATATTCAGAATAAGAGCCCTCAAAGAAGAACACCTCACTGTTTCCTTCAAAGGCAAGGATATGAGTGCAGATACGATCCAGGAACCAACGGTCATGGCTGATAACTACAGCACATCCGGCAAAATCGTCCAAACCCTCTTCCAATGCACGAAGAGTATTTACGTCGATATCATTGGTAGGCTCGTCAAGCAACAACACATTGCCTTCTTCTTTCAATGCCATAGCCAAATGTAAACGATTTCGTTCACCACCCGAAAGCATTCCACAAAGTTTCTCCTGGTCGGCTCCCGAAAAATTGAAACGGCTCAGATACGCACGTGCATTAATATCACGCCCTCCCATTCGGATAAGTTCATTACCTCCACTGATTACCTGATACACTGTTTTATTAGCGTCAATATCTTTATGTTGCTGATCCACATAAGCCAGCTTCACTGTTTCACCCACTTCAAAAGTACCTTTATCTACCGTCTCCAGTCCCATTATCAAACGGAACAAAGTGGTTTTACCGGCACCATTCGGTCCAATCACTCCCACAATACCATTAGGAGGTAACATAAAGTTTAGATTGTCAAACAATAGTTTATCACCATACGCCTTTGCAACTCCTTTGGCTTCAATTACTTTATTTCCCAAACGAGGACCATTCGGAATAAAGATCTCCAGTTTTTCTTCTTTTTCTTTCTGATCTTCATTCAATAATTTATCATACGAATTTAAACGAGCTTTACCTTTCGCTTGACGAGCCTTCGGTGCCATACGTACCCATTCCAACTCGCGTTCCAAGGTTTTACGACGTTTGCTGGCCGTCTTCTCTTCCATCTCCATACGCTTGGTCTTCTGCTCCAACCAGCTGGAATAATTACCCTTCCAAGGAATACCTTCACCACGGTCGAGTTCAAGAATCCACCCGGCCACATGGTCAAGGAAATAACGGTCGTGAGTAATACAGATAACAGTTCCTTCGTATTGTTGCAAATGCTGTTCCAACCAATCGATACTCTCGGCATCCAAATGGTTAGTCGGCTCATCCAACAATAAAATATCCGGCTTTTGCAACAATAAACGGCACAATGCCACACGACGACGTTCACCTCCCGAAAGATTCTTCACAAGCTGGTCTTCAGGTGGACAACGCAAAGCGTCCATCGCACGTTCCAGTTTACTGTCTAAGTTCCATGCATCCGTCGAATCGATAATATCTTGCAATTCTGCTTGACGAGCAAAAAGTGCATCCATTTTCTCCGGGTCTTCGTAGTACTCGGGAAGACCGAACTTATTGTTTATTTCTTCATATTCGGCAAGCGTATCAACTACATTCTGTACGCCTTCCATTACAACTTCTTTTACTGTCTTATCATTATCCAAATGCGGTTCCTGCGCCAGATAACCTACTGAATAGCCCGGAGAAAAGACTACCTCACCTTGATAGCTCTTCTCTAAACCGGCTATAATCTTAAGTAATGTAGACTTACCTGAACCGTTCAAACCGATAATACCAATCTTGGCACCATAAAAAAAGGATAGGTAGATGTCTTTTAATACCTGTTTATTCGCCTGGAAAGCTTTACTCACGCCTACCATCGAAAAGATGATTTTCTTGTCGTCTGCCATATCTTATATCTTAATTTTTATAATTGTTTTTCTTCCATTCTCTTATAATACCAATTATGTGTCACCGTTTCATAAAGAACTAATGAAACCACACAGATGCCTAAACATATCCAATATATCGTGTCGGGATAATTTCCTGTCCATATATTCTCGAAAAACAAGCCCCCCAACAAGCCTACTTCCCATAACAACTGATAAGTATTATTCCCCGTACCTCTCTCACAATGTAACGGCAGGCTTATCATTATCACAAAAAAGCGAGATGCAGTAATTCCAATGCCGATACCCAACAAAAGAGCCGCAATGTAACTACTCATTAAACTGTTTGAAAATGCCATCAACAATATTCCTGCAACCAAAGCCGCTTGACCGAACTCCATCTCTGCACGACACGAAGTATGTGAAAGCGCATATTTGGAAATAAGTAGTGAAACGGCAAAGCCTATCAAAATACAAATATAGAATATTTCATTATAAATATGTGCAATAATGACTCCGAATATAAAAGAGACCAACAACATATTTATTCCGGGAAGAAGTGTACGAGGCAATAAAAAACGGTCTAAAGAAAAAAGAGGAGGACATAAAGGAGCACGGAAAGGGATATGAAGCAGTGGAATCAGTAGCAATGCACCTATTCCAAATGCCGCACACACATAGACCACACAAGTAAAACTCCAATAAGGATATATATAAACCCCCAACGCCAGCCCCAATGCCATGCCGAATCTTCCAAACCAAGTAAAAGCAACGTTAGCGTCTGTACGTCGGCGTGAAGCTGTAACATCAATCACCAAGGTACTTCCGGTAGTCATTGTCACCACACTAAACAATGCTCCTTGCACCATACGCAACAAAGCCACTAATCCGACGGTGGCAACATAGGGATATAATAAACTTACTCCGGCTAATAAAGCCAAAGTAATCACACATACACTTTTTCGTTTAAAGGTGTCTATTATATAGCTGTTACAAGGACCGGGCAGAAACATTGTCAATCCGAAGACGGCAACGGCTCCCCCTGCTTCCGCATAGCTGCAATACCAATGTTGCACCATCCACAAAGGAAGTACGGGCAACATGATATAAAGCGAAATATAAAGAAAAAAGTTTGAAAGAGACAAGATTACCATGTCTCTTGTCCATAATTTCGCCCTTTCATACGGAAAGAAGAAGTCATCAAACATATCGGAACCTTTTATTAATATTGTTCGTTCTCGTTAGGAAAATCCCCGCTTTTCACATCTTCTACATATTGCCCGATTGCACCTTTCATCACAGTATGCAAGTCTGCATAACGACGAAGGAAACGCGGACGGAAACCATCAGTCATTCCAAGCATATCAGCAACGACAAGTACCTGACCATCAACATTACCACCGGCACCAATGCCAATCACAGGTATAGTCAGTTCTTTTGCCACCCTTTCGGCCAATGCTGCCGGAATTTTTTCGAGCACTAGTCCAAAGCATCCGGCATCTTCCAACAGATGAGCATCACGAACCAACTTTTCCGCCTCTGCATCATCCTTTGCACGCACAGTGTAAGTTCCGTATTTATTAATGGATTGAGGCATGAGACCCAAATGTCCCATGATTGGAATACCTGCCGAAATAATCTTCTTCACTGCATCGATAATCTCTTCCCCGCCTTCCAGCTTTAATGCATCGGCATGAGTTATTTTCATTATCTTAATAGCATTGGTCACAGCTTCATACTCAGATGTTTGATAAGTACCGAAAGGCATATCGACCACCACCAAAGCACGTTTTACTCCACGTACCACTGATTTTCCATGATAAATCATTTGATCGAGTGTTATTGGAAGCGTAGTTACATTTCCCGCCATTACATTAGAAGCGGAGTCACCCACTAAGATAACATCAATACCAGCTTCATCCACAATCTGTGCAGTAGTATAGTCATAAGAAGTCAACATAGAAATTCTTTCACCTCTCTGTTTCATTTCCACCAAACGATGGGTGGTCACTTTACGCGTATCACCAGAAATATATCCTGCCATATTTACTTTAAATTTTATAAAACGGCTGCAAAGGTAGAGGTTTTATATGACATTACCTCATTATCTCTTTCATTTTTTCAAAACCAAACTCTTTAAAGTCCTGAATAACAACATCCGCCTTATCACGTATTGCCTCTGCAGAGTTGGTGGTTGCCAGTCCTACTACCGTCATCTTCGCACGATTCCCTGCTTCCAGTCCATGAAATGAATCTTCAAACACAATACAGTTTTCAGGAACTGTGTCACAGACCTTGGCTCCTAATAAAAAACATTCAGGGTCGGGTTTTGAATGGGTAAACATTTCAGCTGTAAGAATAAAATCTACATTTGCTTTCAACTCAGGATGTACACGATAAGCGTTACTCATTTTTTGCTCATTCGAACTTGTTACTATAGCTATCTTTATTCCATTGACACGTAATTCTTTCATAAAATTCTCTACGCCGGGTATATATTCATATAACATACCTTTCTCAAAATTGTTCAAGTCAGCCGTGATTTTTTTCTGAATATTGTCCATTCCTGCAAAATATTTATCATAAATCTGCGTAAGGGTCTGACCTTTA
>UMLJ01047430.1_pt1 | contig 13832 bp, 9 predicted proteins | sample 1966521 | NCBI WGS metagenome assembly UMLJ01 (sample SAMEA4836199, study PRJEB28245) | human gut metagenome | biome: gut microbiome; material: fecal sample | place: Denmark | collected 2008
GTAATATAGTAAGTGATAAATGAAAAAGAAAGCAGTTTTGCTGTTTGTTATTTTGGCAATTAAAACAGCAGGTTACTCGCAAGATTTCGCTCTGAAGACGAACGGACTCTACTGGGCGACAACCACACTCAATATGGGCGTAGAAAAGGCAATCAGCAACCAGGTAACCCTGGAAGCAGATGTTGCATACAACCCCTGGACATTCAGGGAAGACAAGAAGATGCACCTTCTCTTGGTGCAGCCAGAAATGAAATACTGGCTGTGCGAAAAGTACGAAGGACATTTCGTAGGTATCCACCTGCATGGTGCTCAATTCTACGGAGGTTTTGGCAGCAAGCTCTACGATGGCTACTTGGCTGGCGGAGGCGTAACATACGGTTACGACTGGATTTTATCCCCTCACTGGAACCTGGAGACAGCCATCGGTGTGGGATACGCCCACCTCTGGTACAAGCAAAGCCCTAACTTGCCCTGCATCAAGTGCCAGGAAAAGAAGAACGAGAACTATATCGGTCCTACCAAGGCTGCACTATCATTAGTCTATATCTTTTAAAAAAAAGTGCATCATTGAATCACAAAGAACATTATGAATGATAGAATGAAACTCAAAATAGCATATCTGGCTATTGTTGGCGCAGGATTAGCCCTGATAGTGGCTATGTCTTCATGCAGCAACCAGAGCATGGCAAGCGACAAAAAGATTACATGTACTCCCGATTCCTTTATGCTCATGCCAGATAGCAGCAATCAGGCTGCACTCAACCTTCAGGTTCATATCCCGAAGCATTATTTCTCGAAGAGAAGCCGTCTCTTCGTAATACCTGTATTGACGGACAGCGACAGCATCGTGGCTAAATACAAGCCTATAGTGCTGGATGCGCCTATCTACAGAAAGAAGATGGAACGTAAATGGGTACTCGACAGCATTGCTGACCCATACGATTCTGTTGCACAGAAAGTTACGGATACAAAAGTAGATTTATCCGTGTTATATAACGACACCATTACCCTGCCTGAAAACTTCCATAAGGGAAGCCTCGTGGCAGTGGCTTCTGCCGACGGATGCGGCGAGTGCCGTGCCATCAGCTATACCAAGATAGCCGATGTGTTCCGTCCGGAAATCAAGAAGCAACTGCACCTCAACTGGATGATGCATACCTTCGAGATCAAGCCGAAGATAAGAGAAGGGAAGGGCGTGGCACGACTTGAGTTTGTTATCAATAAATATGATATCAATCTCAAGATGAGCAACAACCAGGCTGAGCTCGACCACATGTTGAGCGATATAGCTCCAGTGTTCAGCGACAGCCTCGCTACCCTCACTTCTTTGGGCATCTATGGTCTGGCGTCAGCCGACGGCCCGCTGAAGTTTAACACCCCACTTTCCCGCAACCGTGCCAACTCAGCCCTGAAGTGGCTGCTTGCGCACATAGAGAATGGCGACAAGGTGAAGAAGATAGCCCGTATCGGTTCACGCCCTGAAGGTTGGCAGCCAGTATTGAATGCGATGGTGGCCGCCGGCGATGCCGACAGCACGATGGTGAAGAACATCCTGACCCGATATGCCAACTTCAACGATGATGTGCAGGAGCGCTATATCCGCCGCCTGCCTATCTGGAACAGCATCAAGAAGAAGTATCTGCAGAAGAGCCGTAGCGTGGAATACACCTACACCTACATCATCAAGAACTTCACCACCGATGAAGAAATGCTGCAGATGTACGAGCTCCGCCCAGATGCCTTCAGCGAAGATGAGTTCCTGCATGTGGCACAGATTGCAGAGAGCGCAGAAAAGCAGAAGCAGGTATATGAGACGACTTTGAAATATTACCCTATGTCGAAGATTGCTGCCAACAATCTTGCCATCCTACTCGAGAAAGAAGGCAAGTAGAATGTGGCTGAAGAGATATTGAACCGCCAGAAGGTAGAAGAGACTCTGGTCAGTCAGAAGGCACTCACAGAATAAATTACAGCGTATGACAAGATTAAAAGTTATCATATATGGCATGGCACTGGCTATGTCATTAACCTCGTGCATCCGTGAAAATCTGGACCAATGTCCTCCTCTGCGTATCAACATCGAGGTGAAAGACAAGAATTATTTCAATGTTGACCAGGCTGCACCCGAAGAGAAACGGGATGAGAATCAGCCATTTAGATCATTCATCCCGACTCTATCCTATTGTCTGAGCCGACTCAACGACGACGGCACACAGCAGGTTATCGTAGAAGAAAAAAGTTTCAAAGTAGAAGGTGACGGATTCGCCTATCCAGTAAGCTTCGACCCCGACATGCCTTTCGGAAAATACGTCTTTACGGTATGGGGAGGTATGAAGAAGCGAGGCGAACTCGATCTGGATAAAAACGAGCTGTTGCTGCATCCGGAGCACAGTCAGGGCGATGATGTCTATCAGGTTTGCGATACCCTCGTCTATGATGAAAACCATTATTGCTATACCAGCGAGATGGAGCGCACCAAGGGAAAACTGGTTATATGGTCTGAGAATCTTCCTGCCGGGTATCACCTGATGAATACTGAAGTAAGCCAGCTCTATGGAATAGTAAATCCAAGTTTCCTATATTCTGAAGAGACCAGCGTCTTTCATGAATCGGAAATTGAAGCTGGCGCCAAGACCAAGACCTCTATTTTCCTGGCTCCTTCTTTCCAGAAGGAAGAGTCAGTGGTGGATGTCAATTTCTATAAGAATAGTGGCGAAGGCGCTGGCAGCAGTTCTTCTGTGTTGACGCCTGATGACGTGAAGGTAAGCATGGAGCGCAACAAGATTACGGTGCTGAGGTATGTGTACGATTCCGACCGCAAGCGCTTCACCATCTATATGAAGGTGAACGACAACTGGGAGGAAATTCACGGTATGATATTGGATTGATAATTAATTTATACTTAATTTTTAAATTTATAATTTATGAAAAAAGGTATGTTTTTTGCGCTTGCAGCAAGCAGCTTGCTGTTCAGCGCATGTAGTAGTGACGACGCTGTGGTTAGCACAGAGGGTCAGAACGAGGCAGTACAGCAGATTGTATTGCATGTAGCAAGTAGTGGTGATGGCTTGACAACACGTGCAGGCCGCCCATTGTATTCTTCACAGGCTTTGCAGACTATCCAGAATGTTCGCGTGTTGATTTACAAAACAGATAATACGAAGGCTATTGTCAAAGACGCAAAGTTGAACTGGAAAGAGAGTTCTAAGTATGACAATCATGGCCGCCAGCTTACTCTTACTTTCAAGGGAGCAGATAGACTGGAGGCTGGTAGCTACAAGGTTATGGCTGTAGGTTACAGCGATAACAGTGACTACAACTATTCTTTGGATGTGGCAGGTAAAGATTCCCTTACTGGTAAGACTTACAGTAATGATATCACTGCAACCTTGAAGGAAGGCAAAAAAGATGCAGAGGAGGTATTCGCAGGTGATGCAGCGCTTACAATCGGCAATGATCAGAAAATCACCAACCTTACTTCTGGTGAAGAGGATGGATTGGATGTAACCTTGCATCGTCAGGTAGCTGGTAGCTTCGGTTATTTCTGTAACATCCCTGCAAAAGTGAATGGCAAAACAGCCGCAACCCTTCGTCTCGTAGTAAGAGGTAAGAATGATAAGTTGACTTTCAACAACTTCAACAGCTCATTCACAGCTAATGGAGTACCTGGCAGCACTATCAAGTATTACGTTAATGGTTCTACATCAACAGGTGTAGCACTTCCTACAACAGATAAGTTCTCAAACGGCGACAAAGGTTATGTGCTCTACTCTATTAATTTGAATACATGGTTCCCTAAGGGTGATGAAAACAGTGACGGTGTGCTGAATGCTCAAGATACCCACTGGAAACACGCTGATGGTGTAAATACTCAGGTTGTAAAGGGTTCTGTATTCGGAAGCAGCTTTGTCATTCCATTTAATTTAACTAGCGACAAGAGCACCATGGAGCTTCAGCTCTTGGATGCCGAAGGCAACATCATCAAGACTTGGACTGTCTCTATCCCAACTTCAGATGTTAATACTGATGACACAAAGGGAGCTACAGACGAAAGCGCTTCTATCTTCAACGTGGTTCGTAACCACATGTACAACTTGGGTGTGAAGACTTCAAATGGAACTACAACTGATCCAGATCCAAGTAATCCAACTCCAAAACCAGATCCAGATCCAGACAAACCAAAGCCAGGTACTGACCAGCCAGAAGACTTGACTAAGTCTCAGAACCTCATTTTGAAGGTGAACGACAACTGGGAGGCTATCCACCAGATGGAGCTGGGTGATTAATCTTACTACGTGCTCATAATATAGGCAGTATTAAGAAAAATATATCCAAGGGATGCACAGTGCCCGCTATAGGCACTTGCATCCCTTACTATCCCAACATCACAATATTTAATTTATCATTCATTTTATACGTAATTCCCATTCAAATCGAATAGGCGAACATTGAAATCGAATAGGCGAATATGATGAGAAAATCTATAAAAAACAGTTTAAATGTAATCCTCGCAGCCAGTCTCCTAATGAGCTGCAGCGCAAGCAATGATGCGCCTGATATCCTCGCCGACGGCTCGCATGCCGTGAAGTTGAACATGAGAGTGGGGGTAAGCGCAGGTGTCGTTACCGGCTCACGAGAACTTGATACATGGGATGGAGCACAGCAGGTGAATGATATGAGAATCTACGTCTTCAGATGTCCCGAAGACAAGAAGGGCACCCCCGAAGAAGCATATACCTATTGCATCCCTATTGAACCGGAAGCAGCCAAGAATGGTTACTATTCCGTTGACGCATTCAACAATAGAGAACCCTACTATTCTGCCGAGCACCAGAACATGCCCGAGCAGCATCTATACACCTTCGAACCCTATCTGGAGAACGGCTACTACTACCAGTTTCTAGCCATAGGCAGAGATGACAAATACGCAACGAAAGTACTTACAGAACCCAAATTCACTGAAAAAGTAACGAAACTGGAGGACGCAAGAATCGCCCTCACCGAGCAGGCAAAAAACAGCGCCAAACTCGGTATCCTCAATACCACAGAGCTGTTTAGCGGCATTCTGCAAGACGAGAATACCCGAGAGAAAGCCCCCGTACTCGTAACGGCAGATACGAAATACTTCTACCGCACGCTGACCGCCAGCCGTAACGTGGCAGGACTGATGATTTACGTAGAAAACATCCCGGCACAGGTGGAGTCGAATGCAGCAGGAGACGTGAACACCGTTACCTTCACGCCCACCTCTTTATCCGTTGTAGCCACCGGCATCAGCACCGAAACGCTGATAAAGCAGAAGCGGGCACCAGCAGATGCTGAACCGTTGACTTATCAGACGTTGGGCACCATCGACCTCACCCCCTCAAACGGATGGACCGTAGATGCTACAGAGAACATATTCAAGCGAGATGAAGACTCCCAGAAAGGATGGAAGGCAAACAGCTACATGATAAGCAACTTCATGATGCCTACACCAGAGGAAAAAATGCAGAAAAGCAAGAACTCGGCAGAGAACGAGACCACCTTCTATCTGCATTACACGGATGGCATGCACCACAGGTATGACAACATCAGGTTGTCAGCAGCCACTGGCGACAAGTTCAAGTTCCCTATCGAGGCAAACCACCTGTATTGCCTGGGAGCCAAGAGCAAGACCGTGAACCAGCCATACGACCTGAAGGAGTATTACGAGCCGGTGATGACCGAAGTGAAGGTTGAGATAGAACCAGCCTTCGAAAAAAAACATGTATTTGAAACAGAATAAACATTACAAAACCGCATAAAAACGGAAATAGAATATGCAGAAATCAAGATTTAGCATCTGTAAGATAAGCTCCATCAGGATGAACACCATCAGGATGAACGCCATCAGGACAGGCATGGCGGCAGGTTTTTGCTTCCTCCTCGCACTAGCCGCAGGATGCAGCAGCGATGCCGATCTGCCACCCTATCCGGATGGCAGCAATGGAGATGCTGGGATGAATCAGCCTTCTGAAAAGGACGACGAGATTACGACTGTTCCCTTCACCATCACCCTGGGCGGATTAAGCGGCAGCGATGGCAATGCAGGGCAGGGGGGCGGAAACACCCGTGTAGCCCCTCCTGGTGCAGGATCCTCTTCCTCGTCGGGCACAGAGGACAACGGTTATGCCGAGACCGACAAAGTCAATGCCGTAAGGCTGATAGCTTTTCGCCGAAGAGTTCAGAACAATGGAGAAAATACTGCAACCTATGATGCCGCAGTCAACGATATCCAGGGCTTCGAGTACGACCCTACCAACGACTGGGTGATTAACGGAAAGCCCATGGTAGAAGACGGCAAGAAAGACGATTATCTTTCGGGAATCCCCCACAAGCACTATGTGGTAAAGGGCACCTTCGGCATCAGCAGGGGCTACGAATATCGCATCATTGCCCTCGCTTACGATAGCCAGGAAAAATCGCCCTATCCGCAGTATGAGGAAAACAATGTGGTTACCAAGGAAATGCTCAATTTAAAAAAAGGTACTACATTTCAGGAGTTCAAGGCCACGTTTGCGAGTTACCAGGTCGATGGTGACAAAACCGACACACCCAACAACTGGCTTGACTATCTGAAAAAAATAGGTATCATACTATATAATGTAAATTGCTTGAGCCGCCAGCTCATCACGGTGCCGCAGCTCTTCTATGGCACCCTCTACCAGCAGGGGGATGACACCCAAAATCCAATCATCTCTTCGGCTGATTACCAGAAGGAAAATCTGGGAAACAACACCCCTACGCCGCTTGTAGGAACACTCTATAGAGGCATGGCAGAAGTGGAGGTTCATATCACTCATGCCGCCCATTACAGCAGTATAGCGAAGACGCAATGGTATTGCCTACTTGCCGACACCGTGCTTACCCAGATGCCCCTTACCAGCTACGACGGTTTTAAGCAGGGTGGGGAACCTATCAATAAATATTCAAAAAGGGGAGGCTCCTATACCGCCATTGCCTATGCCCCTTTCCCAGGTGTAGACAAGGAAGTGGTTCTTAAGGCATTTGTGCTGCCAGGCAAGACCCATCTTGCCGTGAGAATAGGCCTCAAAGCCTTACCTCACGCCCACAACTATCAGATAAAGGCAAAGGATATGATGTCTTCTGAAGCAGCCACGGGCGTTATCGTGGTGGATGGAGTCAGCAACCTCTTCTATCTGAGGCGAAACCATAAATATGTCTTCACATACGATGAGCAAAAAACACTTACAGACGACGGACATTTGCTCGAATAAGATCAAGAGAATTATCAAGACGTTATGCTATGTTTTAAAATCAAACAGACAATGAAACTGCATTTTATATACAAAACTTTCATATCATTTTTGTTGGCATTCCTGATGGTTGTGCCCGCCTCTATCCAGGCGGCACAACCCAAGAATGACAACACCAGTCCCTATTTCGAGAGTGCTGCCGTTAGAGACTCGTTCATGAACTGCAAGAAACCCATCTGGACCAACAACTGGGATGATCTGCCAGCCGACAAGCAGCAGGACCATTTTGTGGAGTTCAACAAAGACCCCAAATATGGCAATATGACATTCCGTGAGCTGCGCAACCGCCGTGCCCTTACAGGCGAATCGTGCACCATTAACAAACTGATTGGTGTGGTAGGCGTAGGCAGCTGGGCAAAGGATATGGGTGCCCTTACCGACGATTCACTCGACAACTATGCACAGGTGAACTCCGTGGTACGAGCAGGGGTAACCGTAGACCCGATAGTAAGTGTAAAAGATATGGATAATTACTATTCCAAGGGAACGGTGGCAGGCTTTACCATCGTGGCTGGTTCGGGTAGCAGCGTGCTGAGTCTCGATGTAGTCAAGGCATTCTCCATCGGATTCTATCGCGACGGCAAACTGCAGGGCGTAAAGGCGGTGAGAGAAGGACAGGATGGTTCGGGAGTAACGCTGAAGCTGCTCCAGATACCGGGTTCCGACAACATCTGCGCCATGCTGACTGCAGAAAGCGACTGGCTCTTCGATGAAATCACTCTCGACTGCTCGGGCGGCATTCAGGCAGAAGTGGCGAATATTCTGAAAATCAAATATGCCTTCGTGGGCGAATCTAAGGAGTTTACCATCACCGATGGAGGCATCAAAAAATACAACGAATATTTCAAAGACGACAAGCAGGTGGCGCTCAAAGAGATGAAAGGCTGGCGCCCTGTTATCCTCGGCATCCCCCTGCCTTTCCTTGACAACGATATAAAGAAGATGACAGATGATAATCTGGACAATTTCGCCACCATCGTCCCTCTTCTTGACATAGGTTACCAGGGTGGAGCCAAGTTTATGATGCAGAACAACAAGAACCCGCAAGGCGAAGCATTCGAGGCTGGCATGGAGGCTGGCTTCAAATACAAGATGGATGCCCTGCTGAGCCTCAATGCAGGAACATGGGTCAACGTGCTGCTCTTCGACCACAAGGGAAACAAGGTGCAGGAAGAAACGATTTCTGCCCAGGTGCTCCACCTCTCGCTGGTGCAGATTGGCGACGGAACGGTGAGCATCAAGGCAAAGGTGCCGTTTTCAGGATGCGAAATCAGATTCCTCACGGTGCTCGGAGTAGATGTAGGCGCCATTGGCATCCACTATGGATTCGTAAGAATGGCTCCAGATGTATCCCACCGGTGCCCCATCAATCCTACCATCAGCAGCAACATCTGCGGGTCGCAGACTTCGTTTACTCTCCGTTCTAATCCGAAAGTAAGCGTAACATGGAAACTGACGGGTGCCTGGGATTTGAATGGCAACGACATCCTGACCACCACTCCCGTGAAGGTGACTGCCGATGGCCATGTAACCGGCATGCTGCCGGGCAAATATACCTTCATGGCCACGGCTCAGGACGGATGTTATGATGAAACCACCATTACCGTAGGTGAATTCGGAAAGGGTGAAACGCTGTGCGGCAAACCGCTTATCAACGATACTGAAAAAGCCGTCTATGCTCTCTCCACCGACAAGCACGCTACCTCAGGTTCGCTAATTTCCATTTCCGACCTCCAAAATCCTCAGAATATTCTCAACAAGGATGATACTTCGTATGCAGAGTACATCAGCGGTCTCAACCTGGGTAACAACCTGGGCATCATCGGTATCAAAAGAATAGAGAAGGGTAGTCTGATATATGATGCTACCGGCCGACACGAAGGTGAATCAGAGCCGGAAGCCGAGAAGAGAGCGAAGCCTAAGCGCATCGGATTCGTGGTAGAAGCCACGGGAACGGTGCTGAACCTGCATGCACTGGAGTTCTTGCATATAAGATGCTATCATGACGGCGAGGAAATATATCGCCATCTGATAGACGAGAACAATGCCATCAGTGCCGACCTGATAGGTTCTGAGAAAGTGCAGAAAGTGAGATATTCCATCGAGGTGCCTTCCATCGACAAGAATGGAAAGCCAACCCAGATGGACGAGTTCCAACTCTGGTATTCGGGTGCAGTCAATCTGGGCGTTTCTAAACTCCGTATCTACTATGCCTTTATCGAGGAGGCTTCCGACGACTGTTCTTCGCCACTTGCATGTAGCAGTATGGTGATGTCGCATAATCATTCACATACTACCATCAATGCTAATGAAACCAAATTTGGCGGAGCGGTGAGTGTGGCTACTGTAGATGATAACTTAGGTTATCTGGTGGATGATGACTTGAATACCTATATGGCGGTTGCCAATACGGTAAGTCTGGGAGTTGGTCAAACATTCGCCGTAAAGATGGGTAGAACACTCGACTATCATCATCAGTTGGGAATTGTCATTGACAACAAGACTTTCCTGGCAGCCGTAAACGTAATAGACTGGCTAACGGTAGAAACCTTCAAAGACGGTAATTCTACGGGAGATAAATTTACCGACTGGGAGGTGATTTCCGCTAAAGTAGCGGGTTATGGCGATAAGAATATCCTCTTCCTTCAGCCAAAGAAAGCGTATGATGAGGTGCGATTTACTTTAGGCAAAATTGTAGGCGCATTGGATGTGCAGAAATTCTACGGACTCGTGACACGTGGTGATATTGATAATGATGGTATTCCTGACTGTAAGGACAACAACTCGTGTGTAAATGGTGTAGACGATATCGTTGTCAACAATGTATGCGTAGGAGATACGATTGTCGTAACTGCTACCGGATTGACCGGAGTAGATTATCATCTTTACTTCGGTGATAAGAATGCGGGAGATAATGGCATTGTGTCTCTGCATTCTACATCAGACACCAAGAACAATATAAAATATTCTTATATCACCAAGAAGCCGGGCGAATATCAGCTCACCTTCTTCGACGGCAGCTGGACGCCACTCTCTTCAGTAGTATATCAGGTTCATCCATTACAGACCCGATGGCTTCCGAGTGCATCTACCAATGAATGGAACAAATGGGACAACTGGAGCGACGGTTCGCCTTACTGCTGCACCAACGCCATCATCTCGTCGGATGCTGATAACTTCCCAATGCTGGGCACGCCAGTGAAGCCAGCCGACTACTGCTGCAAGGACATCTTCTTCGAACCCCGTTCGGCGGTGGATAACGTGCCATCGCTCAACTATCGCAAGGCATGGGTAGAACTGGAGCAGAAGCCGAACCATTATTATCTGCTGAGTGCACCGCTCAAGCAGATGTACACGGGCGATATGTTTATGCCTGCCGACACCACGAAGGCGAACTACTTCGAGGAGCTGAACGAAGAAAACTGGAAGGAACAGCGCTTCAACCCGAGCATCTACCAGCGCCTCTGGGCGGCTGCGCATCCGGGTAAGATTTTAAACAGCAAGGGAAATCCGGTTTTGCAGGATGAAACGCTTGCCGTGAACGAGGCCACCTGGTCGCACAACTTCAATGCCGTGGCTAAGCCTTACGGCATGGGTGAAGGCTTCTCTATGTGGATAGACAACGGCAATCTGCCGGCTACCAATAAGTTCAGTATCCGCCTGCCTAAGGCGCATAAAGAATATAGTTACTTCGTGGATTACGATCAGGAGAAAGTGGCTAGTGAAACAGTGACGAAAGATGCAGATAAGATAAACCGCTTCATCTACGAACAGGATTCTCCGGGCGACTTGACGATGGAATATAAGTATCTGTCGGAAGGCAAGGAAGTGACGGAGAACCGCACGGTGTTCGTGGGGCAGAGCGACTATCAGATTACGCTGAAATCGGATATTCCTACGCAGACCTTCGTGCTGGGCAACCCATTCATGAGCCGCCTGAATATCAAGAAGTTCCTGGAGGTGAATGAGAACGTGAGCAGTGTGAAGGTGGAAGTAGAGAATGAATCAGGAGGTATGGAAGAGCAAACTGTAAGCAAGGTCGCTTCTACGGGCAACGTCACCACCATCGCCCCAATGCAGGCATTCTATGTTACCACAAAAGATGAGCCGAGTACGCAAATCACCCTGCTGCTCACCCCGGAAATGATTGGTGGAAGCAAGAAGGCTACTGAGGAAAGTAAACCTGCTGAAGCCAAGGGACTGAAAGTGTGTGTGGAAAGCCTGAAGACGCGAAGCAAATCAGCAGCTATGCTGGTGATGGAGAATTCAGAAACTGCTTATGATGTTTCTGATGGTTCTTCTTTCAAGAACTCTGTATGGGTTCCAACTCTTTTGGATAGTGAAGTGAAGTCACCTTTGAAGGTATTTGGTATTCAGCAGAGTCAGGCTTACGATATCCTTCCGATGACTGGCGCTACATCTTTAGGAATCTATCTGTCGCAAAAGGATAGCATCCGTATCGAGGTAAAACCTATTCAGGGTGTTGATATGAGCGGATATGTTCTCCATGATATGCTTTCGGGTGCCGATTATTCACTCGATTCTCCTCTCATTATTGCGGATGCCGAGACCTCGTTAGGCAGATTTGTTATCAGAAGCCGTTATGGAAGTACAGATGTGACATCTGTTGATACTGATCAGCGCATCAGTATTGTTCAGGAAGGTTCTTCTGTCCTCGTGCAATCTGCCTGCGGTCTGCTCAAGAGTGTTAAGGTCATAGACCTGAATGGTAGAATCATCAGCAGGGTACAGGGAAATGGTTCAAGGTGCTTAAAGGCGAGCATAGCCACAGGCATTCAAATCATACACATAGAATTGACAGATGGTAGCAGCAAGGACTATAAGATGATTTTCTAAGTGAAATCAGAATAGCGAATTACATCTTTTACTTATAATTATCCCTGCCAGCTTGTGAAAGCTGGCAGGGATTTTATAATAGTCTTTCCCGAAAGAATAACAACATAACAATATGGAACGCAAGCCCCGCCTAGCAGAGTAAAACGCTCTCGCTAGGCGGGGCTTTTGCATATACTTAAAAACCGTAATAATATGAAAGAAGAAGAACAAAAACCAAAAAGCAATCACTGGGCTCCTGATGATGAGGGAGCCAAGAACTTTGTCAACCAGCCGGGCTATCAAAAAGGTGCCATAGGTATGGTTAACCTGATCGTTGATGTAATGAATGATACCCATGAATACAAAGAGGCGATTTTCTGCAAACATTTACTGATGGAATTCAGCCGCAAGCATCATCTTGATTTAGAAGAGCAGATAGAACGTGTGGAGGCACATGCTCAGGATATTGATGAGTTTGGAAAGTATATGAAAGCCAAGAAAGGCGAATTGAACCCCAAGCGTATATCTGAGCAGGAGTTTGCTTATGCCATCGACCAGCTGATGGAGTCTGTAGATGAATCTGGCAAGTACATATTCAAGATTCAGCGCCACTGGATTGCCGTGTTCAGAGTAGCCGTAGATTTGCATTTAATAGGAGAGAATGACTACAAGGGTTTCTGTAACTGGATAGATACGATTCACCCTGGAGCATTCAGAGTAAAGCTGACGCAGGGTGATCTGAAGCAGATCAGCAACTCGGATTGTTATATGAAACCATTCGATAAATGGGGATATGCTCCGATGGGAAACGTGAAGAAAGAACCTTATATTGCGATGACCCATGTGGTGGTTTGCTTCAGAAATCTGTTGGGAATCGACGAAAAAATTGCTTGAAAACGGCTCAGAAATAACCCTCGTTATAACTTTATAACCCTCGAAATAACCGCAGGGTTATTTGCTTGGTCAGTATCAGATTTCACCGTACCTTTGCCTCGCAATCAGATGATAAAGTCTGGTTGCGGGGCTTTTCTGTATATGGAAAACCGGTACCATTTCCTGGTACGGAATTTAGCGGATGGTCGCAGCTCCAACGTGATAATACATATATGAATATGGATAAGAACAATATGAAGCCGTATGTTTTCAAGCATCCGGAGTATGAATGGAGAGTATTTCTAATTAACAACATATCTTTCTAAAACTTCAATATATATGAGCAAGAAAAGTTTTTCTGCAGCCGCAGAGGCTGCTGTACAGGCGCTTTTGAACGCCCAGAAGGTAGATGCCAGTATCATTACTGACGAGTGTGGTAACGTAGCTATCCGCAAGGCGCCCTGGAACGATGCGGAGACCATCTGCGAGGTGCCTAAGGTGATTCCGGGCAGAATGATCTGCAGCGGTGGCGAGCATGGCGACCAGCTCGACTTCAAACCTTATGCACAGTCGGGCGGGAAGCTTTATACCGAGATTATCCATACCTCGCATGGCGCCCTCCGTACCTCTCCGCAGCGTGTGTTCGTCTCCTTCTCTTTCCCGAAGGAAATGCACAAGTCGGATATTCTGAAATATCTCTACAAAGAGATGATGGATATGAAGGGAAAAGCTAAACATTTCAAGGAGAATATTGCATGGGAACAGTACAAGTAATGGCTCTGAATCCGGCACGCAAGGGCAATATGGGAAGATTGAATTCTTCCC
>UMLJ01049315.1_pt1 | contig 13814 bp, 18 predicted proteins | sample 1966521 | NCBI WGS metagenome assembly UMLJ01 (sample SAMEA4836199, study PRJEB28245) | human gut metagenome | biome: gut microbiome; material: fecal sample | place: Denmark | collected 2008
TGTGATACTAAAATGGCAGAAAAAACTAATGACGATATTGTTAAAAATTATATTCAAAAGATTATTAATTTGACTAATGTCAATTGTTTTATTTGGAAACAGCCTGATTCTTTTAATAAGGTATACGAATGTAAATATCAGGGTCACACATTAAAATTTGAACACTTCGTTGAACCTTGTTGTCATCTTACTGTTGACAATGTAAAATATGATGAATATAATAGTAAATGTATAGCATTTTACATTCTTTATCCGAAGCAATTGTAAAACAAATAAATATTACAAATAAAGAAAGATTTATAGAAAAATTATCATTTCTTGATGAAATATAACAAAGGAAATATAAATGCTTCCTATTCAAAAATTGTTTTTGGAAACTAATGATGACAGAAAAGTAGTTAAACAACTCAGAGATAACTATGTTACAGTTATAGAGTATCCTAAAGATTGTCGTATTTTTATTTATGGTTATAGTACACCATTTCAAGATGAACTTTATGACGATCTAAGAGGATTGATTCTTTCTTGGGATTCAAAAACAGTTTATTCCAGACCTTTCTCCAGATTTTATAATTTCAATGAAACTGATATTTCTCATTTTACAGATTTTATAACTTATCAAAAACTAGATGGAACATTATCTATTATTTGGTATCATCCACTTAAACAACAATGGTTTTTCTCTACAAGAAAATCTGCATATGCTACTTCTATAAATAGTTTTACTGGAAAACCTTTTAGAGAACTAATGCTTATTTGTATGGGTCTTGATCCATATACAACTGATAATAAATTTACTGAAATTTGTAATCAAGCTGGATTTGATCCTCATGTAACATATATGTTTGAAAGCATTTCTCCAGAAAATACCATAGTAACTCCTTATGAAAAATACGAATCGTATCTCATTGCGGCGAGAAATATTGAAACAGGAGAATATATTTCTAACATTGAATCTTTAAAAGAGCAATTTACTCAAAATACCAAACTTAAAATTTGTACTCCAAAACAATATCCTCTTTACGATATTAAAACTGTTATTAATGTTGTCACTGAAAACAATCCGAAATTTAAAGATCACAAACTTGACGAAGGATTTGTTTGTTTCAATCCAAATACAGGTCAACGCATTAAATGTAAATTTAAAGAGTATGCACAATGGGCATTGCTTAAAGTAAATATAACTAAATCCACTACTGGAGATGCCATTATTGAACATGTGTTTAAAAATGACTATGAAGAATATTTAAGATATCTTCCTGAATTAGAAAAACATTTTCAACCATATCTCAAAGCTTTAGAGAAACTTAATAACTGTGTCGACGAGTGGTATTTAAAAGTCAAAGACATTGAAGATAGAAAAGAACTTTCTAAAGCTTTGTCTGAATGCCCTGTAAAACATGTTATTTTTGGCATGATGTCTGGAATTCCAAGACAAAAATATTACGAAAACCTACTGGAACCTGCTAGAATCAGATTGTTAAAATTGTTTTTATAAATTATTTAAAATATAGAGAATAGAGGTTTTATAAAACCTCTATTCTCTATATAAAAGGTAAGAATGAAAAATCATACACTTTATCACATTTCAAGACATCAATTAGATAAAACAATTTTATATCCAAGAATACCAAAAGGAAATGGATATGATGAAAATACTACAATTAAAAGAGTTTGTTTTTCGACATCCATTCAAGGATGTTTAAACTCAATAAAGAATAAAATATTTATTAATGACATTCTTTACGTATATATATATTAAATTACAATAAGAATCTTAAATACAAAATACCAAATGTCACTGATGTGTACGATGTAAAAATTACTAACGAAATATGGATATTAAATAAATGTTCTGTCACATTACAAAAACGTATAAAAATAATTAACGAGGTTAATACTAAAACTTGCTATTTTTACTGTACTGGAATAAAATGTCAAAAGACTTACAATTCTTCAAATACTAGCATTAAAAAAGATAAAGATACTCTTATTTGGAAATTAGATACTGGTGTTAAATTTACATATATCGATTATTAATAAAGGATAATTTACAATGGCTACAGAATCTAAAGAATTTACATTACGCAAAGCCGAACAGATGGTAAATGAAGTAGATGGAACACTTCTTTATCTAACTATTTTTGGTTCAACTTTATACGGTACAGCTAGAGAAGGAAAATCTGATTTTGATGTAAAAGGTATTTACCTTCCTTCAGTAACATCTTCTATTCTACAAAATGTACAGCATTGTCTGTCTTTTTCAACTGGAAATCAAAAAACCAAAAATACATCTGAAGATATTGATATTCAAATTTGGTCACTACAAAAATTTCTTCTAGAACTTCTTCCTAAAGGAGATACAAATGCACTTGATCTTCTTTATTCACATACCAATAAAAATTGTGTTTTAATGATTGATCCTAAAATGAATACTATCTTTACTAAATGTAATGATTTTATATCTGCTAAAAATGTTGAAGGTTGCGTAGGGTATGCTATAAATCAAGCCAAAAAATATGGTTTAAAAGGTACTAGACTGGGAACTTTAATGGGAATTCGTGATTGGATATCACAACATTCAGAAATTGAAGACGATACTCAATTATACATCTTTGCTAAAGAAATTGCAGACTTATTTCCTAAAGGATGTAAAATTATAAGTAATAAAAATGATTTGTTTTTAAGTATTAATGGTAAATTATTTAATTTTCACATTAAATTTAATATATTTAAAGAACGAATTGAACAAGAAGTGCTTAAATATGGAGAACGTGCTATTCAAGCTATGCACAATGAAGGAATAGATTGGAAAGCTTTATCGCATGCTGTTCGTGGTATTCGACAAATTCAAATATTATACGATAAAGGAAAAATTGAATATCCACTTTCATGTGCAAAAGAACTTACAAAAATTAAAGAAGGAAAATTACCTTGGTCAGAAGTAGAAGAAATTATTTTGTCAGGTCTTGATAATGTTAAAACACTCTCAACCAATTTACATAATAAATTTGATGCTTATAACTCAAAAATTGCTCAAAACTGTATTACTTCCATGTACAACATAAATACAACATCCTCTGTTATTCCTACTGTAAAAGATACTATTTTAAAAGAACTCAACATCGTTGAAGAAAGACATAATGTTAAAATTTTATTTGCTGTTGAATCTGGAAGTAGAGCATGGGGATTTGCATCCGAGGATTCTGACTATGATGTAAGATTTGTCTATGCACATAAAAAAGATTGGTATTTAAATCTTTATGGTAATTCCAAAGATGTTATTGAGTTACCTGTTTATAATTGTAATGACTATAAACTTGATATTAATGGTTGGGATATTCGAAAAGTACTTGCACTTTTAATTGCTGGCAACAATACTCCAATTGAATGGGTTCATAGTCCAACATATAAATATATCAATGATACTACTATAGAAACATTAAAAAATATTTGTTGTATAATGTTTAATCCATGCAAATCTTGGAATCATTATAAAGGATTATTTTTATATGCTAGTAAAGAATATACACAAAAACAATTTATTAAAAGTTATGCTTATAAACTTCGTGCTTTGTTGTCAGCATTATACATTCAAACATACAACACTATGATTCCTTCAGTTTCAATACTTAAATTAATTGATTCTTCTCATTTAACTTCTAATGAAAAACAATTATTAAATAATTTTGTATATGAAAAAAGATATAATACTGAAAAAGATATTTGGCATCCTTCTTCTGAGTTAGATGATCTTGTTACAAAACTTACAGCAAATCTTCAATCTCCAAAATCAAATAATCTTAATTATGAATATAATAAAGAGTATGCAAACAATATGTTTAAACATATTGTACAAGAAACTTGGAAAAACTAATTATTACTTATTTTTAATAAAATGATTTCTATTACAGTGTTATTCACATAAATAATTCTCTTAATAAAAAATATATAAAACTAGATACTTATTTAAATAACTTGCTAGAGTGTATTCTCTAGCAAGTTATTATTTTTTTATACAATTAAAATAGATATTTAAAATTATTATATTTGATCTTATAAATAAAATCAATAGTATCAATTCTATGAGGAAAATTATTTTCATAGATTATCATATTTTGATGGAATAAAAGGAAATTGTATGTTAGAAAATATTTTAAAAATATTAGGATTAGTCGTAGATATTATAAAATCTTTTATTTTTAAAAAAGAGGATAAAAATGAAACTAAATCGGTTTCTGATTATAGGAATGATGTTATTAACAATACTAGTAATGAGTGGTTGCGCAAATTCGGGGGAACAAACCATAAAACTTCAACCACCAGTAATGATGGGAACAATAATAACTGATTCTATCTGGACATATCAATATCAAAATCAAACTTTATCAAATTCTGGAGTATGGTATCATATACCAGAATCTGATGCTGCCAATCTATTATTATTTATTGATCAAGTTGAAAGATTACAACAAATTGAATAATCATTTTTTTTTATTTTAATGACACTACATAATAGACTGGAGATTATCAATCTCCAGTCTATTAAAGATAAAGCTATTACTAAAATTAAAAAATATCATTAATAAACATTATGTAACTTACATATTTAAATTCATTTTGCATGAAATCTAGAACAATTAACTTTTCTTTATTAAGGAAATACTTATGTTAGAAATTAAAGGTAAGTATAATACTGCAATTGTATATACTGATCAACTAGAATCTACCGCAGTCGGTCAATTGACTGTTTTATGTAGTCAACCTTTTATAAAAGATTGTACTATTCGTATTATGCCAGATGCTCATGCAGGAGCAGGATGTGTTGTTGGTACAACTTTAACTATTAAAGATAAAATTGTTCCTAATCTTGTTGGGGTAGATTTGTCCTGTGGAATGTTGGTCACTAAACTAAATACTAAAGATATTGATTGTCAAAAACTTGATGTGGTCATTAGAGAGAGAGTTCCTTCAGGATTTGCTATTCGAGAGCAAATACATCCATTTGCAAAAGAAATTGATTTAGATGATCTTTATTGTGCTGAACATATTCAACAACAAAAAGCTTATCTTAGTATTGGTTCACTTGGAGGTGGAAATCACTTTATAGAAATAGATCATAATGAAGATACTGATGAATATTACTTAGTTATTCATTCTGGAAGTAGACACCTAGGTCTTGAAGTTGCTACTTGGTATCAAAAAATAGCTATAAATTCTCGTACAGAAAAAATTCCACCAGATCTAGCTTATGTTTATGGTACAGATTTTGAAAAATATATTCATGATACAATGATCATGGAACATTTTGCAAATCTCAATAGAAAAGCTATAGCTCATGAAATTTTGAAAGGTATGAAATGGAAAGCACTTGATCAATTTACTACCATTCACAATTATATTGATACAAAACATATGATTCTTCGAAAAGGAAGTATATCTGCTCAAAAAGACGAAATATGTATCATTCCTATGAACATGAAAGACGGTTCTCTTTTGTGCAAAGGAAAAGGAAATCCAGAATGGAATTATTCTGCTCCACATGGTGCAGGACGACTTTTTAGTCGAGGTGAAGCAAAACGTACATTTACACTTAATCAATTTAAAGAAGAAATGAATGGGATTTATAGTTCTTGTATATGTTCAGGAACATTAGATGAAAGTCCTATGGCTTATAAACCGACAGAAGAAATATTAAAATATATTAGTGACACAGTGGATGTTATAAGTATTTTAAAACCTGTTTATAATTTTAAAGCTACTGGTAAAGAAAAGAAACCTGCAACAAAAGAATTTGAGTAAAAACTATAATTATTTTTTTATAACGTATAGAGAGAATATTCTCTCTATACGTTATTTAATATTAATTCATTTTTATTATAGAAATATATTACATCTAAACTTAAAACAAAGGAGAATTGATATGATTTACATGCTTTACACTAATAGTGATTTAATTGAAGGCAAGGGAGTAGATATATTGATTGGAGTTTCAACCAATCTTGAATTTCTTAAAGAATTAGCTTACAAAATTCCTTGTTCAATGGGTTATAGTTATCCACAAGCAGAAATTCGTGGATATGAAGATGATAGTAAAACATATGAAAACTCATTTAAAGTTGAAGAAATTCAAACAAAAACTTCTAAATATCCCAATATTGCAGAAACAAAAGAACATTGGTATTTATCTGGCCTTAATGGTAAATGGTATAATAATTTTGAAGATTATTGCAACGCAAGACAAAATTACATATAAAATATCATAAAGGAAAACATTATGAATGATTCTGAGTATGAAATTTATGAATATAAAAATAACACGAATAATAACATTTCGTGGGAAATAGAAAATATTAAAAATTATTGTTCTAGTCCACAAGAATTTTGGGAAAATACCACTACGAGTAAAATCTTTAAAAAATATTTGTATAAACTTATAAGGAAAAATAAATTAAATCCAACAAGTATTGCTTATAGTACATTTAAAACATATATTTTTCACACTGCAATTTTGCTTTGTTGTAATCAGGACAAATACGAATATTTTTTAAGTATTTATATTCCACATTTTAAAACTATAAAATTAAAAAAGATTCATTCAAAATTACGTAATTTGTTTGAATCTTATCATCATACAACTAAAACATTTAAAAGAAACATCGTTTATCTATTACAATCTAAACGTGATAGTTTCTTTTATTGTGAACAGGAATTATATAAAATTTGCAAAGAAATTGAACAAAATAAATCACCAGAAATTCAAATTAAAGAAAATTATAACAAAGATCTTAAATTATATTACCGAAACCAATATGTTGGTAAAGTAAATCATTTTTATACTAAAAACATTTATAACAGATCGGATTGTAAATCTCAATACAAAGTACAAACATTTATAATTGAATACGGAAATAGAAATAAACATTTATACATTGATGAATACACATTAACTCCAAAAGAAATAAATCTTCTTAAAACTAAAGAACCTGAACACTATAACGAAAATGAGGTATATTAATCATGACTTGGCTTTCTGCTATTCATTATAGCGATTTTACAGAAAGATATAAATTTGACAATCAAGATGAATGTATCAATTACATAAAAGAAAAATTTAAAGATAAAAAACTTCTAAAAAAGGAATTGTATATAAAAGCTTTATGCAGTGAAGAAAATTCTGATACATCATTTGTTTTTATTTGTGATGGAACAGATCAAAGTAATGAAAATCCAAAAATAACTATGACTCTTTGTTTTGACAAGAAAGGTCCAGGTAGACCTGATTATTGGCCGATTGATTTTCCATTTGAAGAAGAACGTGAAAAACTTATTATTGCGCAAAGACATATTCTTAAACTTGAAGAAGAGGAAAAGGAGGAAGAATTTTTATAAATTCCCACATCATCATCCCACATGATTTTAGTTATCAACAATAATAACTTTTAAATTAAGGAGATAATTCAAATGGCTAACTATTACGATATGACCAGTTTTAATATTGAAATTAAGAATCAAGAATTTATTCACGATTTAACCACTATAATTTATGCATATGACGAAGATATAGTATTCGCTCCTAAATGGTTTCAAGATGTATTTTATCAAGAAAATTTTCCGGAACCTGAACCTTTAGGAATTGATTACAGTATTGAAAACGATATGTTGTGGATTAGAGCAGAAGAATATTTTAATATTTCAATTTTTGCAAATATTGTTAGAGTAGCATTAAAACACTACAATTTAAACGATTGTGTTTGTTTTGAAGTAAGCCATTCTTGCAGCAAAATGTACATAGACCAATTTGGCGGTTCTGGAGTTTTTATTACTAAAGACAATGTAGAAATATTCAGCACTTCAGATTGGGTACGTTCTAAAAAGGAAGCTCATAGATTATCTCCATATAAAAAATAGTTAATATCAATATAGAGGAAGTGGGAAAATCCACTTCCTCTATTTAATTAAATACATTTCTCTTTTATTGAATGCTTATTAGAACAAAGGAGAAATAAATGCCTGTTTCTATAATTTATATCATTTCTGTATGTTTTATTTGTTTGTTATTATTTTTAAATTATGTTTTACCTTTATTCGATCCAACTTTTAAAACAAATTGGTTGTTTAAATGGATAAACAACCAAATGTTTAATAAAAATTCTAAACCAAAGGAGAAGTAATGCAAACCTCAAGTATCAAACGTATAACGATTGGTGTTCTTTGTACTATAGTTCTTATAGTTTTAGGAATGAGCAGTCTTGTAGTATTTGAAAATGTTCCTGCTGGAAAAATATGTGTTATTCAAAGTCCTATTTCTGGTAAATTAGAAATTTATTATGAACCTGGTGTCAAACCTCAATTGTTTGGCAAAGTAACATATTATCCAAAATCAGATATTTATTCATTCTCACAGCCGATAAAACCCGTTAACAAAGAATATGTTGCTTCACAAGATCAACCTATTCCAATTGTATTCAATGATTCTGGTGGTGGTTTTATTCCCGGTTCTATTCGATTTGATTATCCAGTAGAACCAGAAAAAATGAAATTGATTCATACAACTTTTTCTTCTCACGAATCTGTTGTAAAAGGACTTATCAAACCTACAGTAGAAAGAGCTATTACACTTACTGGTTCTATGATGAGTTCTATTGAAGCATTCATGGCTCGTAAAGCAGATCTTCCTGTTATGATTGAAGACCAAGCTAAATTTGGTCTTTATAGAACAAAAACTTATGAAAAAACTATCATGGATGAAATTACCAACGATAAGAAAACTATTAAAGTATCAGAACCAATTCGAGATGAAAATGCACCAAATGGGATTGCTCGTCAAGAAAGTTCAGTTATTACCAAATATGGTATCGTCTTTTCAAATTTTTCATTTACTGGTGTAACTCCATCTGAAAAAGTATATGAACGAATTAATGTATTATTTGATATGTATGCTAAGATAGAACAATCTACACTTAATGTACGTAATCAAGAACAAGAAACAAAAGCGCAACAAGAAATTTACAAGAAAGAAAAAGCAATTGAAAAGGGTAAGGCAGAGGCTATTTCTGCAAAAGAAAAAGAAATTGCCAATCGTGAAAAAGAAATAGCGATAACCATCGCTGAAAGAGAAAAACAAGTAGCAATCACAAATGCAGAAAGAGAAAAGGAAGTCGCAGCTCTAAAACGTGATGCAGCTGCACTTTATAAAGAGGAACAAAAACTTCGTGGTGAAGGCGATGCAGCTTATAAGAAAGCAGTCATTGAAGCTGATGGTGCTTTACAACAAAAATTGGCTGCATATGTAGAAATACAAAAATTTTGGGCCAGAGCATTTGCCGAACGTTCTGGTAATATTGTTCCTGATATTGTTGTTGGTAAAGATGGAACTAATTCAAATTCAACTAATGCAATGGATGATTATCTTAAACTTCTTAGTATTAAAGCAGCAAAAGATCTTCAATTAGATACATCGATTAAATAAATTTACAATATAGATAGAACTCTAGTTTAAACTAGAGTTCTATCTATTGTTCAAATGTATATTACTACAATAAAATAATAATCAAGAAACAATACAATGTAAAACAAAAATTTATTTTATGTTAAGGAGGATTTTACTGTGAAAAAATTTACTTTTATTGGCAGTGTGGTATTATTGGTAATTTGTGTAATATGTACGCATTCATATGCTGAAACATATTACAAAACTTCTAAACAATACGAGATGTGTTTCCAAGACAATTCGTTATCAATTAAAGAGAAACTAGATTGTGCTGATACTGAATATCGAAGAATTCTTACATGCATTTTAAATGATGTCAATCAATTTAAGAAAATATCAAGTATTCCCCAAGATACACGAGAAGACTTAATGGATCACATAGACAAATGGTTCAGCTATGAACAATCTCGTGTTCAAATTGAACTTCTTACTGCTCAAGATATAGGGGGTATGTATCAAGTTATAGGAGTTCTTAATGAACAAATTCAAAGAGCACTTCACATGCAGGATTGGGTTATGAACACAATTGAAGCTCTTGGAGATAAATATATTGAATCTTCAGATGATGCTGAATAAAATTCTATATATAAAAAGAGAGAGTAACCAATTACTCTCTCTTTTTTTTTATCTTATTCAATATGTCAAACTTTTCATAACCCTGTCATCAATTCAAAGGAAAATTAAATTGTGTTTGCTGAGAAACAAAATTTTTTTATCAAAGAATTTGTTGCGTTTTTAATCACTCTTACAGAAAAGAAACTTCTTGTTTGGAAAAAATTATCAAATACAGAACATTTTAGTTATTATACCTTATTAAAAACTAAAAACAAATTATACAAAATTTTTATTTTTCAACCAAACTTTGATCAATATTGTATACAAATTCAATATCAATTTACAGAAATTACAAAACAAATTGGTCCTACATTTCAAGTAGAATATCGATACATAAAACCATTATTACATCTTTTACCATCTGATACAACAGAATACAATTTCACAGATTTAAAAGAAGTAGAAATTTATTTAAATAATATTCAAAAGGAATTTTATAACAATGGATGATAACGAATTAATTATAGAACATATTAATTTTGGAACTGATGATTTAAAAGATAAATATGATACTTACAATAGTTTGTTAGAAAAAATGTTTATTGAATTAGATTTTTCAGACAAAGCTATTCTTGGTAAAATATTTGATTTGCATGTTGATACTTATTTTAAAGATAAATCTTTATATAAAAATTCTATTATTGATGAAATAAAAGCTAAAACTTTAGCTTATTTTTTAAAAAATAATGATGTATATATCGGTGGGTGTGTATGTCAACCTTCTAAATTTTATATAAATACTTGCATGATATCTAATCTTGTAATATTTTCAGAATTTCGATCACAAGGTTATGGAAAATATCTTTTAAAATATATTTTAAATGATTTAAAAGTAAAATATAAATTTAAATATTTTGGTATTAATTGTTTAATCAACAATAATGCTGCAATGAAATTGTATAGAAGTATTGGATTTTCTCCAATTTCTACATATTTAATGAAAATATAATATTATGTAATTTTTTACATAACTTATACATTTAATGCTTTCTAATACATAGGAAACTTGGCAGAGTGGCTGAATGCAACGGTTTGCTAAACCGTCCACGAGAAATCGTGCACAGGTTCAAATCCTGTAGTTTCCGCCAAGTGAGACCGTAACTCAGCTGGTAGAGTAATTGCCTTTTAAGCAATAAGTCAAGGGATCGTACCCCTTCGGTCTCACCATTAAGTGGCGCATTAGCTCAAATGGATTGAGCCACGACCTTCTAAGTCGTTGGGTACCTGTTCGAGTCAGGTATGCGCCTCCACAAAAACAATTGTTTTAATCTTTATATAAGTTGAGATATCTGGGAATTCCCAGATATCTCAACTATTAAAAGGAAATTTTTATCATGAATATTTATTATATTTTTATTGTGTTAAATGGTTACGACGAAGATTACGGAGCATTTGTTATTGCAAATTCTGCAGAAGAAGCATTCACAATTACACAGCCTAAACTATTAAATTTTTATTTAAGTGAAGTTTTTAAAGGAAATTTTTCAGAGTTTATTTATAGAAAAAATAAACAAGGAATAAATCAATATATTTATATTGATGATTCAATTGAAAAAGAACCGTATTCTCCAAAAACAATGTATAATTATGAAAAAGATGATTATCCTAAAAATACAAGTATTATAATTTCTGAATATGGCCCTGCTATTTGTGATACAACTGAACCTATAATAATTGATACTCATTTTTATAATGGATAACGTTTTACATAAATAAGGATATTTTTATGATTCCTAAATATTACTATCAATATAAGAAGTTTAAACATACTAAAATTATTGAATACTTTAAAAAAATTACTTATGAAATATCAAACGATACTAATCTATATTGGAAAGAAGAATTCAAATATTGTTTAAACGGAAATATAAAACATGAACTCATTCCTGTTGGAAATACGAACGTACAAAAAATAAGTTATATTTATCAATTACTTCTTAAACAAAATAAAATGGTATATAGTGAATTTTATATATTAGACAACAATGATGTTTCTATTTATTGGCAACATGATCCATCTGCTATAAACAATATTGATGATGTAATTATACGTTGTTTTAGAGAATTGTATTCTTGTTACATAATAGAAAATATACGAGAAAGTTCTATTATAGGTTTTACCAACAATTTAATCACCAATTTCATTTAAAATAAAAAAAAAAGAAAGAAAGAGATAAAAATGTATACACCATATAAGTATTGTCATGACACGAGTTATACTAATATACAATTTTTTAAAAACCTTTATAATGATGATACTTTAACATGGAAAATATCTTGCGATAGTAAAAACAGAACAGTACTTAAAACACGAAAAGAAAATATCAGTATAACTTTAGAATATGACTTTTACTATTATGATAAAAAATATCGAAAATTAAAAACTTGTACTATATATACAAAAAGGAAAAATTATAAAAATCAAGTAATAATTACATTAAGTAATGAATCAGATTTATTAAATTCTTTAATTATAAGATTTTTTAATAAAATCACAAAAATAAAAACATCAACTAGAAAAAATAATTATACTAATATAGAAATTATCAGTAGAATATACAGAGATGAACAATGTATTAAACTAAAAAAATCTGCATTTTCACGTCTTTTGAATAAAATCAATAATGATTTTAAGTATAATCATATTACTATAACTAAGGATGAATCAAATAGATATCAATTGTCGTATCACATGATTCCTAATTCAATTACTATCTATAATCCATTTGATCCTATTTGGAAAGTATGTATTAATACTGCAGAAAATACATATGATTTTTATCTTTATCGTCATCGAATTGATGACACTGATGTTATTTATACAGAATTTAATGTTGCAGATGATTCTAAAAGAACACTTTATAAAGCACTCTTAAATAAATATAGAGAAACTTTAATTTCCACATTAATTCAAATCAAATTGGATAAACTACAAAAACAACAAATAAATGAAGAAAATCCTTGGGATTCTATAATGGAATGGTTAATGAATATACTTATTAAATAAATTATATAAATATGTAATTTTCTTAAATTAAAATAAATCTTTTGTAAGATATAAGAGAAGGATTTTCCTTCTCTTATATCTGTTATTTAAAGAACCAACATTTGAGAATAATAAATATGACTTTTATTACCAGAATAATCACGAATATCTTGAGAATTCCAATAAAATCTAGCTTGTCCAGAATAACTATCACCACCGATCCAACTCATAGGAGCATAAAAAATGGCTTGTGCTCTACCACTATTTCCATCAGGTGCCCAAATTTGTACTGATGTTGTAGTATAACTTCTAAAATCACCTCTACCAGAAAGTAATTTAATACAAGAAAGATACATTGGCTGTTGTTGTACGCCACCAGAAGAAGTGATCAATGCTCTAAACGTATAAGCAATATCATACCAACTAAAATTTATTAACCAATAGACATTGGATCGATTTGTTTTGGCAACCGAGTAATCTTGTGTTACTTGACGAACAAGATTATTAGTCCTAGTACTAAATTCCCCAGAATCTCCTGATGTTTGTACACCACTACCAACGTACACACAAGAATTAACATCTACAGTAGCACAGCTATGAGTATTACAAACTTGAGAAGTTGAAGGTTTGGTAATGTCTGAACAAAACACATCTGATTTTGTTACATTGTCGTTTCTGGTACAAGTTACATTTCTCGTCTGAGTTCCACCACCACAGGTG
>UMLJ01014926.1_pt1 | contig 13807 bp, 13 predicted proteins | sample 1966521 | NCBI WGS metagenome assembly UMLJ01 (sample SAMEA4836199, study PRJEB28245) | human gut metagenome | biome: gut microbiome; material: fecal sample | place: Denmark | collected 2008
TATTGCCTTCGGCACTTCCCCCGAAGGGGGAAGCAAGTCGTTATGGCGCTAACATTTTCTTTAACTTAATAGCATTGCAGAGAAAGGAGGGAAAAGCGGCTTTCGTACGTCACGTCCAAGGAGCCTACCGAACCAGCTGACCTGCTATGAGGTCATACCACAAAGCGGTATTGCCTGCACTGTCTGCCGCCTTATTTCATATTCGCTTTCACATCTTCGGTGAGATCAGCGGAGATGGTGCCGTAGATGATGCCGCCCGGGACGACGACGGTGTCGATCTTCTTGGCTTTGGCTGCTTTTTCTACAGCGGCCTTGAAGTTGTCCTGGATCGGTTTCATGACTTCATTTTCCTTCTGGGCGAGCTGCTGGTTCAGCTTCTGTTCCAGGGCTTTCTTGTCGGCATCGTTCATGCCTTTGGATTTTTCATTGTATTCCTTCTGCAGCTTCTGCTGTTCTGCCGCTACAGTCTTTCCTGCTTTCTGGAAAGCGGCATTGCCGGAGAGGACGGCATTCACATTGACGATGCCGGTGGCTGCATCAGCCATCCCCATGGCACCAAAGGTGCCAACGAGGAGCATCGCTCCGGCGACGGCGAGTTTTTTCATATTCATAAGAATGACCTTCTTTCTTGTATAACGGATGACAGTTAGCGATCGAAGTCAAAAGCTCTATCACCCAATCAGCATGCCTGTTATTTTTCCCAGAGATGTTTCATGATTTCCGGATAGGTCGCAGTGAGGAGGCCCTGGATCTGGTTCAGGATGGCGATGACGAGGGCCGGTTCGAAGTGCGGTACACCGGCTGGGATGCAGCAGGTGAGGAGGACGTTGCCAGCAGCGTCAGCGCTGAACTTCAGCATACGGTACTGTTCGTTCAGGTCATTCAGGAAGGAGCAGATCTTTTCTCTCTTGTCGCCCTGTGCAAGGCCGGCTGCAACCTGGACCTGGAGCATGGTGTATACGCTGTCGTCTAAGAGGATCATGAAGGGCAGGTTTGTTCCTTCGACCTGAAGGTTGCTGCGGAATGCCTGTGCATGAACGTCATTCTGGAAGTCCTGCAGACCGAATCCGCTGATCTTGTTTTCTTCGAGGTATTTCTGGAAAGCGGCTACCTTTTCTGCTGCGACTTTGACTTCGACTGCTTCGGTTTTTTTCTGTTCTGCCATTTTATGTTCTCCTTTGTTTTGTGCCGGTTTGTTCTCCGGATACCAGTATTGATACATATAACCATGTCTTACGACGGAAACGACTGCCGCGGGGGTTTCCCAGTTCTCCGCCCTGTGTACTTTGAATCGCAGGACGGAAAGCTCTTTCAGGAGAGCCAGATAGGATTTCTTGTTCACGAGGACGACGTTTCCTTTCGCGCCTTCGATACGTGCGATTTCATCCTTAATTTTTTTCATCATTGGCTCTCCTTTTCACAAAGAGGAAGGCGGTAGAAATCAGAAATAGATCAAGGCCTTTGAAAATCCATTCGTTTTCTGCAATAAAAAACTGCGGATCGATTTCTACTTTTGCTTAGACTGAGACTGTGACCAGCACCCAGTCTACGAAAGTAAACACGACTCCCGCAGATTTGCTCTTGGATGTTGGAAACAGGCGGCATCCGACTTGGAAATGAATTTCCTTCACGGCTGGGTCTCAGTTTCGGATTCTCACCGAATTCAGCGCAATAGCCCGTAGGCTCTGCTTCCCTCTTCAGTTGGTTCAAGGGCTTTCACCTCTTGATGCCGTCATTGTAGCACGAAAGGATGCAAATAGCAAGCCCATTTTCAAGATTCACCCATTTTTCTCTTATATTTTGGAAATGAATCCTTATTTCCTTATCATTGACCATTGTGCTATCATTAAGTATATGAATGTCATACGGTAATGAAATCTAAAAGGTGAGTGCATGACCGATAAAAAAGAGTATTATACAGCAGGCGAGCTGGCCAAGCTCTTCGGGATTCCGAAGCAGACAATGTTTTACTACGATAAGCTGGGGCTGCTTACACCAGAATTTGTGGCTGAAAACGGGTATCGTTACTATGCGATGCCGCAGTATCTGACACTGGAAATCATATTATTCCTGAGAAAACTGGATATTTCTGTCCCTCACATCAAGGAATTTCTAGAGCATCGCTCGCGTGATGAAATCCTGAACATCCTCAAGGAACGGGAAGTGCTGTGCCGGAAAACGCTCGCGGAAACGACGGAGCTTCTAGCAGCGATTTCTTCCTATCGGAAAACCCTCGAATGTACCCAGCATCTACCACTCGATCGGGTACTTCTCCAGTGCTATCCGGAGAGCCGCATGTATATGACGCCGATCCCGAAGGTGCATCGCGGGGGCTTTGACGCTATCGCTATCCGTGCCAGACATGTGCATGAAGCTTTTGCCCATTCCTTCTGCAAGGACCAGCCGACGGGCTGGGTCATCAGTGAGAAGGATTTTTTCTCGAAGAATTTCAAGCACTCGTCTGCCATTGTGACGCAGTCCGGTGAGGAAGGTTCGCGCCTTGCCTGCAACTATATCCGTCCTTCCGGGCTGTATCTTTCTATCTTGACGAAGGGCGCGTATTTCCTTCACGCGGAGGAGGCGTATGAGAAGCTGTCTGCTTTCATGGAAATCAATCGTCTTGCGCCAGATGGTGATGTCTTCCTCTTCCCCATCATCAGTTATTGGGCGACAAAGGATCCGGATGAGTACATCAATTCGCTCAGTGTAAAGGTCAAAGATTTGCCCCCCCGAAATTGAAATAACTCGATATGTAATCATCATAAAATCCCTCTATAGAGCTGTTTCTATAGAGGGATTTTATGATGGTCTCATATTATGACATATGGTCCTTTACTTCATGAGAAAGCAGAAAAACACGTTCTCCCTTGGAGAAGGGGGCTACTCATATTATGAAATTCGTTTCCTGCTCACACCGGTCCCAAGTGAATGGCGGTCGCGTAGGTGAGGAAACAGAAGGCGACGATCCACCACATGCCGATGAGCGGGAGGATGAAGCGCGCCCATTTCTTGTAGGGGACGTTTGCCATGGCGAGGTAGGACATGGTAGCGCCGGAGGCCGGGGTGATACAGTTCGTGAAGGCATCGCCGAAGGTGAAGGCGAAGACAGCGGTCTGTCTGGTGAGGCCGACGATGTCAGCGAGCGGCGCCATGATCGGCATGGAGATGGCCGCCTGCCCGGAGCTGGAGGGGACGAGAAGATTGAAGCAGTCTTGGATGATGAACATACCGAAGGCGATAATGGAGGACGGGAAGATGTCGAGCATGCCAGCAAGGTAGTAGATGATGGTATCCATGACCTTGGCATTGTCCAGAAGGATGGTGGCTGCCTTACACATCGCAACAGCTAGACAGGGGAGCATCATGCCCTTGCAGCCTTCGAGGAAGGCATCACAGATGTCATTCGGGTGCAGGCGGCAGATGATGCCGGAGAGGATGCCCATGATGAGGAAGATCGCAGAGATTTCATTCATATAGAAATCAAATTTCAGCACGCCGACGATGATGCAAACGAAGTTCAGACCAAGGAGCCCAAGGCAAATGGCCTGCCGTGTGGAGAGTTTTTCTTCGGTTGAAAGATCGATCTTATCTCGTTTCAGCAGGTCGATCTCATAGACCGGGCTGCTCTTCGGGTCTTTCTTCACCTTGCGCGCGTGGTACATGACATAAGAAATGTTCAGCACGAGGAGCAAGACAAAGATACCCATACGGTATGGCAGGCCGGAGAAGATCGGAACACCGGCGATGCCCTGCGCGACGCCGACGGAGAATGGCTGGGTGCATCCGGCGCCATAACCGGCTGCGACCGAGCAGAAGAGCATGCCAAGCGCGGTCAAGGAGTCGAAGCCGAGTGCGAGCGCGACGCTCACGACGAGAGGCGTGAAGGCGAGGTATTCCTCGTTGCATCCGGCGAGTGTCGAGAAGGTGGCGAGCGTGGTCATGAGGACGGGGATCAGAAGGACGCTCCGATTCTTCAGCTTTTCGACGAGAGCGCTGAGCCCTGCCACGATGGCACCGGTCTTGGCAAGGATATTGAGAGAGCCGCCCACCATGAAGAGGAAAGCGATGATGCTGATACCGCCCTTGAATCCTTTATTGATAGAAGTGAAAAAATCGAGAAATCCTGTCGGTTTCTGCGCTACATAGTGGAAGGTAGACGGGTCGACGACCATTTTTCCGGTCTGAACGTCCTTGACTCGGTCATAAACGCCCGCGGGGATGATGTAGCTCGCAATGGCGCAGAATACGATGACGCACACCAGTATGATGATCGGGCTGGGTGCTTTGAATGCTTTCACTTGATCTTTCATTAGATATATTTCTCCTGTTGTCTTGGTTTGCTGTGAAACGCAGAGGGGCGTGATGGGAAAAAGGGGCAATAGGTTCTGAGGGGAAGGTGCGGCGCTGCGCGCCGAGTATAAAATCAGGCGATGCCAGAAAGGTCCGTGGAATAGCAGGTTTTCCGTTTTTAGATACGCTCATGCCGTCTTTTTACCGCGAACGAAAAAGATCCCTCGACTCCGCTCGGGATGACGATACGGAAGTGGCGATTTCTCACAGACATTTTCATCCCGTTATGAGGAACCATTCTGCGCCTTCGTCGCGGCTCTTTGCTAAGGGGCTGAGGCTGAAAGGCAAACCTGATCCCTAGTTACTGATCCCCCGCATACTGATCGATTTCCATGATGGATGCGAGGGCAATGATCCAGCGGGAATAGAAGCTCTCGACGGAGGCTTTTTCTTCCATGGTATGTGCACCACTGCCTTCTGCGCTCATGGAGCAGACGGTGGGCACGCCCATACTGGAGATATAGGAGGCATCCGAACCGCCACCGACGTAGATCGCGCCAAAGGGCTCATAGCCGCAGTCTTTCGCAACGCGATTGATATGAGAGAGCAGCTGATGATTGGCTTTAGTTTCTTCGAAAGGAGGCATGGGCGCGACAAATTCGATCGTTGTTGTAGTGCCTTCAATGAAGGTTTTATCGCAGATCTCCCGCATCTTTTCCTTCACATAGTCCATATGCTTCTGTTTCTTGTAGCGCACATCGAGCTCGGCGTAGCAGTAATCAGGGACGGCATTCGAAACGGTGCCGCCCTTGATAGTCCCTACGCTGACCGTGAGACCTTCCTCGTAGATGGTAAGTGCCTGAAGGAGCGGCAGCTTCTTGGCCATTTCGACGATGGCGTTTCTGCCTTTTACGTAGTCATTTCCCGCATGTGCAGCGACGCCGCGCACCGTGATGTGGCAGTCAAGACAGCCCTTACGGCCTATGGTCATGCAGTGATCGAGGCGTCCGCTTTCCATATTGAAGCAGCACAGCGCGCCCTTCGCTTCGTCTTTCAGGATCTGGTCTGCGATGCCGCCATAATGGCTCGTCTCTTCATCTCCGACCAAGATGGCTTTGACGGGACGATCACGATAGCCAAAGTGCTTCAGTGCGACCAGAAGGTAGAAGATCTGTGCTACCCCGCATTTCATATCCAGTACGCCGGGGCCTCTGGCAAAGCCGTCTTCGATATGGAAGGGATCCTCCGGATAGCTGCCGGAAGGAAATACGGTGTCGCAATGCCCTGAAAGGAGAAGCGGCGCACCGGGGACATCTGCATTGAGCTCCGCCACCAGCACATCCGCACTCCCCTTGCTGTCTACAAGGCGGCAGTCGATGCCCTCTTGTTCAAAATGTTCCTTCAGAAAATGCATGATGCGGTTCACACGGTCCACTTCTTTCGAGCCCGCCTGTCGGTTCACAAGCTGCTCCCAGAAAAGAAGCATTTCCTCTTTGTTTCGATCGACAAATGCATTGATTTCTTCTATAGGTGCTTTCATTTCCGTCCTGCCTTTCTATTTTGAAGATACTGATGAAGGATAAACAAATTCATACTACTAAACGAAAGCACCCGCGTCAAGAGGAAAGCAAGTACATTTTATTTCTAGGGAAACACTGATGGATATAAGACATTGCAAGAAAACAGGAAGAAATTCACCACGCCGCAAGATCGTCCAGCCGTATCTTTGAACTTCTTCTGGCGGCACCACCGTCTATTCTTAATGAAATCCCAGAATAATGTCTTTTCCTTTTTTAAGATTGCAAAAAAGCGAAGCCATTTAAGCTTCGCCCTTTTTTATACAAATCAGTTCTCTTTCACTTCGAGGATCGGATCGAAATATCTGAGCTTCGTATAGTCTACGCAGCCGCCGTCAGTGATCGCCAGATCCGGGATCGCTGTGATCGGAAGGAAGGAGAGGTAGAAGATCGGATCAGGCAGGCTGCTGCCGATTTCCTTCGCGCCTTCCTCGAGCTCGATTTCTTTCTTCGCAAGCTCTTCCGGTGCAAGGTCGGATGCGATACCTGCGATCGGGAGCGGAAGGAAGGAGATGATCTTGCCATCGATGACGACGACCTGACCACCGCCCTGACCGATCAGGGTATTCGCAGCAAGTGCCATGTCTTCGCGGCTCGCGCCGGCTACGACAAGGTTGTTGTCATCCGGAGATGCCGTGGTCGCGATGGCACCTTTGTTGAAGGACCATCCGGAGATGAAGCCTTTGGACATATGGCCGTGGATGCCATAGCGCTCGATGACGGAGACCATGGCGACGTCTTTCTCCGCGCTCGGGCATACGATGCCGTCCTTCACTTCCAGTTCGACATCTCTTCTCTTTCTCATGAAGGGACCTACGCTGTGGATGGTCTCGACAAGAGCGGTGCCCTCTTCGATATTCACATGGGTGGCAAAATCATCCGCAGTGAGGAACGCATGCTTCACGGTATCGGTGAGGGAGGACTGGCGCGCCGGGATCTGGTAATCGAAACGGTTCTCTCCTTTTTCGGTGATGAGCTGGCCTTTGCTGATGACGGTCTCGACCTGGAATGTGCCTGGCTGGTCGACGAGGAGGATGTCAGCGTCTTTCCCCGGCGCGATCGAGCCGACGTGGTCATCGATCTGATAGGCTTCCGCCGCATTGATGGTGCCCATCTGGATGGCAGTCATCGGTGCGACGCCGGACTTGATCGCCAGACGGACGATGTGGTCGATGTGACCGTGTGCAAGGATGCCGCGTGCGTGAACGTCATCGGAGCAGAAGCTGGTGTGACGCGCCATGCCCGGGCAGCATTCCGTGATGGCACGGACATTTTCATTCAGGAATTTCGTCACGGCAGATTCACGGATGATGGTATGGATGCCTTTTCTGGCTTTTTCCAGAAATTCTTCATGATCGTAGCTTTCATGATCGACACGGACACCGCTCATGAGATATTCATTGAGGTCTTTGCCGCGAGCGAGCGGGCTGCAGCCGAAGATCGGACGGTGACGCTTCTCTGCTTCGACGATGGCATCCAGCGTATCCTGATCCTTGGTCATGACGGCTTCACGGACAAGCTCCCAGATGCCGTAGCAGCGGGAGTCCTGATGATATCTCTCATGGTCTTTCGCTGTGACATTGTACGCGATGGTGGACTTCGGGATGGTGTAGGGGGTCTTGTACGGAAGTGCCCAGAAAACCTTCAATGGGGACGCATCGATCTCTTTGAAAATATCCTCGAGCCCATCGACACCGATGACGGAAATATATTCATCAAGTCCGCTGACGATGCTCGTGGTACCATGCGGCACGACGGCTTCTGCGAAGCGGGTCATGCTCATCTTGCTGCATTCGACATGGACGTGGCAGTCGATGAGCCCCGGAGCGAGATACTTTCCCTTCGCATCGATGATCTTCGTATGATCATCGACATAGTCAGAAATATCCTTCTCTACCGCGGTGATCTTACCTTTGTAAATGGCAACGTCCGCCTGATAGTATTCACCGGTATTGACATTGATCAGGGTACCGCCCATGACCGCCATGTCCGCTTTGAGGCGGCCAGCGCCGGCGTCAATGTAGGAAGCGAGCAATTCTCTAGTCAGCATATGATTCTCCTTTGTAAAAACATAGATGGAACAGGGTATACAGGTTCAGTGTGTTCGATGGGGAAAGTGACGGAAACACCGCAAGAATAGAGGACGCGATGTCGGTCATGATTCCTGTAGACTGAGAGACGAAGAGACTGGAAAACATCTAAGTCACCAGTCACTAGTCACTAATTCCCTTAAAATTTCAGCATCGTCAGTGTCGCGAGCAGCAAGAGGAAGAGGACGAACATGAGCCAGATGATCCAGTTCAGCTCTTTTCTGCGGCCGGCAGCGATCATGACGAGCGGATAGAAAATGAAGCCAAAGGCGATGCCATAGGAAATATTGAAAGTGAGCGGCATGCCGATGACGATCAGGAAGGACGGGAGCGCGATCTCGAACTCATCCCAGCGGATCTCCTTCAGTGCCGATGCCATGAGGACGCCGACGACAATGAGCGCCGGAGCGGTGACATTCGCTGTGACGACGGCAAGGAGCGGCGAGAAGATCATGCTGACACCGAAAAGAATCGCGACGACGACAGCGGTAAGACCTGTGCGCGCCCCCATCGCGATACCGGCAGAAGCCTCGACATACGCTGCCGTCGGGGTCGTCCCCATGACAGCGCCGGCAAGCATGGAGAGAGAGTCTGCCATGAGTGCGCGGCCGATGCGCGGCATCTTGCCATTGTGCATGAAGCCTGCCTGCTGCGCGAGGCCGATGAGTGTGCCTGCGGTATCAAAGAAAGCGACCAGGAAGAAGATGACAACGACCGCCCACATGGTAGGATCCGTCAGGATCGCTCCCATATGCGTCACGCCGACGCCGAAGGTCGGTGCGAGAGACGGCGCCATGGAGATGATGCTGTCCGGCGGTGCGATGACGCCTGTCACAAGGCCGGCAAGCGCGGTGATGACGATGCCATAGAAAATGGAGCCGGGGATTTTTCTCGCCATCAGGAGCGCGGTCACAAGGGTGCCGAAGATGGTGAGCCAGGTGGTCGGTACCTTGAAGGAGCCGATGGAAATGATGGACGCCGGATCTGCAATGACGATGCCGCCGCCCTGCAGGCCGACGAAGGAAATGAAGATACCGATGCCGGCTGCCATCGCATATTTCAGATCCTGCGGGATCGCATCAATGATGATCTCACGGATTCTGAAAATGGAAACGACAGTGAACAGGATGGAAGCGATGAAGACCCCTGCCATCGCCTGCTGCCATGGCATACCCATGGCAAGGACGACGGAGTAGGTGAAGAAAGCATTGTCACCAAGCCCCGGCGCGATGGAGATCGGATAGTTCGCAAGGAATCCCATGAGAAGGCAGCCCAAAATCGCCGAAAGTGCGGTAGCCGTGAAGACCGCCCCAGCGTCCATCCCGGCATCCCCCAGGATCTGGGGATTGACAAATAAAATATAAGCCATTGAGACAAAGGTCGTAAGTCCGGCCAGACATTCTCTCTTGACCGTCGTCTTATTTTCGGTCAGATGAAACAGCCGGTCCAACAGACCGTGAGATGTAGTATCAGACATTTTGAATATGTATCCCTCGTTTTAAAAAGCAAAACAGACAATTAGAAAAACACGGATTAAATCGCAGAGTCTGATCTTATATGTATGCTCATGCAGTGCTCCGCATCATACTATAAAGCAGCCCGCGATTCTCGCCCCTTCTTACGGAAGGCAATGCTATTAAGTTAAGGAAATCGTTAGCTACGTAACGTCTTGCTTCCCCCTTCGGGGGAAGTGCCGAAGGCAATAGGGGCATGCTAGCGGTATAGCGTGCTATGTTGAATAGTCCGACGCTATCGATATTCCAACACTTTCATGTAATGCCGCTACGTAGCCCCCTCACCCCTTCGGGGAGCTCCCCCGATGGGGAGCCAAGAACGTTCTGCTGCTTAACTTAATAGCATTGTTACGGAAGGGGGGAGGATAGTCATCCCCCATTCCTCATTCCTTAATGCGTTCTTGCGTATTCTTCGAGCTCAGCGATATAGATCGCTTTCTGCTCTTCGCTGATCCAGCTGGCTTCGAAGGAATTTCTGGCAAGCTGAACGACCTGTTCTTTGGTGAGGTCAAACTGGCGGGCCAGCTCATAGTAGTTCTTGCTGATGTAGCCTCCGAAGTATGCCGGGTCATCCGAATTGATGCAGATCTTCGCTCCCTTTCCGAGGAGCTCTTTGATTTCTGGGCCCTTCATTTCCGGACGGACGAAGGAATTCGACAATGGGCAGGAGGTGAAGCCGATCTGATGCTTCACGGCATAGTCAACGAGATCCGGATCTTCGACAATGTTCGTGCCGTGATCGATACGTTCTACGCCGATGACTTCCAAAAGGTCACGGATATGCTCGATGGAGTCCTTCTGGTCGATATCCGCATGGGCTGTGAGACGCAGTCCAGCCTTTTCCGCTTCGACGAAGACAGGGAAAAATTTCATCGGAGGATTGTTGTGCTCATCCGAGTCGAGGCCGACACCGATGAACATATCCTTGTACGGCAGGGCTTCTTCGAGCGTCTTTCTGGCAGACTCTCTGGAGAGGTCGCGCAGGAAACACATGATGAGACGAGCATCAATGTTCATCGCACGCGCATCGACCGTCGCACGGTAGAGACCTTTGATGAAAGTTTCAAATGCGATGCCGCGGCTGGTGTGTGCCTGCGGGTCGAAGAAAATTTCTACATGACGGACATTCTCTTCCTTCGCATGTTTCAGATAGGCCATCGCGAGATCGTAGAAATCATCTTCCGTCTGAAGCACATTCATCGCCGGATAGTACACAGCGAGGAAGGAAGCCAGATCGTCATACTGATAAGATTTTCTGACTTCTTCAATGGTGGACTGTCCGATATCCACATGGTTCTTCTGGGCAAGTGCGAGCTTCAGCTCCGGTTCCAGACTTCCTTCGATGTGCAGATGCAGCTCTGCCTTCGGCATACCCTGTACAAATTCCATAGTCACTTCGTTTGCCATGATGATTCCTCCTCAGCAAAAACAGCTTTTGATCGATACCATCAAAAAACCTGCCTCCGCATGAATGAATCATCCGCCGCAAAAGATACTGGCGTTTCAGCTCGCTAAGCTTTCACTTGTCGAGAAATTCACTCATGCAAAGACAGGTCTCTTTGCACGTATCATTTTATGATGTCATTATAGCATGAAGTGACAAGGTTTGCATAGAAAAAAGCAAATAAAAAAATACGCTTGAAAATTTCAAGCGTATCGGATGAACAAGAGCGGGCCATGCCCGAAAGCGGTATTTCAGTCACCAGTCACCAGTCACCAGTCACTCAAAGCCTACTTCATCATCGCTTCGAGCTCTTCGAAGAATTTCGCTTTCATGCGATACCCGATGATGCGGCCTTTTTCTTCGCCGTCCTTATACAGGATAAAGGTCGGCACGCCGACGAGACCGAAGCCTTCCGCAAGCTCCTCCTGCTCATCGACTTCCATGCGCACCACCCGTATTTTTCCCGCGAAACGCTCTTCCAGTGCCTGCACGGCAGGTGCCATGACCTGACAAGGGCGGCACCAAGCCGCCCAAAGCCACAGGAGCACATAGCCTTCCCCCTCTGCGACGAGACGGTCCATGTCTGCGGCGGAGCGAATGTCTTCGATCATACCGATTCTTCCTTTCTTTGATAGGATGGTCGATCCCCTAGAAACGCTGATCCCATCCACAAACCACCAGCCCCTAGTCTCCAGCTCCCAGTATGCTGTATCCTTCTCTCATCATGCTTCCATTGTCTTCGATGATGACATCATGATGAACGAGGGACTCAAGGCGCGCCTGCATGTCCGGTGCATGGAGGCGATGCGCCACTTCTTTTTCACAGCGGATGAGGATACCGCTTCGGAAAGGCGCACGGCTTTTCTGCCGCTCCAGATCTTCTATGATCTGCTGGGCCACTGATTCTGCCGAAAGGATACGGCCCTGTCCGTGACAAAGAGGGCATGTCTCATAGTAATTCTGCCAAAGACGATGGACCGTACGTTTTCTCGTCATCTCGACAAGGCCCAGCGAGGTCATGCCGCAGACGACGGTCTTCACACGGTCTTTCCGCACTTCTTCTTTCAAAAGCTCGACCAAACGGGCTTCCTGCGATTTTCTTTCCATATCGATGAAATCAATGAGAATGATGCCGCCGATCCCACGCAGGCGGATCTGGCGGGCGATCTCTTTCACAGCGGACTGATTCAGAAGGAAAGCCAACTCCCCATGAGGCATATTTCCCCGAAAGGAACCGGAATTCACATCGATCGCAGTCAGTGCTTCCGTGTAGTCGATGACGAGCGAGCCGCCGGAAGGGAGCGGTACTTCGCGATCGAAGAGTGCTTTCATCTGCTCATCGACATGGCAGGCTTGGAAGAGCGGCTCCTTTCCTTCATAGCAGCGGATCTTTTCTGCGGGGAATCCTTCTCCTTCCGCAAGCTGCCTCAAACGCTGAAAGGTCGGCCTGTCATCGGTGATCAGGCTTTCGACGTCCGGCGTCATGTAGTCACGCAGACTTTTCACCGCGAGGTCGCCGTCACGGTACAGGAGCTTAGGCGCCTTCTCCACCTTGAAGCGACGGCTGACGATCTCTCCGACGGCAGAAAGCGCAGACAGATCGCGCCGCAGCTCTTCCGTCTCCGCCTTTTCTGCCGCAGTGCGCACGATGGCTCCCATACCGGAAGGACATATGTCGCGCGCCATGGATCTGAGCGATGCGCGTTTCTCTTCGCTTCGGATCTTCTTGGAGATCCCGATATAGTTCGTTGCAAGGAGAGCCACCGCATATTTTCCCGCAAAGGAGATCTTCTCCGTCAGGAGCGGGCCTTTCGTCTCTGTGCTGTCCTTCTCCACCTGCACAAGGACAGATGCCCCCTCGGTATGCGGCTCTTTTGACAGGATATCTTTCGTGCGGAGAAATCCGTTCTTGCCGATACCGATATCGATGAACATCCCATTGATCGAAGGCACGACATTCCGAATGACGCCCTTGTACACACGCCCCACCAGATCCGTTTCCTCTGCTTTTTCGACAGAAATGTCCGAAAGTACGCCCTCATCCAGGACAGCAAGCACCTTTTCCTCTTCCGTCACATGGAGCAGTATCTGTTTCATTTCTTTTTGACCCACGCATCAAAGACACCGGGATCAAAGGGGGTCTTTCTCTCCCCCGCTTCCTTCCGATACGTCCCGGTACGCGAGCAGATGAAGGCATCCGGCGTCCATGGAAGGCCGAAGGACTCGGCAAGCATCTTCCATACATCCTTAGGCTGCACCGTACCTGTATTGCTGCGGATGAGAGAGAAGGTGAGATACGCTCTTTCCCCCTCGATACGGACCTTCATCGGCTCCATGATCATCGGCTTTACATCCATCTCACGGACTTTTTTCGGCGTGACACGCTGGTAGATGAAGGATGGAAGTGCATTGAAACGGGCTATCGCCTCTTTGGCCGCTTCGGCATCAGCCCCCTCCGTCACAGGACCTTCCATTTCATAAGCGTCTTCATTGAAAAAAGCTACGAATTTCGGCCATTCCTGTGCCGCTTCTTCGATGTGGTAAATGGTCATGCCCTTTGGCATCTCGCGCTGCATACGCTCCTTCACTTCTTCGATGGGCATATCCTTTTCGAGTTTGATCTCCATATAGAGCGGATCCGCTGTGACCCCCACGGCCAGCGCCGAATCAAGGGAAATCTTCATATGTGGATTGAAGCCTTCCGAGAAGGCGATCGGGATCCCTGAACGAACCACCACGCGCTCCATGGTACGCAGGTAGTCCAGATGTCCCAGGAAACGGATCTCTTCTCCTTTGGTAATCGCTAAAAACAGTCTCTTCATGACGTCTCCTCTTTTGCTAATGCCTAGGGAAACGCTGATTAAATCGCAGAGTCCGATTTGGCATGTATTT
>UMLJ01027376.1_pt1 | contig 13759 bp, 7 predicted proteins | sample 1966521 | NCBI WGS metagenome assembly UMLJ01 (sample SAMEA4836199, study PRJEB28245) | human gut metagenome | biome: gut microbiome; material: fecal sample | place: Denmark | collected 2008
TAATTTTTTTAGTTTCGTGTCCAATTTTTGTTGACAAGTGCAGCTTCGCCGCGAATATATATAGGGCGATGCCCGAAAGTGGTGGGGGCAGCGATACGGGGGAAACGCATTTCCAACATACGGGGGAGCTAACCCCGTCTCGCTACGCTCGACAGCCCCTCCCAGAGGAAGGGGCGAGAATGTGGGGCGTTTCGAGTGTATCAATTCCTCCTTCTTTTGGAAGGAGGTGCCCGCGGGGCGGAGGTTAGGGGCGCAGAGCGGAGTGAAAAAGGAGCGTCTCAAGTCGACGATTTACGAAAGCACCCTATCCACCGCTGACGCGGTCCCCCTTCCCCAATGGGGAAGGCTACGAAACGAGAATACCGCTATCCCAGAAACAAAGCCTTCCCCGCGTGGGAAAGGTGGCGAGCGAAGCGAGCCGGATAGGGTTCTAGCGGTATGAAAGAGAGCGGGAAAGATCGTCTCAAGTCGACAATTTACAAAAGCACCCGAGCGCCGCTGACGCGGTCCCCCTTCCCCGATGGGGAAGGCAAATTAGTAGCGGCTTCGCTGCAAAATAGAAAAGGCGATGCCCGAAGGTCACTGAAATGCTGCCTTCGGACATCGCCACTATTTATACTCTGCGGCGCTTCTATATGGTTATGCGCCGCACCACACCCCTGAACCTTGAACCCTGAACCTCGAACCCTTAATAATTCACAAATACCTCGATATTCTGTCTGCCGAAGTTATAGCAGTCTTCGAAAGACTCCATGCAGAGGTCGATGCGGTTACCGACGATCGCACCGCCGGTATCTGCTGCGACAGCATGGCCATAGTTCGGAATGAATACATTCGTACCGAGTGGGATGACGGAAGGATCGACCGCCACCGTGCCGTGACCGGCCTGCGTGCCTGTCGCAGTGATGCCGCTGCCGCCTCCATCGCTCGGATGATATGCGCTCGCATGCATATTGGCGACCCAGCCCATCGTCCCTTCTGCTTTACCGGTCTTCATAATGCCCGGCGTGCCATCAGAGAGAACCTTGGCATGCGCGATGACCGTCTTCACGACCTTGCCGCCGGAGATGAATTCATCGATCTCCACTTCCCGCTCGCCCGGGACTCCCTCTTGGACGACAACTTCCTGATCTTCTCTGAGGCTTCCATCGTACCACTTATTATAGTGGATCGGCATCGCCTCCTTGCGGAAGACCTTCCGCGCGGTATACGGGACGACGTGGATCTGCATGCCTTCCTTCACCTGCATCAGACCGTCTTCGATCGGCATCATCTTCTTCCAGTCGAAGCCCGCGTCATTCACCACGCCCTGCACGGTCTGCTGCGTCGTATAGACAACCTTTTTCTTGCCATTCGCGATGATGGAAACAGGCACTGCCCGCTCCACCACGATGACCGCGCCGTCCGAGACCTCCTTCGTGCTTGTCCAGAATGTGTCATACGCCTTCAGTGATACGTTGAGATCGCTCAATACATTCTTGAAATTGGAGGCTGCCGTAGAAATGACCTGCTTGTGACCCCCATCATATACTGTGACAGTCTTCGCAGGACTTGCGCCCAGAAAATCCAAAGATGCTGCCGCAAGATTCACCTGGCTTCCCAAGGCAGCCGCCGCCAATATACATGCTAATACTTTTTTCGCTTTATTCATCGTTGAAGGTTTCATAAATGCATCTCCTATGGCCGTTATTCTACCATAGAGAGACTTTTTGTCAATTTTTCAGATGTTGACAATGATAGCAGCTCGCATTTATTCCGTATCTACCGAATATTTATTGCATATTATCCAATATACATCGCGCACTATCCTTTGCTACACTTTTTGTTATATCACGATTTTTCTATGATATCATCGAATAATATTCATCAAGCAAATTGTCAATCTTGTATCTCTCCAATAGACATTTGAGAATTATTAGCAAATTATGAATCGCTCTATCTCCCATGTTATCGTTTCTTTCGCATTTTATGCATTTCGACCCCTGCCCGATTGTCAACCCCGAGCCGACTTCATTTCTCATCCGAGATAGCCCAACTTTGTCCCATCTTTGACCTTTCGTTCTTCTCATTTTTTCGTAAAGTGGGAAATTTGCCCACCAAAATCCTTGAAATTTACAATTCTTTCCCAAAAAGAGAAGATGGCAGAAGGAAAAGTGGATAATAGAGGTTCGGCTTCCAGATCAGATGCACAGCCTGATCCCCTCACGGATCCCGGTGACAGAGGCTTCGCAGCAGGATACAGTTTGGCACTGCTTGGCCGTTTGCGGTTTGAGAGGCTTTCCGTTTGATTTTCCTGATACGCCCCATCTCCTGACGAAGAAAAACGATCCCCGCTTTGGCTCGAAAGGATCGTGCACTCCGCGCTGTCATTTGGCATCGGATGCCCGGGCTTTCCCAGTCAGGCAAAGAAAAAAGCCGAAGCATTCGCTTCGACTTTTTCTTTCCCTCTTTACTTTTCTTTTTTTCCAAAGACAGGCATGTAGGGTTCCATTTTCTGCGCAAGGGTCAATTCATCTTCGCGGTCACGCTTCTCCGCGATACGCTGGAATTCGGCTTGTGCGCCCACTTTATCAGCAGGTGCGATCTCCTTTTTCCACATGCCATCAGACTGCATGATGTGCGCTTTCTGATTGTCCGCGAGTTCCATATTGACCATGGTCTTCAGACGATGGCAGAGATCGGCATCACGCACAGGGATCATGAGTTCGACGCGGTCATTGAGGTTTCTTGGCATCCAGTCCGCACTGCCGATATACAGCTCTTCACGACCGCCATTGGCGAACCAGAAGACACGGCTGTGCTCCAGGAAGCGGCCGACAAGGCTTCTGACAGTGATGTTGTCGCTGACGCCGGGGATGCCGGGGATGAGTACGCAGATGCCACGGATGATGAGCTCGATCCTGACGCCTGCCTGAGAAGCTTCGTAGAGCTTATCTATGATCTCCTTATCGAGGAGGGAATTCATCTTGGCGACCATGTGTGCCTGCTCGCCCTGCTTGGCGAAGGCGATCTCTCGGTCGATGAGCTCCATGCAGCGCTGGCGTAGATTGATCGGCGCGACGATGAAGGAGTCCCACAGCGGCGGGTCAGAGTAGCCGGAGAGCAGATTGAAGAAGGCAGAAGCATCGCTGCCGAACTGGTCATTGCAGGTGAATACGCCGAGATCCGTATAGAGCTTGGCTGTGGATGCATTGTAGTTGCCGGTCGCGACATGGACATAGCGGCGGATGCCGTCCTTTTCGCGGCGAATGACGAGTGTACACTTCGAGTGCGTCTTGAGCCCAACAAGGCCATAGATGACATGTGCGCCTGCTTTTTCAAGGCGGCGGGCCATCAGGATGTTATTCGCTTCATCGAAGCGCGCCTTGACTTCCATGAGGACAGTGACCTGCTTGCCGTTCTGCGCTGCTTTTTCGAGCGCCTGAATGATCGGCGAGGAAGAAGCCACGCGGTACAGGGTCTGCTTGATGGCAAGGACATCGGGGTCAGCTGCAGCAGAAGCGACGAAATTGACGACAGAGTCTTCAAAGGATTCATAGGGCAGATGCACGAGGAGATCTTTCTCACGGATCATCTCGAAAATATTCTTTCGACCATCCTTTTCGAGCTGGATCATGGACCATGGGCGATGCGGATGCGCTTCCGGATAGCGGAGACGGTCGTAGCCTTTGATACCGCAGAAGGAAAAGAACATCGTCATATCGAGCGGGCCGTCGATCTCATACAGATCCTCTTTCGCGAGGTGCATCTCCTGCGTCATGAAGCGCTGCATGAAGCGGCTGGTGCCTGCTTCGAATTCGATACGCACGGCCTCCCCGCGCTGGCGTTTTTTCAGCTGTCGCTCCACCTCGACGACAAGGTCCTGCGCATCTTCTTCATCGATGGCAAGATCCGCGTCACGCGTGATGCGGAAAGGATGTGCTTCCAAGAGGTCGTAGCCGATGAAGAAACGGGAAGCAAAGTGACGGATGACCTGCTCCAAGAGGACAAAGTCGTGGCGCCCCTTCTTTTCCGGATCATCCGGCAGGCGGACGATACGAGGGAGCAGCGATGGCACCGGTACAATCGCCGTCTTCACATCGATATCATTTTCCTCATCCAGCGAAAGGTCACGCTCATTCCTTTCGAGCAGCATCGCGATATTGAGGCTCTTCGAAGCGAGGAACGGGAACGGATGCGAGGAATCGACGGCCATCGGTGTGACTACCGGGAAGACCTGCCGCTCGAAATAATCCTCCATCCATTTCTTCTGCGCTTCTGTCGCATCTTCCGGATGGATGAAGTAGAGCCCTTCCGTGCGAAGCTCGGACAAGATCATATGGAGGAAACGATACTGGCGCGCGACGAGCTTCTGGCAGGTGTCGGAGATCTGCTCGAGCTGCTCCTCCGGCGTCATATGGGCGATGTCACGGCGCTTCACGCCATTTTCCTTCTGGTGCCTCAGCCCCGCCACGCGGATCATGAAGAATTCATCCAGATTCGAACTCGTGATCGCCAGGAATTTCAATTTTTCCAGCAGGGGATTGTTCAGATCCACTGCTTCCTGCAGTACGCGGCGATTGAACTGCAGCCACGACAGCTCGCGGTTCAGATAATAATGCTGATGTCTATCCTGCACGTCCATAGTTACCTCCGCTCCAATTTGGCTTCCATGCCAAATACCGTTTCAAACATTGTTTTTTCTTTATTGAACAGCCATGTCTCCAGGGCCGTATCCTCACTCGATTCATATTCGATGACAAGCGCATCCCCCGAGATATGGGCCGAAAGATCTTTCAGCTTCTGCTTCCTCGACATATCCATCGCACGGACCAGACGGAAGATGGCTATCAGCTTCAGCGCCGTCATCTTCGACTCATCCGACAGGATGCGGAATGGCTCATCGTCATCATTCGGGATCCCCTTGTGATCATAGTAGACGATGCACGCCACGATATCCTTCTCTCGGTCGGAGATCCCGAAAATGTCCGTCCCGCGGACCATATTCCACGCCTGCATGGACGAGCCCAGAAGATTCACATACTTCCCGATCTGGTACAGGATGATCGCCATGCGAAGCAGGAATTCATCCCGGTCATTGAGCCCGTTTCCGCGGTCAAAGGCCTGCACGATCACTTTGCTGTAGAGCTCCATCGCCTTCGCGTGCACCGGTTCATAGTAATAGTCTGCCGCGATCGAGCGCGTCAGCTCCAGATTCTGCGCGCGCATGTACGCAAGTGCCGGATCATTCGTCTTCTGCGCCCCATAGAAGAGCGATGCCGAGCGCACGAAGGTCATCCCCATCATGACTACATGCTTCACAGGGATCGCATTCAGGATCTCCTGATAAATATGCAGCGTCGGCGAGACAGTGAGCGCCCATGCCTCACTGATGTGATACTTCTGCATGATCATCGAAGTGGAGAATTTTCCCACCTCGTCATACACCTTGCCGAATTCCTGAGGCTTCACCTCCGCGATATCCCGCTGGTCAAGGTCATGGTGCAAGAGCATCGCGACGATCCTCGCCTCACGGCCCGAGAGAACGACCGTATCGATATCATACTTTCTGATCGATACCCAGAGCGGCTCCATGATCGCATGGATGTACTCCGCCAGCGCTTCCGGGAAGTAGCGCGACTCGCGCTGGTTCGTCGTGAACGTTTCCAAAAGCCGCAGCGTCCCGATGTGTACATTGTGCTGGTAGCAGAGCGAGCCCTTCTCCCACACCGTCAGCCCCACGCACCCCGACGTGATGTCGACAAAGAGGAAATTCTTCCCCAGACGCTCATTCGCCGCACGGTTATACTGCTTCAGCTGGTACGAAAGGCCGAAATGCTTGAAATAGATCTCCTGCGGCATGTCAACGACCTGCACATTGAATCCCGTCTTGACACGGATCAGATCCAGGATCGAGCGGCAGTTATCCGCCTCACGGAAAACCGCCGTCGCATACGCCGCATATACCTTCACCTGATAATCCGACAAGAGCTGCTTCAAGCCATTCAGCATGCGGCAGAGCTTCCGGATCGAAGCGAAAGACAGATTCTTATGATTGAATACCTCTTCCCCAAAGTTCGTATCCTTCCTCACGGACTCGATGACACGGACTTCATTGACATTCTTGTACTCCACGATACGAAGAGACAGATTCGACGAGCCGATGTGAATGATACCGTAAATGAGCGGCTTTTGTTCCGACATAAGTGGCCCTCCTTTTATAAACAGCGGGTATCTTGTAATCCCATATATCCGTAAAAATGAAACGTAAAAGTGAGGAGTGAGGAGTGGTGATGCGGCGCAGAAAATAATGAAGCGCCGCGGAGTTTTGATAGCACTTCGCGCCGCCGTCATCTCGAGCGTAGCCGAGAGATCTTCCTTGCAGAACGATCAGTGTACCAATTGCGCTATTTCAATCACCGCTTGCTCCTAATCCCCAACCCCTAATCCCTAGCCGCCACCTTCATTTCTCATTCAAGCGAAGCGTCAGCGTTAGCCCGCGGGGCGTGCCAGACTGGTGCGCGATGAAACAGGTCACACGCAAAAGCATACCTTTTAATGATAGCCCACTCCCGTAAAAAGCAGGTAAACAGCGGGCAAAGTTTCTCTTTATAATTATACCATGACTTATATGCATAGCGGAGCACAGGGAGCCCTTCCCGTTAAAGGAAATTCTGATAGTATGGTATGGAAAAAACGTAGAATCACGAAATTATATATAAAAGTGTGATTTTCATCACACTTTTATATATAATTTCGTGATTCGCCGCAAACAGAACTTAAAAAAGAGGGAAACCTGTCAAGGCTTCCCTCTTTTTTATGCACTACCCTAAATAGAGATTTCAATCTCAGAATAGTCCTTGTCTTCATTAGAATGAAGTTTTACTTGCTTCACACCGCCACTGCCAGTCGTTCCACTTGAGCCAGAGTCACCACTCTCTCCATGATTCCCAAACTGAAATGGATTCCAGTAAAATGAGCAATTCCACACATCTGAAAAGATATGTTTGGCTACAATACTTCCTTCAAAATCCACTTTAGGATAGTACCAAACATTCCCGTTCGGCGCATATATGATCGCTTTGAATCGATCATTCATTTCATTTGCATTGACAGTGACATTCCCATGAAGTGAAATGATCGTCATATTAGTCCAACTCGTATTACAATTCCCTTGCTTCACAGTGATATCACCATCGGTAATAATAATCTTGTACTGTTTATAGTTTTCACTAAAACCACGCCCTGAACCCGCAGAATCGTAGTGACCATCTGTATCTAGATATATGCTTTCTTCTCCAGATTTACATGATGACTCATCCTTTCGATACAATCCGCCAGTTGAAGAAAATTCATTTCTATATTTTTCCACATACTGATAGACTTTCTCTACGGATGAATTGTCCTTTTCCATTGCAATATTAATCTTATCCACGTATGTATTCGAGGCCAAAACATCTTGTCCCTGACTAGTTCCATCATCATAACCGAAACGATTAAAATGAGCCCACAATCCAGGATCATGATGTCCTGGTGGCGGATTATAGATAAATGGGTCATTCCTATTGGGCGGATCTCGTGGGCGTAACATTGTATCATTATTATAAAATCTATTATCCTTTGGTCCAGTATTATCTTCATGCTCCCAGTCAACTTTTCTGCGATTTGACCATAGTTCTAAGTCCGTTTTGGCGGAAGAGCTAAATGCCCCTTTCTCAATAAAAACAGAACGCTTATCCCCTTTATTATTATTATCAATACTAATCGGTCCATTACTATGTATCTTGCCATGAATATACACATTATCGCTATGGATATAAATAGCATTCTTATCCAAATCCCAAAAGTTCTCAACAGGTCCGCTATATCCAGCCACCATAGTAAATCCGAAAACCCCTGGATCACCTGTAATCGGACTATCAGGAACAAGACGCGCTGTCGCCTCTACACTAACTGGAATCTTCTGCAATCCCAAAATTCTCATAAACGTCGTATCTACATTCTGTGATACATAGAGAGAAAGGAGAACCCCCTTCGTCTCATCAGTTCCATCGCCATACACGCGCTTGGTAATCTTATCAATTTTATAGTTATCCCTCATAGCAGTGTCGGCATATAAATTCGCCTCTAGGTACGTATGCGCCACCGTCTTGAGGTCAGTCACATCATTCTTGTCATACACATACGCCGCCGCAAGCACCGCCGCGTCTGCCGCCTTCTGCAGGCGCGCGTGACGGGCAAAGCCATTCCCGAGGTCCACCGCGAGCCCCGCGCAGCCGAAAAGGATCGGGATCAATATCGCGAAAAAGACCATGTACGCCCCGCGCTCATTCTTAATGTGGGAAAGCAGTCGATCAAAAAAAGTCATAGTATCACCTCATGTGAGTTAGGAGTGAGGAGTTAGGAGTGAGGAGTGGAGGAAGGGACGCACAATTCATATAGCGCCCCAATACCTCTCATTTTATAAAACAGTCTATTCATGATTTATATAAAACTCCGCGCCGCTTCCATATTTTATGCGCTGAGCCTTCACCTCAAACTTCTCACTTGATTGGATGGTCAATTTAACTGCCAGTTATTTATGAAACGCAATTCCCATCACCAGCCACGAAAAACCATATTCGCATTTAGTATACCATAGTCTCCGCAAAGATTTGAAATGAAAAATGCATGCAAAAACGCCCGCCATACGGCGGACGTTTTCATTGATCAGAGGAAATGGTGACTGGTGACTAAGGATAGCAACCAGCGCGCGGAATGCGGGCATCGCCGTTTACAAAAATCGACGCAGAGCGTCGCTCCGCCTAAGCCTTCCCCGCATGGGCAATGCTATTAAGTTAAGGAAATCGTTAGCTACGTAACGTCTTGCTTCCCCCTTCGGGGGAAGTGCCGAAGGCAATAGGGGCATGCTAGCGGTATAGCGTGCTATGTTGAATAGTCCGACGCTATCGATATTCCAACACTTTCATGCAATACCGCTACGTAGCCCCTTCAGCCCTTCGGGCAGCTCCCCCGATGGGGAGCCAAGAACGTTCCGCCGCTTAACTTAATAGCCTTCCCCGCATGGGGAAGGGGGACCGCAGAGCGGTGCTCGGGTGCTCTCATAAATGACGTACTTGAGACGCATTCCCCCGCTCTCTTTCATACCGCCAGTGCCCTATCCGCCCCTTCGGGGCACCTTCCCCTCGAGGGGAAGGCGATTCCTGCTCAGCGGCGAAGCCGCCACCTTCATTCCTAATTCCTAATTCCTAATTCCTAATTCCTCATTTAATTCCCTTCCAGTCTCGCTACGCCGAGCGGCGGGCTTTCAAGGAAGGTGACTTTCGGATTTCTCTGGGCGAGCCAGCCAGCCTGCCATGCATTCGGCAGGAGGTAGACAGGACGCTCGCGGCGGTCATAGACGACCATCGCATTGTCGATGCCAATAAGCTCTTCCGGTGGAATATCGCCCTCGGTCCAGCGGGCTGCGGTGTAGGAGAGCGGCTCCAGATTCACATGGACATTATATTCATTTTCCAAGCGGTACTTCATGACTTCGAACTGCAGCTGGCCGACAGCGCCGATGATGAAAGACTCCATGACGTAAGGCTGCTTGTAGACCTGGATCGCCCCTTCCTGCGCGAGCTGGGAGACACCGTTCAGGAACTGCTTTCTCTTCATGCTGCTTTCCGGAGACAGGCGGGCAAAAAGCTCCGGCGGGAAGACCGGGAAATCAATGAAGGTGACCGGATGCTTCTTCTCGCAGACGGTATCGCCGACACCGAGCTCACCGGTATCGAAAAGACCGATGATGTCGCCCGGGTAGGCCTTCTCGACCGTCTGTCTTTCCGTCGCGAGGAACTGCTGCGGCTGGGAGAGACGGAGCATCTTGCCGCTCTGGCGATGCAGGACGGTGATGCCTTTCTCGAAGACGCCCGAGCAGATACGCATGAAAGCGACACGGTCATGATGCTTCGGGTCCATATTTGCCTGGATCTTGAAAATGAAGCCGGAGAACGCCGGATCTTCCGGCTCGATGGTGCCTTCCAGCGTCTTTCTCGCTTCCGGCGGCGGCGCAAGCTCGAGGTATTTCTCCAGAAATGGCTGTACGCCGAAATTCGTCATAGCCGATCCGAAGAACATCGGTGTCAGCTCCCCTTTGGCGACTTTTTCCGCATCGAAGGGATCGCCCGCTTCATCAAGAAGCTCCAGATCATCACGGAGCGCATCCAGTACTTCCTGCCCGACCTGAGAAACGATGGCTTCGTCATCGATCTTGCCGGAGATCACTTCCAGCTTCTTCACGCCATGGGCATTGTCCTTGATGAAGATATGGCACATTTCCGTCTCACGGTCATAGATGCCCGTGTAGTCACCGTTCACACCGATCGGCCAGTTCATCGGACAGGAACGGATGCCAAGCACATCTTCAATATCCGCCATCAGATCGAACGGATTCTTACCAAAATGGTCGATCTTATTCACGAAGGTGAAGATCGGGATCCCGCGATCCGAGCAGACCTTGAAGAGCTTCTTCGTCTGCGCTTCGACGCCCTTTGCCACATCGATGACCATGACCGCCGAGTCGACGGCCATCAGCGTGCGGTAGGTATCCTCCGAAAAGTCCGCATGCCCCGGGGTATCCAGGATATTGATGCGGCAGCCCTGGTAGTCGAACTGCAGCACCGAGCTCGTGACAGAGATCCCGCGCTGTTTTTCGATTTCCATCCAGTCAGACACCGCATAGCGCGCCGTCTTCCTCGCCTTGACGGAGCCTGCGAGATGGATCGCACCCCCGTAAAGCAGTAATTTTTCCGTCAATGTCGTCTTGCCGGCATCCGGGTGGGAAATGATCGCAAACGTCCGGCGGCGTTTGATTTCTTCTAAGTCAGTCATATTGCACCTCAATCAAAAATATACATCGCTTCATTATAGCATATTTATATGACAGTTCGTAGAAGAAAAGGAAAGCGAAAGCGGCATTCCTACACAAAAACGCACAGGCGGAAAAGCCTGTGCGTTTCTCTCTGTACTTCTCATTTCAGATCACGAAGGACATTATACGTAGATCCATTATTTTTGTTCACTACCACCTGCATCGACCTATTATTCTCCAGACGCCGGATCTCATTCGTAAAAGGATCCACCCGATACACATCCGTCGTGACCTTCGTCCCCGCCGTCTGATTGGCCAGTGTCTTCCCGCCATTCTTATCCGGGCTGTAAATGGCGACCGCATAGTACAGCTTTCCATTTTCCTTATAACCGACCATCGCCCAGCTGTCACTTTCGAGCGCAGTGGAATCGATCTGTTTCACAAATTTCGACAGACTGTCACTATCGATCTGCCCATCCTTCATCGTAAACTGTGGGCCATTTCTTAGATTGAAATTTTTTCCATTCGTTCCGCCCATGAAGTCTTCAAACGAGGTGAACCCAGGGCTCGTCTCCTGTTTCGCGAGCGCAAGAAGCGTATCCTTCAGCCACTTCATGTGACGGTCATAGACCTTATCACTTTTGCTCCCCGCTTGAAGAAGCTCTGCGGCGGAGCCAAAGATCCTAGGAATCCCGTCTCCGTAAGACCCCAAAACGCCCCATCCGATCCCGACCACCAGGCCCAGCATGAGGGCATACTCCACAAAGTTGTTCCCCTTCTGTCCCATATCTCTTACCAGTCCTCTTTCTCGTATAATAAGTTCCAGGGTTTCATTTTACCATCTTTTCAAGAGAGCTACAAGGAAATAATAAGAGGCGGAGACTCACCCGCCCCGACGCAAGAAAAGGTGAAAGCAAGAATGAACAGGGCAGGGATGACTGGCGAGGGGCTAGGAGCGACTGGTGACTCTCTCCGACCGTCATTTCGAGCGCAAGCAAGAAATCTTTGTCATTTGCGGTCAAACGGTCAATGTCAGAAAATGTTCAAACGGGAAGCCTATGATCTCCGACCTTCGGGCATCGCCCTATTTATACTCCGCGGCGCTTAGATCCTTCGACTCAGTTCTCCTGTTTCAGATAAGCCGTTTTTTAACATACGACGTTTTCCTCCGCTCAGGATGACGAAAAGCACCGCACCAACCCCGTTGAACCTTCTGAACCTATAGAACCTGCTCCCCCTCTTTCGCAAACAAGTAAGGGACGACAACATCCCAGAAGCTCCCCCGCAAAACAAGAAGCGGACTTTTCACATCCTACATCATGACAAAAAGTACGATCATCAGGATCGCCACAAAGAGACAATAAAAGAACTTCCCCCAGAACGCCTGCCGATTCTTCTTTGTCGAGACCTCGAAGCCGCAATGCGGGCAATACTTCAGCCCAGCGACATCCGGCACCGGACCACGGCAATGCGGACACACCTCGCAATGCCCCGCCGCATACTGCGCGCGCTCCTCCGCCGTCAGCTCCGGCAGGATCTCCACCAGCGTATCCAACAGCCGGCACCCACACGCCGGGCAGAAACGGAGCATATTCCCCTCATACACCCGCCCGCACCCTCGACAGCGCACCGCATCCTCCGGAAGCGGCTGCTCCAGCGCCTGATGACACGCCGGACATCGATCCCAGCGCTTCCGCATCCCATGCCCGCAGTACGGACACTTTGCAAGATGCGGCCACGACGCCTCCCGGCTCCCCGCCTCCGGCGCATGCGAAGGCTTTGAAAGCGACGTATAAGAGATCCCCGTCCCCGGGATCCCCACTGTCGTCCGGACACCATTCTGTCCGAACGTGATATGCGCCCCTCGCCGTCCGATCGACGTCGAGACCCCGCGCTTCCCGACATTCAGCGTCACTCCCGGCATGATCTTGATCCGCCGCTGAAACCGAAAACCCATTTCTTCTGCCTTCTTTCTCCTGTTGTCTCATACATAAGACAATATAGCACGGTTTCTGTCTCATCCATTAGGACAATGATTTTGATACAATTCTACGATTTTTCAAAAAAGCGCACCCGTCTTAAAATCGTCTGTAAGCTCAAAGTAGCGAAAGTTGCTCTTTGTATAAAGTTGCTCTTTGTATAGTGTATCATATCAGAACAATAAAAAAGCCTCTAAAGCAGTTTGGTTATTTACCTTGTCTGCTTTAGGGGGATCATATCACTATGAAAGAGGCGGGCTTTTTTAGCGTGTACGCCGATTTCTTCATTTCTACTTTCCCCACAGCACCAGGTACGCCCCGATCAGAACGGCCAGAAAGCCCAAATTCGCCCCGGTAAAGACGAGAAAATAGGCACGGGCAAAGTGGAATCGCATCGAGAGATACGCCTTGAAGGAAATGAGACTCGCCATAGACGCGATGAGGGTACCGAGGCCTCCGATATTGACGCCGAGGAGAAGCGCGGTGTAATTTTCCGTATACGGAGAGAGCATGACGGTCGCAGGGACATTGCTCACGACCTGCGAAAGGAGAAGAGAGATCCAGAACTCGTGTCCGGCAAGGAGCTCCGCCGGTCTTTCTTGGAGCCCCGGAATGTGCGTCAGATTTCCTACCGCGATGAAAAGAGCAAGGAAGAGCGCGAGCAGCTTGTAGTCGACCTCGAGGAAGGCCTTCCGGTCAAGAAAAGCACAAGCAGGGATGACGATGGCAAGGAGGAATGAAATCGGAAGGAGTCGAAGGACGTTCAAGAGGCACAGCGCAAAGAGAAGGAGCAGGAGCGCGATACGAAGACGAGGTATGCCTGTCGGCTTTGCGAAGCTGAGCATGAGCGGCCTCTCTTCGAGCGTATAGCTGGCAAGGAAGAGCAGGACGGCCGAGAGAACGGTGATGGGTGCGGTGATGGAGAGAAATTCGGCAAGCGGCAGAT
>UMLJ01036383.1_pt1 | contig 13702 bp, 19 predicted proteins | sample 1966521 | NCBI WGS metagenome assembly UMLJ01 (sample SAMEA4836199, study PRJEB28245) | human gut metagenome | biome: gut microbiome; material: fecal sample | place: Denmark | collected 2008
GGGGGAGCCTATTTTCATAAGACTTTGCGCTAAAAGTGAAAAAGAACCTTCTAACCATAAAGGCTAAAAGGTTCTTTCTTCTTTTCTTTTTCCTTTTCTTCGGACTACTCCGCGCGCGAGCTTATTTTTGCGGCTTTTTCATATTGTTTTTCCGCTCAAAGTGCCCGCGCGCATTGTCAGGCTTTAGGGATAAGTTCGTCTATATCTGCCTTGATATCCTCTATATCTTTGTGTATTTCGTCAAGCTTAACTTCATACTTGGCTATGATTTCTGCAAACCCGGCATTGATTTCTTGACTGCGCCTAATAAAGTCCGCTAAGCCATTTTCTCTCTCTCGGCTTTCTTCCTTCGACTGCTTAAAGAAATACCATATGAACCAACCAAGCGCGAAAACACAAGCTACTGGAAAACCAAAAGATGACATAATCTCGGTAAGCTGTTCCATTATTCTCACCCCTTTTTTTATGATAGAGTTATTGAAAAACTACCCGAAGGAACGGCAACAAAAGCGCCGTTATTTTGTGCGTTTGGTATTGCCGCCTTGTATGATAAGTGAACGTAGATTCCTGATTCTGATATTTTTGTATCATAGGAGAACTTAGAAGAATTTGGAATTGATATACCCGATGAGCTGTCTAAGTAATTACCATTACATCTACATATAACTGTGCCGTCTACGGTTGCGGCCGTTGCTAAAATTGGCTTTGATAGAGGAATAGTAAATGTTGCTTCTTTTCCTCCCGATGTAACGAAGCCCGCCCAGCAAGTGTCATAATTACCAAAGGTTATTGTGTCTCCTGCTTCATAAAAAAGCTTGGTATTTCCCTTGTAGTAAATTGGCACATTAAAGTTAAAATCTGTTGCGCTCCAATCGAAGATGGGAGAAGTCTTAATCTTAACTTCAGCGCTTAGTATTCCATCTGTGATTACTTCGTCCACTGCGCGGGCTTGGAATGTGTATGCTTTTTGGTAGTCCAAGCCAGTGACATCAAACTGCGCGGAGTAGGTGTTGCCGCTTATTGTGGGCGTAGCTGTTATCCAATTCACATATGCGCCATCATCAGCCTTATAACGATATTGAACGGTTAGTGTGTTTGATACCGCGCCGAAAGAACCGTTAAAGTAGTTGCCAGTAATTGAAAGTGAAACAGAGCCTTCCGCGCTTGGTATGCCGCAATCTAAGCCGCAAGTAAGTGTCGTATAATCAACAAGAGTAAGTGTAGGTGTATAATATCCCCACAAGCCTCTACTATCAGACGCGCCAAGCTTAAAGTTAGCGCTGCTAACCCCTTGGACTGTTGCAGAAGCGGTTACGGCAACTACCTTATTATCAAGGTAAGCCGCATATCCATCTATTGTTGCTCCTTTTTTTGGTTGCGCGCTTATGTTAATTTGGGCTATACTATAACCTTTTATGAACTTGCTTTCGTCCCCTGTAAGCGCAACCGCGTTTTGGTTTATATCCTTAACTGTGCCCGTAACTGTTGGCGTGCAGTTTACAATAGTAAGCTGTCTTGGAACGCTGTGGCGTATTGTAGAGCCATTAATCGTTGTCTGTATGAAGAAGTGAACTGTGCGCGTAGTCGAGGTAGTCGTAGCATTACGAAGCGTATTTCTTTCTGCTGTGGTAAGGTTGAAGGTATATGAAGTCCCAGTTTTTGATACTTCGCGGTATGGTATGTCGGCGGCTGAGCCAGTCAAGCTTATACAAACCTCTACCTTAGTGGCTCTGTTGCCAAGAGGATTTGTATAGTTGATGGTTGGGTTTTCCTCATCATTAAAGTTTGGCGCGGCTGTTATCAAAGCTTTGCGTAGGATTGTATCTAACGTGCCTGTGCCACTTGCGCTTTGTGTGCCAATATTCGCGCCGTTAAAGTTTATACCGAACGCTTGGCTAAAAGAGAAAGAAAAGGTTTTTGTGCCGTCACTGTTGTGGGCTATGACTGTGCTTCCACTTGCAAGAGTCTTGGTTGAGTTTGCATTGATTCCGAGTGTATTTGTGCCGCTATACTTTGTGCCATTGACGGTTACATTCCACTTCTTACTTGCGCCCGAGCTTATAGAAGCATATTTATCTGTAATAAGTTGAAGCTTCCAACTAACCGTGGAGGTATTGTTGATGTCTGAAACGCTTGTGCGATTCCAACTAAATTTTAAAGTTAAGTGTTTTGCGGGAGTTATTGATTTACTGCCACTTGTAGCCATTTCTTTTCACCTCTCTTAGCTGCCAATCCAAAAGCACCCCGTTCTGTCGTATTTATAGTCCTCAAAACGGCTGTTATTGCCGATTATAAGATAAGTATTAGCATGAAGGTTCTTAGCCTTTACACCTTCATTATTTGCCTGTAAGACGCTTTCTCCGCTGCGGTAGACTGTCATACCATCTTCTGTAATGGTTGTTTTCATTTCGCGCCCGCTCTTCTCGACTGTCATTCCTTCTTCATTAAAGGTAAAGCCAGTTGAAGTGGTTACTTTGTCTACGCCGCCCTGCTCGATTTCTTGCTTAAACTCAAGAACTGCTTGCTGACTTTCAAGGCGCGCGCTCGCAATTTCAGTTGTTAGGCTATCAATATCACTGTTTAGTGAGTCAACAGATTCATTAATTTGTTGCTGTTGGTTTTGAACTGTGGCATTGATTGAGTTGACATTAATACGAAGCGCGGATATTGCATCGGTGTTCTCGTCTGCTTGGCTTGCTACTATTTCAATTTGTTTATTAACCTTATCAACTTTAGCATAAGTTTGCTTAATACTATCACCAAGATTACTTGGCGCGCTGTTGATATCATTTTCGTTTTCATTATCCTCATAACTCCATTTTGTCTTTTCTGAAATGCCGCCATTATATTCTATGGTGTCATCAAGCACATATGAAATTGCTTGGCTGCCATCTTTTGTGATAAGGGCTATCTTGTCTCCAATCTCCAAAAGATAGTTGCCGTGCCAGTTACATTCAAATTGATTGAGTGTCAAACCTCCAACCGCGGCGAGGGCATTATCAAGAAGTGTTGCCCTATCTTCTCTGTTGTCCCAAAATGGGTTATCACGAATGAACTGAGTTGAGCCGCTTTCAGTTGTGGAAACGCTTAGGTTATCACCAAGCTCTGTGGCACTAACGATTGTGCCAAGGCGCTTATTAGTTTTGCTTGATAAGGTAAAGTATTTCTCCTTGTCAATCGTAAAGTTTGCATCACCATTTAAGCTTAACCGTCTAAAGCAGATTTTGTTCTCGCTCGTGATGAAGTAAATTGTTTGTGTGACTTCCGCAACAGCATCTAAAGCATCTCTTATCGTCTCTGTGCCTTCAAAGTTAGCGCCCGCCGCATAGGAAGTATCAAAACAAGTTTCATTTTCTCCAACTCCGCTTATGCTATAACCTTTAAGCCCAAGCAACGTCACGCAAGAGGTTATAAACTCTTTAATGGTGTAAGAGTCGGCAAGGGTAAGCTCTGAAACATTGTGCTTTGTAGCCTCATATAAAGCATCATAAGCAGTTATGGAAAGCGCATTGGTATTCTCATCTCTGTGAACCTCAGAGACTTTGAAGCGCGGATAAGCAAATAAAGAAGTGTTGCTCCCATTCACCAATACATCCCATATAAGGTTGATTTCATTTGCCGTAGTTACTGAGAATTGGCGGCTAACATCACGAACCTTTATGTTTGTTTTTTGGCATATTCCATAACCAAAGAACTTACCTTGCCCTACTCGTTCAACCGTGAAGCTTTGAAGGTTATCAGTAGCCTTGAATGTGTATTTAGCACTTGTGCCTTCATACACATAGGCGCGCGCGGTTATATGGCGAACATCAGAATTAAGTTGGGATAGAGCGGCTGAATTATTTATCATTTCTCTATCCCTCCTTATAATTCCTTAAAGGTTATTGTAAAAGCCTTATACAATGTCTTAGAAGCTTGAATTGTATAATACTCAACCTTAACATCTGAGACGATTGCATTAATAGTGGTTAGCTGTTTTGTTTGTGGGTTTAAAAAGCTTATTTGGCATTTGAAGCTGTTTAACGCTTCTTGTAAAGTTGCCATTGTAGTGCTATCCAAGGGAATTATTGTTGCTTCAACGGAATACTTTGAATTAACTAAATCAACTAAAGTATTGCCCGCCGCGTTTGTTTGCGCGTTATAGTTAAAGCTCTTATCAACCTTTAAACCGCTTACAAAGGAGGAATAATCAACTCCTTTTATTTTTAAGTAACTCATTAACTATTCCTCCTTAAACTATGACTAATGGTAAATTGCCTGTCTGTTTAGTAAGCGCATTGATACTATCAACGCTTATTTGTCCGAAAGTCTTTCCATCTACTTGTAGGACTATGTTGCGGCCGCCACCGAACTTGGCAGAGAGTCTATCGGCTATCTTATCAAGCCACTCTGTATTATTCTCAAGAGGCACTATTGCTTCTGCGCCCGCTTCACCTAAACCTCCGAGTCTGCCGCCGCTGGTGAAGAGTGTTGGCTTATCAAAAACACCACCGCGCGCATACCAATCAACGGAGAATTTAGGAACTCTGGGGGGAGAAATACTAAACTCACCAGTGATTTTTACGTGCGGCATTTTAAGTTTTGGTAAGCTCCAATTGAAGTTGAAAAAGCTTCTGATTTTTCCAATCAGTTCTTTCACTTTATCTTTTGCATTTTGAATAGGTGTAAGTATCTTTTGTTTAATGGCATTAAATTTTTCTGCTACACTTGATTTAATAGCCTCAACTCTATTTGCTATTCCTTCTTTTAAGTTATTAAAGCTTTCTACTGCTTTTGTTTTCATCTCTTCAACTTTTTCTGCGATACTGTTAGCTACTTTTATTACTACGGCTTTAATCTGATCCCAGTGCTTAATACAAAGCACTATAATTGCAATAACCGCGGCAATGGCAGCGACAATAGCAATATAAGGAGCTAATGCTGCAGTCGTAGCTGCTGCCTGTGCTAACTGGGCGGCAATAAGCCCTCCAAGAGTTGTAACCTGTGCTGCATCCATAGCGGCTTTAACAGCAGCAACAGCGTTATATAAACCAATAGCTGTAACTATCCCGACAATAATACCAGCCATTACAGCCAAAATAGCTTTATGCTCTAATAGAAATTTTAGAGCTTCACCAAGCTTTTCAGCTACAACTCCAAGCACCTCTTGTATTTTAGGCAAGTAATTCTCTGCAAATGATTGAATATATGGAGTAATAGCAGTAAGCACATCTGCTCCAAGAGTTGTTAGCATAGTTATAATTGGCGCGGCAACTTCACCTAATTTAGCCATTGCTTCATTTAATTTAGCCTGAGCTTCATTCTGAGCCAAAATTGCAGCGTTATTCTTTTCATATTTAGCAGCAGCATCATCATATAAACCATTAAGAGTTTCCCTAATTAGTTTTTCTCTTTCCTGTTGTGTATTACATGCCGCCAGCTTTTCATTAAATTCATCTTCGGACACACCAGCCCAATTTAAAGCATCCGCCAATACACCTGTTACTTTCCCTGTCTTTGCTGTCTCATTTGCCGCTTCAGTCAAACTCTCAATAGGTAAACTGTTACCATAGGTAGCCCAAACACCCTTACAAATAGTAGTCCATTGCGCCTGCTCTTTTTGATTAGTAGTTAGTTTAGCTATATGGGTTGCAGCTTCTGTTGCATTATCATTGTCACCAAGAACACGATATAAATCCTTATAAACTTCCTTGGCTTCGCTAACAGTGCCTCCAGACGCCTCAAATGCAGAGGCTAATTGAGCTTGAGACTGCCTATATTTTTCTGTAGCCGGGCCCAAAGCAAGAAAAGCTGCACCTACTGCCGCAAGAGAAGTAGCCATTACTTTTCCGCCTTTTTTAATACCTTCACTAAGCTTTTTAAAATCAGCATCTACATTTTGAGAAGCCTTAGCAACTTGATCTTTGAAACCGCTAATTTCTTTTTTTGCTTCGCTGATATTCTTTTTAAGGTTGCCAATCTCCGCAGAGATTATAACTTTTAATTCTTCGTTCATCGCTCCACCTCCTTCTCAAATTTTTTGTTAAAGGTTTGTGCGAATTGTTTAAACCTTAATATTGATAGTTCATCCCTTTTCTCTTGTTTCTTCTCTTCAATTTCTTTTGAATCAAATAAGGAAGGATATACTTCTGCAATTTCTGGAACAGTAGCAGAAGAAGAATAGAGCCGTGATATACTGCGCCCAATTAAATCAGCTAATATATAATCAAAAGAAGCTTTTTCTTGAGCTTGTTGTTTCTGTATGCGTTTCTTACTGGCAATAGCTCTGGTAAGCTCTGCTATTGTCATATTCCAAAAATCATACTCTGATATTCCATAATCAAGCGCATTATCTAACCATTTATAAATGTAATTACTAAAAAGAAACGGAGACGGAGGGTGCATTTCCACATCTCCGTTAATTAGTTTTTTTCAGATTCAGTCTCTTCTTCGCCTCTGATAATTCCAGAAACCTTATAGATATCTAAAATAACAGGAATAAAGTCAGTTGCACTATGCCCGTCCGCTAAGTAAGCATCGAAAATGTCATAGGCATCATTTAAGTTAATTCCGTGATTTAACTGTTGGAGTGATGCATACAGAATATTTACCATAGCGGTAATAGTGGGAATAGTATCTCCATCACCAAATATAGCAATAGGATTGCAACCAAGCTGCTTTTCAAGATTGATTGTAGCTCTTGTGCTAAGTCTTAACTTATAATCTTTATCTCCTGCGCTAAAATCAACATACATCATAATAAACTCTCTCTCCTTTTAAGTTATAGTAGGGAGAGTAGGAGAGAGTTGCTTACTCTCCCTACTCCCTTATAAGGGTTAAGCCCAAACCATAGCGGAATTAGGCTTTATTGAAAGTGTATAACCAAGTGCCGCATTGACTCCTGCGCCGTCAAGCTTGACGGAAGAAGTGCCGCTAAACGTGCAAGTGGTTGTATCGGGAAGTGTTACCTTCCAATTTACAGTTCCAGTGAGTCCTGTTAAAGTCTCAAACTGGGTTTTGTCATAAAGGAACTTAAAGGCAATAGAATCGCCATAGTTCTTTATGCCGTCCATATACACATGCGCCTCATCGGCAAGAGTTGTGATTTCGATAGCTTCAGTCTCGCCACCAAGATCAGGTATCTCTTGAAGGTTGGTGAGCTGCGTAAAGTCGCCGGCTGAGCTTGTTTTATAGGATAAGGTAATACCCTTACTAAGAACTCCCATTTATTCATCTCTCCTTAATCAAAATTTTCTAAGGCCAAGCACTCATAAGTTAGTATCTTCTGTATCATTGTTGACGATTTGTCGTAGAGTTCGCCGCTTGATATTCTCTTGAACCCCAAGGGCTTTAGGACTCTATCTATTTGCGCCGCCGTCGATTGTAGAAGGGCTATTTGATTTCCCCATACCTTGATTTGGTATGTAATTCGGCTATACCCGATTGTATCCCCTGTATCGGTTGCGGCGTTATTAAGTTCAAGATAACTTATGCAAGGTACTTTTTCTCGCGCGGTTAGTTCCATTTCATAATGAGTGGGGAGAATGGTGTTTAAAGCACTAACCAATTCTTTACTATAATCAACCATCATCCATTACCCCCTCTTTTAGTATATCTACTATTTTTTCTCTATTTTCATAAAGGCTTGGGCGCATAAAAGGTTGCGGTTTAAGTCCGCTTGTGCTGTGCCAGTTGCCTTTATCGTCTTGGTAGTTCCAAGGCACATCCTTTCTGCCGTTTCCTTTTTCCGCAAATAAGCCTGTGCCATATTCAATATATGGCCCATATTCAAGCGGTGTATATACGATACCCTCTAAGCCTTCTACTTTACTTGTGATTGAGCGGCGAAGTGCTCCAGTATCTTTTTGCGCTTTCTGCTTCGCGCTCCTTTCAACAAGTAAAGCTGCCGTCTCAAGGTTTTTTCTAAGCGCGGCTTCATCCGACATTTTATCAAGCCGCGCTATTAGTTTCTCTGCGCCCTCAAATTCAATATTCATTATCGCGCGGAAGTCGATTGAAGAAAGACTTGTTTAAGTGTTCCACGCGGCTGTATGTAAAGCACTTTAAGTTTTTCTTCTCCATATTGAACTATATAGGTATCATTAATGTCGGAATTGGTAAGCCCTATATACGAAGCTTCACTATATGGTGAAGTATCGGAAACGGTTTGCGTAAGTATATATATTGCCATTTTGATTTTGCCTTGCGGCTTGTCTGTTAGTGTTCGTTGTCCGTACTCGTCATAGTCTCCAAGGAGGAAGTAGTTATAATCTCTCATATCATTATTAATCAAGCTTAACTACCCCCTCTTAGACAACTTTGATTTTTCTTTTCCGTTTTAAGACTTCCTCTATTTCTTTTGGATAGCCATCTACATAGCTTTCGCTAACTCCACTAAAAGACTGCGCCGCAAGTCCTTCATTATTAAGCCGATTTAGCTTAATTTTGGCAATCTGAAAGGCGCAAATTTCAAGCTCATAATCAATATTACGCTGCGTGTAGGCTTCGACTTCGGCAAGTGCCATTTTCAGTGCAAGCCCAATTTGCGCCTCTGTATAATTATCTGCCGCCGCGCCCAAGAACGCTTTTAATTCATCAATCATTCTGAACGCCCCCTATTGGTTGTTTAGGAAGCGGCTTCGACTATCTTGCAAGCCTTGGTTGCATCGGTGAGCGCGCAAACATAGCAATCACGAAGATAGATGGAATTCTTGCGCTTATCTGCGTCTCTGTCCTGCTCTACCTCAACATCCTTCTTGAGGAAGAGGGTAACGGCTTCCTTAGTAAGAACATAAGCCTTGCCAGTAAGAGCCTTAGTAGCTACGACAGGAATGCCCGCGATAGTGCCGACTTGTCCGTTATAGACAACCTCGCCCATTCTTGCGGCCTTGTAGTCTGCGTCCTTGCGGAGAGCTGCCTTCCAAGCGTTGGGGATTATGACGAAAACGCCGCTTTCGTCCTCAACATTAAGAGCGGAGATAGCGTCAACGATAGCATCGTAGCTGATTTCCTTGCCCTTGGGGAAAGTTACTTTCTGAACGAGCTCAGTTGAACCCGAGCCGGTAGTAGCAAGAGCAGTGTAGAAGTCGGAAGTCATCTTGTTAGACATAACAGAAGTTGCGCCCTGTATACCCATGTCAACGATAACATTGTCCTTCATAAAGTCCTCGTCAAGATAGTCAAAAGCCTGCTGAACCATCTTAACGGTATAGTCCTTACCGACATAAGCGATAGAACCACGAGAAGTATTACCTGCGCCCGCGGCAACCTCTTCTGCTGTGCCAGTATAGGTATAAGTGTTGATTGTCTTTATCATGCCCGCTGTGCCGACAAGACTATCATCAATAGTCATCATGGAGCGCGCATTAATCTTAGTTGAAAGTATATCCTTAGCCTTAGCTTCGATAACTTTGTTGGAATAAACAGAATTTGCCATTGTTAAAAACCACCTTGTAAAATTATTTAATTAGTTGAAGAACCTCTTGAAAACTTCGGGTTGGTTCTTCTCAAGCTCTGAAAGCTCTGCAATAGTCATTTTGGCAACTTTTTCCTTTGTAAGCTCGCCGCCCGAGATACTATCCTTCTTGGGTGAGTTGCCCGCGAGCCTTCTGTCAACTTCTGCTTTAACGGCCGCTTTGAAAAGTTTGTCAAGCTTGTCAATGTTGGCTTGGCTTGTCTCGATATCATCCGAGATAGCGATAATATCGGCAAACTCCGCGCTCAGTCCTCTTGAGCCAAGAACACTTTTAAGTTCGCTTTTGTTCTTCTCAATTTGGAACTGTGCCAGCTGTTCGCGAAGCTCTGCAATTTCATTATCCTTTTCGGCTTTTTCTCTTGCGTCACCGTCAAGCTTAGAAAGTGAAAGCTGCTTTTCGTATTTCTTCTTTTGAGTTGAAAGTGCTTGTGTCACGCGCTTATCTGCTTCGCTCTGTATAAGCGCCATAACTTCTTCCTCTGTATAGGTTTTCGGATTACTATTCTGCGCGCCCGCCTCGTTATCGTTCGTGCCATCAATAGTAGTTTTTGTTTCCATAATTTCCTCTGCCATTTTTCTTTTCCTCCAAAATAAGTTATATCCTCTTTGGATATCCCTTTTAAATTTAGTTGTTTCTTTAACGTCTTACCCCTTAAAAAGACTCTACCACGGGCAGAACACAACAACGACAATTTGGATGCGCGGGAATTGGCAGTGGAGCGTTTATGGGGTAACGCTCCTTATGCAACTTACCGCACACATCACATCTTCGTTCATCTTCATCCGCCCATATTTCGACTTGGGTAATACCGCTATCCTTATATCTTTGTTGCGCGGCTTGTGTTTGAATGTGAGCTGTTTCGGTTCTCACTATGGCGTCCGCGCGGGAGTAGCTGACATTGAACCGCTCTTGTAGGAGTTGTTTAAGTTCAGTCGGCTTCTTTCCCGTGATTACACAATGCACGAGCTCATCATTAAGTGATTGTATAAGTTTATCGGTATTGTCCCAAACTCGCGCGCTAAAGTTCTTACCATCGGCAACCCATACTTCATTTATAAGTTGTTGGACTGTCGAGCTGTCGATGGTTGAGTAAGTCGAAGAAGTAGGAAGTGATATTGAATCATACACCGCGCGCCACTGTTTTTCAAACTCCTTCGACATTAAAGAAATCTGCTTATCTCCCAAGTTCTCAAGCTCTTTCCGAAGTTGCGCTTGCATCTTCCAGTATCTATCAAGCTTGTTTAAGTCGGCTACTGTTGGTTGTTTGCCGTCTGCCATGGAAGCTAAGAGTTTGTTGTAAGTAGCTTCAAAATCGTCTATGGTTTTCTCCATAGCCGCCGCATAGTATTTCTTTTGCTGTGCGCGGATTGCACGAACACTTTTATCTGTTATGCGGGTTTGATTTGAAGCCATTCTTTTTTCCCAATACTCACTCATTTCCTTTCACTTCCTAAGTAGTTTTTTCGCTTAGTCGGTATAATCATTTGCGCCGAAGCTATCACGCCAATTTTTACGCAGTATTTACTGATACATTTCAATTTTTGTATCGCCTTCATACCCCTTTTGGATATGAATCGCGCACGCTGGGAATCCAAAAGGAAAGCCGCAACGACTGGCGCCAATTATGTATAGATATGGAACTCCACCATAGTTAAATAACTTCTTAATACGCCTAAGAGATGAAACAACTTTACTCAATGGAACTAAATAAACTATGTTATCTGCGATTTCCATTGAATGCTCCATTACTTCATCATAAATGCTATAAGGTGGATTAGTAATTATCCAATCTACATGCTCGTTATATTCAAAGAAATCTTTACCTTCATCAATCTCGCACCAGTCTTTTTCAACTGTATCTGGATAATTGTTATAAAAGGCACCCTTACCCTTAAATGCATCTAACACCTTGCCAGATAAGGGAAATTTATCAATAATTAACTTTGCTATTTTTTCTGGTGTATAAACTTTATCAGTTGTAGTATTACCACCTTTACCTTTAACAAATCCCATTATTCTTCACCCCTGCACTATCTTATTCGTCTTCTGCGGCAGTCGGCGCACCAAAATTATACAGGGCCATATTAGCTTCTTTTTGCTTTTTGACTGCCTCAAGCTCCGCGCCGACATCTTTGATAAAAGGAAGCTGCGCGAGAAGTGTAGCATCACTAACAGTTCCTTTAAGATTGTTGACAAGATTAATTGTTTCGGTAAGGTTGACGGGAAGATTACGAACAAAATTAATCCTAATATCGCGCCATTTTGCGTCACTTGCTTTTAGGTTAAGCACATTACAAATAAGCTCAATGCGGTGCTGTAATGCTTTGGTGAATCGTGCCACAATGCCGCTGGCTACGTTCTCGAATCCAACAAGCTTATAGGCAAGTGCTGTGCCGCTCTGTGCGAGGAAAGTCTCGTCTGCCATATCGGGGCAAGCAGTTACTTTGAAGATGTTCTTCTTTATGTTTTCCAATATGTTGACGATTTGTGTGTCGTTGGCGTTCTTGGTAAGCCAACTTGCCTCTGCGCCTTCGGGAAGAACAAGAACACGATTCTCTTTCATTGCGTTTATATCGTCTGTTTCTGCGTCTACTCCCGTAAAGGTGAGGTAAGCATCAACCCACGCATTAAAGTCATCAATCTCGCTTGATTGAAGTTCGTTGTAAGCATCATTCAAAGTTATAACTGAATTGAAGATGTTTTCCTCGTTCTCGTTTAAGTAGAAAACGGTAACGGGCACATCTCCGAAGTAGTGCGGCTCGGTGTCAACCTCAGTGAGCGCGCCACCTAATTCAGGAGTTGTGTAGTGCCGTATTGTGTTCTTGTCATAGACTTCGACTGCGTAAGTCTTATCGGAATCGTCAATGGCATTGAGCTTATACCAACGCACGAAGTAAAGAAGCTCGCAATCAAGAGTGTTGTCAAAAATCGCAAAGCAATTAAGCGGATTTATTTGACTATAACGAACTTGGGAATACTTGTCTATCCATTGGAGTTCATAAGCCACACCATATATAAGTGCATTGGTTATCATTGACATATCCTGCGCGGCACTGTCGTTATAGTTGAGAGTGTCTTGTATGTCGGTTATATCTTCATTACTGGAATAGCTTACGGGTTTGCCGCAAATGTAGCCGCCGTAAGTATCTGTTATTATTTTGCAGTAATTGGTAATTATATGGTTACATTCCTTTGAAGCATCACTATACGACTTGTTAAGAATTGCGTGCTTGCCGCGATAGTAGTTATCCCAAAGTTGAAGCTTCGGGAGCCCCATAGTCATGAACCTATTAATGATTTTTTGTAAGAGTTCCTTTGTGAGTTCAGTATTCTTACTTAAAGTAAACATTTATTTTTTTGCCTCCTCGAAGTAAATTCCCACAAGCTGTGATGGAAGATAGTGCAGTATAGTACCTTGGCCGTTGCTGTCGTCGCGTATGCATCTGTAAATTTTGCCGCCGTCAAGATAATACTTGTCTTTATAATATCTCATGCCTGCCGCGGCGGTTATCGGATTATCAATCGTGCCATCTTCACCAACTGTGATGGGCTCCCAATGCGCGGGAGTCACGCTCGGCCGCCATGTGGGATTAGCGGATATAGCGTTGTAGCAACGGTAGAGTTTCCCGTCATCGCGCACCTTGGCGCCAACAGAATAATCTTTTTCTCCACTCCAAAGTGGATAAAGCTCGGCATACTTTAAAGATTCTGCGTCCGTAGTAATCTTCGTCAATACGTTGTCTATTTTGTTACGATAAGCTTTTGCTTCTGCGCGCGTCATATATCCGTTCCTCCTGTTATTATGGTGAGTGCTTCGGAGTCGGAGATAGGATCATTATCTGACTGCTGGACTTCCGTCCATACTTGGATTATTTCGGTTTCTGTCTCCGTCCATGAACTGGTATAGCTTTTTCCATCAGAAGGGCTATCTGTTAGGATTATTGGCTTATAGCCATTAGCAAGATATATAGCAGCATTATTTGTGAAGATATAGGAATCTTCGGTTTTTAAAGGGTTTGGTGCTCCTCTGAGTTCACCGTCAATAAGTTTTCCGTATATCATTCAATCATCCCCCAAGTAAAAGAGCCTGTGCCTTGATTATAAAAGGTTGTTTTACTCACTAAATCATACATACACGGCACACCGTTTGTATCGAGACACGGGACAAGCTTTTGGGCGTTGCCATCTGTATATCCATACAACCGCATAGCAACCTTATTTCCCGCCCAGTTATTGTTGCCGACGTC
>UMLJ01006053.1_pt1 | contig 13494 bp, 11 predicted proteins | sample 1966521 | NCBI WGS metagenome assembly UMLJ01 (sample SAMEA4836199, study PRJEB28245) | human gut metagenome | biome: gut microbiome; material: fecal sample | place: Denmark | collected 2008
ACAGGGAAAAGAGAGGCGCATTTGTGCTGCTTGCGAAAGCACCCTATCCACCGCTGATGCGGTCCCCCTTCCCCATGCAGGAAAGGCTTATAAAGTCTCCCAGTCACCAGTCACTTCTGTGATACGTGGGGAGTGAATCGTCTCACATGCGTGGCATGAGATCCTTCGGCTCAGTCCTCAACTGTTCTGGCTGGGGCTTTTCACACATAGAGCGTTTTCGTCCGCTCAGGATGACGATACGGGGGTGGGTGGTATGGATGCGGAATCGGGTGTGCGTCTTTCTTTCTAATGAAATAGGCAATGGTATAGCCTTGCATGGGATCATGATCTTTCTAAAAAAGCATCAGCCTTTATGGGCTGGTGCTTTTTCTGCGATCGGGCGATGCTCTCCTGTTTCCTTCTTGCTGTGGGATTTCATCCGTGTTTCTCTAGCTTTTTCATCCATTGTTGTATACAATAAAAGCAGTGAATGTCACTGCTTTTTCTGGCGCGGCGTTTTGATTTTATGATAAAAAGTCCGATCGTAGGAGTGATAGTATGACAAACAGGCACTGGCTGAAGCGCGAGGTGCCCGCATGGGTGAAAGAGAAGCTCATCAGTGAAGAAGAGGGGAAGGTGCTGCTGGCCCGGTACCGGAAGGGAAAACCGGGGCCGTACAAGGAGGCCTTCTTTGTGATGGCGCTGGTCTGCTTTTTAGGCGGACTGGGATTTTTGGGAGCAGGGCTGTGGAATGGGCTCACGCAGGATGAGCGGTTTCTGCTGGCACTCGTTCCTTTGCTGGTCTCGCTTCTTTTCGTGGCCACCATGGTGCTGCTGGATCGGAGGATCCCGGATGATCCGGTCGCAGTGAAAGGGACAGCGATGCCCTTTGGCGCATCGGGGGTGCTCGATGAGGTGTCAGACTCGGCAGGGAGTCTGGAAAGAGCGCAGCGCATCGGCAAAAAGGCGCAGCTCTGGGGAGCGCTCATGGAAGAGGAGCGTCTGGAGCCGGCGAAGACGTGGCATCACCGTATGCCTGTCTTCCTGCGCGAGTCGGCTGCTGCCTTCCACGGTGTGAGCATTCTCGCTGCTTTCTGGATGGTGGCGGATTCTTTCAAGCTGACGGATGATCTCTACGTGGGTCTTTCGCTTTGCGGTTTGCTGCTTTTGGTGCTGACGCTCGTGACAAGGTCGGCGGCGTCCGGCATCTTGTATATGATCGTGTCCGTAGGGGTCTTCTATACGGCACCGGTGCGCGGCTGGCCGGAGTTCCTTTCATGGATCTACATGCTGACGGCGCTCGTGATGCTGGCGCATCTGCTGCGGGAGCGTCGTGACCGCGCTGTCGTGTGCTTCTCCTGGGTCTGGGCGGTCGGCATTCTTCTTTTGATCTTCTGGTCGGCGGGAAATATGCTGTGGCAGACGCTTTTCTTCTCGCTCGCGGCGTCGCTCACATGGATGGCGGGAGGAGCTTTCCGCTCATATGGCATAGGCGCGGCCGCGCTGCGCTTCTTCGGCGGGATTGCGGTCTTTGCGGTGCTGCTCGAAGGCTCGTATGGGGCAGTCTGGGCAGATGTGTCGGGGAGCTACGCACTGTGGATCCTTTTCCTGCTCTTCCTTGCTGCGGATGCGGTGCTTATCGTGCGTATGGCGGTCAAGAAGGAGTGGCTCTCGATCCTTGCGGGGCTTACGCCTTTCATCATGGCGGTCTCGGCGATGATCGCGATCTTTGGATCCTCCGGGGCGCTCTCTGCGACGGTGGTCTCTATTTTCTGTGCGATTCTTTCGGTCGCCGTCATTGCCCGCGGCGTGCAGATGGATCGTCCGATGCAGCGCTGGGGCGGTGTCGCGCTTCTGGCGGCGGACGGCGTGATCCGTGTGATGGATTCCGCGCTGTCGCTCTCTGAGCGTGGGCTTTTTTTCCTGATGGTCGGATTGCTCTCCGGCGTGGTCTGCTTCCTGCTGTACCTGCCTTCAAGGAGGAAACGAAAAGTGGTCTCCGCAGAGGAAGAAAAGGAGGACGATCATGCTGAATAAGAAGCTGTCTCTCATTCTCCTTGCGGCGGCGGCAGTCGTCGAGCTGACGAGTCTTGTCTGGATCCGCGGCGAATATCGCAGTACGATGATCGATGGGGCAGAGTATCAGGTCCCTGCGGCGATCGATTTCAGGGGGAATTTCTATGAAAGAAATTATCTTCCCGTGACAGTGCCTCTCACCGGAGCTCCGTGGCACGGGGCGAAAGCACCGGAGAAGGGAGAGGAGATCTACCTCGCGCTCACCAGAAATGCCGATGGTATGATGGAGATCACCGGTGCGCAGGATACCCGTCCCGGTGGGGACTACCTCATCACTCGCGTGCTGTCGTACATCGACGGCACCGTGCATTTCCATTTCCCAACCGACAGGATGTACATGTCGCCTGAGCAGCTCGCCAAGCTCTCGATCGTCGAGCTCTCCGAACGTGTACAGGTGAAGAATGAGCAAAAGAAGACCACGGAGACTCATAGGAAAAATGAACTCTCGGCACTGATCCATATCAAGGATGGCCGCGCAGTCATTGCGAAGGTCCTCGCCAATGGTTCGCCCGTCGAGCAGACCTTCACCACGGTCGGAAAAAATATCAATGTGACCTATGCGAAAAGCGCTAAAGAAAGAGATCAGTATAGTACGAGGATCAATAAAGAAGAGAAAACGCAGCGAGACTGAGAGACTAGGAGACATCAGATATCAGACTTCAAACTTCAGATTCATGCTTTCGGACTTGGCGGGCGCTTGGTCTATCGCCTTCTCGTCTTCGAGTCTCATTTATGATCATTACCAAGGAGGTCATCTATGTACATCATCCTTATGCGTCACGGCGAAGCAGAGCCGGAGACAGAAGATATCGCCAATAAAAATCGTTCCCTGACGCCGAAGGGCATGCGTCAGGCACGAAAAAGCGCGCGTATCCTCAGCAAATTTCTGAAGGACAATCCCATCCGTATCTTTACCAGCCCCTACCAGCGCACGCGCCAGACGGCGGGGATCCTTGCCGAAGAGTGCTTTGTCGAGGAGATCCATACCGCCGAAGAGCTTCTCTCCTCGAACTGGCAGATGGTGCTGAATCATCTGATCTCCGACGGCAGTCCCGTCGCGCTTGTATCCCACCATCCCTTCCTGCAGTCCTACCTGCTCTCCTCCTGTAGTGCGGCAGTGAAATTTGACCTCGCCGGTATCGCTGTCATCGATTACGACCTCCGCTGGAGGCAGGGAAAACTTGTCGGCTACTTTACACCGTCGCTGAAACTGATGAAGAAAGAGTGACTGGTGACTAGGGACTAGAATATTCCTCCCGCGCGTAGGCCCTTGGAGAAGGGCCGCGCCAAAGGCGCAGGATAGAGTGCCTCGAAGAGGCACAACTCCCCCATAGTGAAATGAAAGCCGATGTGAGGAAATCGTTATCTCGAATCACCGCCATTTGCAGAATACGGTATTTCGAACAATCACCCATATCCGCTACGAAGAAATCCGAAAGCTGACGCTTTCGTCTATCCCATCCTTTTGCCGCCCCTTCTCCAAGGGAGAATGCGTCTGACGGTAGTCGCATATCGTAGGGAGCGGCATGAAAAACGATGCGAGCTGATCCACTGACTGATGATCGCCCACTGTAAGCAGCTAACTATTTCCAAGGAGGTACCTATGAAAAAATTACTCACCATCGCAGGCTCCGACTCCTCCGGCGGAGCCGGTATCCAAGCAGACCTGAAGACCTTTGCCGCCCTCGGCACCTACGGCATGAGCTGCATCTGCGCCCTGACAGCGCAGAATACGAAGGGGGTCAGCATGGTCGTGAATACTCCGATCTCCCTGGTCAAAGCCCAGCTCGAAGCCATCTACGACGACATAGCACCTGACGCCGTCAAGACAGGCATGCTCGGGACAGCTGCCATCGTGGATACGGTTTCTGATTTTCTTGGAAATCACCGAAGCGCACCTCTCATCGTCGACCCTGTCATGGTCGCCACCAGCGGAGACAAACTGCTCGAGGACGATGCCATTGCACTCTATAAAGAAAAGCTCATCCCCCTGGCGGCGCTCATCACACCGAACATCCCCGAAGCCGAGGTCCTCTCCGGCATATCCATCACGAGCGAGCAGGACCGCCGAAAAGCGGCTGAAATACTTATGACCTTCGGGTGTGAAGCCGTCCTCATCAAGGGCGGACATCACATCATGGACGCCGATGACCTTCTCTATGACGGCAAAGACTTCATCGCCTACCCCGGAGAGCGCATCGATACGAAAAATACCCACGGTACAGGCTGCACACTTTCAAGCGCCATCGCGGCAAGCCTCGCCAAAGGCCTTCCGCTTGAAGGCGCAATAGAGGCCGCCAAGGACTACCTCACCGGCGCTATCGCGCGTGCGAAGACAGACTCCATCGGACACGGCCATGGTCCCGTCCATCATTTCTGGTTTTATGGAGATGCATGGGGGAGGATGAAATGAGCTATCCCTTCTTTGCCTACATGTCGCGCCTGAAATACATCGCCCGCTGGGGCCTCATGCGCAGCACCATCCCCGAGAATGACGCCGAGCACACGCTCCAGACCGCCATGATCGCCCACGTTCTCGCCCTCATCCGGCAAGACATCTTCCATGAGTGGGCAGATCCCGAGCACTGCGCCATGCTCGCCCTCTACCACGATGCCAGCGAAGTCTTCACCGGCGACCTTCCGACACCTGTGAAATACTTCACCCCCGGCCTCCACGAAAAATATGAGGAGATCGAGACAGAAGCCAGGAAGAAACTCCTCGCGACACTCCCCGAAGAACTGCAGGAAAGCTACGCGTCCTATCTCGTCACCCTTGAGCAGGATCCCCTCTGGCCCCTTGCCAAAGCCGCCGATACCCTCTCCGCTTTCCTGAAATGCGCCGAAGAAGTCCGTGATGGAAATCCGGAATTTCAAGAAGCCTATCGCACGACACGAAAAAAACTCGAAGACCTTCATATGAAAGAGGTCGACTGGTTTCTCGCTCGTTTCGCCAAGAGCTTCGAGAAGACGCTGGATCAACTGAATCAGAATCAGTAAGAGCAGCCCCTTGCGGGCGGCTCTTTTTTGTTGTGGCAGATTGGAAGACGAAGAGACTGAGAGACTGGAAGACGATAGACTTGGAGACTGTGGGGGCGGATGAGAGACATCAGACGTCTGATGCCTGATGTCTTTAAGTCTCATGTCTCTTTGTCTTACGGTCTCCAAGCTCTCAAACATGCGTTATTGTCATGGATGCATGGATTTCTATAGAAATTTGTAAAAATATACCTTAACACTTTACTAACGGGGGGGTAATGCTATTCTAATAACATGAAAAGGAGTTTATTTTTACTTTTATCATGGTAATATCCGGGAGGGATAGGTATGAAGAAAGAAACAAAGAAACTCATTGCCGCTGGTATCGTGATGGCGCTTGGCTGCGGCGCGTGGGGAAGCGTGTCAGCGCAGGACTGCATTCAGGTTACTCAGGGATCTGAATCTAAAACGATTACTGGAACTGATATAGTATTTGATCAGAAAACGGTAGATGCTCCAGAAAATAGCAAAACATCCATGTATGTAGCAAATGGGAAAATTGATATTAAGGCAAATGTATTATCCTTTGCTGGGGTTATTCCCGCTAAAACACCGTCGGGAGAAGTTAATTGGAATGGAACAGCTTATACTGCCGGTTGGATGAATGGTAATGGTAGTATCAATATTGATGTTAACGAATTGCACATAGGCGACGAAAATCATGTTGATCGTGGATTTCGCATGCAACAATCCGGCAATCAATTGACTATCCATGCCAATAAGATTATTTCTTACACGGGAGATGGCTTTATCAATGCGCAGGGAGATCCAGGGACATCGGTGGCAAATATAGGTACAGCAGATCATCGTGTCGGTTATTTCGAAGCACATACCACTTTCGGCAAGGATGACTACGGTGTAGCCATTTTGCAGGCCAATGAAGGGAATACGGTCAATCTCTATGCGGATAAAGCGATCCTGGATGGCTCTACCAATAAAAATGGCGGCGTCATTGGTACAGGTGGCTTCGGAACGGTCAATGTGAATACAAAAGACTTGACCATTGATGGGAACATCTGCGGTACCTATGGCGGAAGAAATGATCCTAATAAAACAGCTTCTTTGAATATCGTGACAGACACCTTACATATGAAAGGCGATGTGAATATTGGTTCTGCTGGTTCAGGCAGCAGCAATTTCTCAAGAAACACAGAAGTCAATATAAAAGCCAATACATCCGCTGTGATTGATGGGAATATCAATGTTGTCGGCAATCAAAGTAATAAGAATAATACAAACGATTCCAGTACATTGAATATCACCTTCAATGGCGACTCCAAGATTACTGGCGATATCAATGTGGCCGGTTCGGAGACGGACAAGACAACACAGGATGTGACGGTCAATCTGGGCGGCACTGGGAATATGACTGCGTCTAAAGGCGTATATAATGTCAATAACAATGCCAATGTGAACTTCACCGGCGGCCAGTGGGCGATCAATGCATGGAATACCGCAGAAGGAAAAGATGCAGGCAATGCGGCTGTAAAATCCGGGGCTTCTGTCGATGTCAATGGGGCATCTATGAAAGTGGGAAATCTGGAAACAGAAGGTACGCTGAATCTGAAATCCAAAGACGGTAACGCGGCGAATATTTCTGCTAAAACGCTGAAAGGTGCAAATGGTATCGTGACAACCGACAGCCTTGAGAATAAGATTCAGGCAGAAACCAGTGAGGCGACTGGTCTGACGGTCAAAGGAAATGGGGATATTGCAGACCAGATCGCTGCGGATGCCTCGAAGGCTAAGGCACTGGCGAATGTGGTCACCAGCGGCAACGATGCTAATGCGAAGTCCGCAGCCTCTAACCTTGAAGCCGATGCAGGTGTGATCAGCGGTGGTTTCCGTGCTGCAGTGAATGCAGATGGCGACATCGAAAAGCTCACGGAGTTCGTGAATACATCCAACCAGGCGGTCAGCAGCATGGCGAACCTTTCCCTCATGACCTGGCGTCAGGAAAACAATGACATGAATAAACGTCTCGGTGAAGTGCGTGCGAGCGAAGGCAATCAGGGCGTCTGGGCTCGTATGGCGCGTGGTCAGTCTAAGTATGGACAGCAGGGCATCAAGAACCAGTACAACTATTACCAGCTCGGTTACGACAGCAAGATTTCCGATGACTGGATCCTGGGCGGTGCCTTCACCTATACCGACGGGGACAGCAGCTATACCAATGGCAGCGGTACGAATAAGCACACCGGCTTTGCCGTATACGGCAGCAATCTTCGAGATGACGGCAGCTTCATCGACCTCATTGCGAAGTATGCACACATGAAGAATGACTTCGACGTGAATGGCGGTGTAGGCAGCGGCGACTACAGCACGAATGGCCTCTCCTTCTCCGCGGAATACGGCAAGCGTTTCCATCAGGAAGGCTACTGGATCGAACCGCAGGCGGAACTGACCTACGGCAGAGTCTCCTCGGCAGACTTTATGACGAAGAATGGGGCATCCGTCCATCAGGACAGCATGGACAGCCTCGTCGGACGTCTCGGCTTCTCGCTCGGCAAGGATATCAAGCAGGGCAATGTATACGTCCGTGCGTCCTACCTCTATGATTTCCAGGGCGACACCTCCGTGACGATGTCTAAGGGCGGAGCAGCGACCCCCTTCAAGACCGACCTCGGCGGCGGCTGGTGGGAATTCGGCGTCGGCACGAACCTTGACCTCGGCCATGATACCCATTTCTATCTGGATGTAGAAACCACCGCAGGCGGCGATGTAGATACGCCGTGGCAGTGGAATGCAGGCGTTCGCTACTCCTTCTAAGAAAAGAGCGGATGCGCCGGCAATCATTGAATAGCAAAAATAGCCTACTGAGGATGTTTTCTTCAGTAGGCTTTTTGTATAGAGAAATCAGAGGTCAGAGGAGACACGTTGGTGCGTAATCTAAAGTCTTCAAGTCTTACTGAGCATCCAATGTTTATACTGCGTGTAACAGAATGAGTTCTTGCAAATGGCAGACAAGGGGGGTGGAGTGATATAATAGTAATAAGTATCAGTAAAAAGCGATCTAAATGGCGGAGACTGAGAGAGCAGGAGACATGAGGTATCTGAAGCTTCCCCGTCTAGTGCCTTTTAGTCTCTCCGTCTGATATCTAATGTCTAACATCTCAAATACCAAAGGAGCAAATCATACATGAAAATACTTGTTACCGGCGGAGCCGGATTCATCGGTTCCCACCTGATGCGGACACTCGAAGCAGCAGGCCATGAAGCCATCGCGCTGGACAATCTCTCCACCGGCCTTCGTGAGAACCTGCTCCCGCATATGAAACTCATCGTCATGGACACCCATGACAAGGCGGTCGAAGACGTTTTCAAAAAGGAACACTTCGATGCCGTCGTACATCTCGCGGCGCAGACCCTCGTCTCCGACTCCATGACTGATCCCGAGCACGACATGCATGAGAACATCGCCGGCACGGTCCGTATCCTCGAGTGCTGCCGGAAATACAGTGTCAAGCGTATCATCTTCTCCTCTTCGGCGGCGACCTATGGGGATGTGGCCGATAGCGCGCTCCCGATTTCCGAGACCCTGCCGCAGCAGCCGCTTTCCTTTTACGGCCTCACCAAAAAGACAGCCGAGAATTATCTCGAGCTCTACCGCCTCGCTTACGGCATAGACTATGTCATCCTCCGCTTTGCCAATGTCTATGGTGAACGCCAAGGCGACGGCGGGGAAGGCGGCGTCATCAGCATCTTTGCGAAACGCATCGCCCAAGGGAAGGGCATCACTATTTTCGGTGATGGAGATCAGACCCGCGACTTCGTCTACGCCGGTGATATCGCAGACGGCATCCTTGATGCGCTCACGACCGAAGCGGCCAATACCGCCTACAACCTCAGCACTTCCGAGGAAACCAGCCTGAAAGAACTGGTAGCCATCCTCTCCAAAGTCTCCGGCAAAGAGATCGTCCCCGCCTACGATAAACCCAGAGAGGGCGACATCTACCGTTCCTCCCTGAACAACGCCAAAGCCAAATGCAATCTCCGATGGGAGCCTAAGATATCCCTCGAAGAAGGACTCCGGCGCACCTACGAAGACTTTGCGAAAAGGGAAGGCAAATAGTAAACAAGTCGGCGGTATGAAAGCCAATGCCGGATAGTCCCAGCAAGTAGGCCCTTCTCCAAGGGTGAACGCGTCTGGCGATAGTCGCATATCGTCGGGAACGGGTTAGCATGACAACAGAGCAGGATACAATCCTACCGGCGGCATGAAGGCCCATGTGAGATAATCCCCAGCGTGTAGGTCCTTGGAGAAGGGCCGCGCCAAAGGCGCAGGATAGAGTGCCTCGGAGAGGCACAATTCGCCGCAGCGGCATGAAAGCCGATGTGAGATAATCGTCATCTCACATCACCGCCATTTGCAGAATACCGATTTTCCCACAATTCCCTTTTCCCGCCACGCAGAAATTCGAAAGCTGACGCTTTCGTCTATCCCGGCCTTTGGTCGCGCCCTTCTCCAAGGGCGAACGCGTCTGACGATAGTCGCATATCGTCGGGAAACGGGTTAGCATGACAACAGAGCAGGATACGATCCTACCGGCGGCGTGAAAGCCTATGTGTGATAATCCCCAGCGAGTAGGCCCTTCTCCAAGGGTGGTCGCATTCGAGAATTGTCAAATATTTCACAAAATAAAATGAGGATATCAGTTATGTTCATTCGTCAAAATCCCCTTCTGAAAAACCGTGCGAGTGAGATGCGGTGCCACATGACGCCGCAGGAGACGCTCCTCTGGAATTATTGTCTGAAGCGCCTTCCTGTGCAGATCTACCGCTAATATGTCATAGAAAGCTACATCGTCGATTTCTTCTGCAGGAAAGCACGGCTCGTCATCGAAGTCGACGGCGCACAGCACCACTCCATGGAAGGTATGAAATACGACGAAAAGCGCAGCAGCCGCATAGAGAAATACGACATTCTCGTCATCCGCTTCTCAAACCTTGACATCGAGCGCAACCTCAAAAATGTGGGGCAGTACATAGAAAATATCATTCGGGAACGCCTGCAATCGCCGGAAACAGAATCCGAACCATAAACCGTAAGACGTGACAAGTGAGCCAGTCTCAATTAACCAGTCCCCTAGAGCTGGCGCAGGATAAGGGCTTCTCTTTTTGGCAGATAAGAAAGAACGCATCACACATCTGGATGATGCGTTCTTTTTGCGTGCAGCCAAGGAGCAGGAAGCCGGTTTTATGAGAGTTGAAATGAAAACAGGATATTGTCAATGTTGAATAGAATCAGAAGTTGTTATATAATATGTATGTTAACTTTGTAAATTCATGGGTATAACAATCGAGGCGATGAAGATGATCAGAGGAGAGGCAGCACTGGCCGGCGGAAGCCGGACGAAGGAGATGGTGCTCTTTGGTTTGTTTACAGCACTGATCGCGATCGGGGCGTTTATCAAGATCCCGGTGCCGGTGTGTCCGTTTACGCTGCAGCTTTTGTTTACGACGCTGGCGGGGCTTATCCTGGGCAGCCGGAACGGGGCTTGCTCGGTGGGGCTATATGTGTTTCTGGGGCTCGCTGGGGTGCCGGTCTTTACGGAGGGCGGCGGGCCTTCGTATATTTTCCAGCCGACGTTTGGATACCTCATCGGGTTCATCGCGGGTGCATGGCTGACGGGTTGGATCTCAGAGAGGAGCGGGGACTTCTCTTTCGGCAAGACTCTTTTTGCAAATCTGGCGGGGCTCCTGGTGGTGTATCTTTTCGGGATGGTGTATGTGTACATCATCAATAATTTCTACTTGGGGACGCCGATCGGGGTCTGGCCGGTGGTGCTGTACTGCTTCGTGCTGGCGGTGCCGGGGGATATCTGTTTGTGCATTCTGGCAGCGATGCTGGCGTCGCGGCTGAAGAGGGCGATCGGAAAATAGCGGAGGGATCCTTTCTGCATTTTCAGACGACGTGTGAAGGTGAGGCGCATGGGAAGGGCTCGTCGCAGGCTGCTTGGCTCTCGTCCAATGCCGCACATGATATTTTCTTTCGCGCAGGATGATGAATGGCGTTTGGGTATACATGGTCAATGGTGAAGGGATAAACCCGTCACGTTTTATACGAAGGAAGGCATAGCAATGAGCAAGGGACTTTTTATCACGGGGACGGATACGGATATCGGGAAGACCTATGTGACGGCGCTTCTGGTAAAGACGATGCGTCAGAATGGGTATGATACGGGCTACTACAAGGCGGCGATCAGCGGCGCGCCGACGGTCGCCGCATCGGATGCGGGCTTTGTGAATGAGTTCGCAGGGATCCATGAACCGGAGGATATGCTCTTGTCGTATCTGTACCAGCATGCGGTGTCGCCGCATCTGGCGGCGCGCCTTGAGGGGCATCCGCTGGAGAAGGATGTGATCCTTGCGGCGTGGAAGCGGGTGACAGAGGCGTATCCGTATGTGACGATGGAAGGATCCGGCGGCATCGTGTGTCCGATCCGCCACGATGAGAAGGCGGTGTACTATCTGTCGGATATCATTTCTTGGCTGCATTTGCCGGTGCTTGTTATCGCGGATGCGGGGCTGGGGACGATCAATCATGTGGTAACGACGTGCGAATATATCACCCATAGAAATATTCCGATCCGGGGCATCATCCTGAACAACTGGAAGGGCGGTGTGATGGAAGAGGATAATGTGAAGATGATCGAGGAGATCACGGGGGTTCCTGTCATTGCGAAGGTCGCGAAGGGGGATGAGATCCTTCATTGTGATCCGAAGGTGCTGGAAGGATTGTATCAAGAGGTGTGATGGATAGTTTGCGGCAGACAGTGGCAAAGGTGGCATTGTCCAACATGGGTTTTATACCGCTCGTGGGATCCATCCTGCGCCTTTGGCGCGGCCCTTCTCTAAGGGCCTGCTCAGATGGAGGAAAACCCAAAAACTATAAACCATAAATCGTACACATGATTTCCAAACAACCAACAACAAAGTAAAAGGAGAGAAGTCTGATGAGTGGAATCAACTGGGAAGCGGAGGATGCGAAGTATATCTGGCATCCGGCCATGCAGATGAAGGATAATGAGGTATTTCCGCCGGTGGTGATCGACCATGCGAAGGGGTGCTATCTGTATGACACGCATGGCAAGGCGTACCTGGATATCATTTCTTCGTGGTGGTGCAATCTTCTGGGGCATGCGAATCCGGAGATCAATGCGGCGCTGAAGCAGCAGGTGGATGAACTGGAGCATGTCATTTTCACAAATTTCACGCACAAGCCGGCGATTGAGCTGGCTCGTGAGCTGTCGGAGCTTTTACCGGCGGGGCTCACGAAGTTCACTTTCCATGATAATGGGTCGTCTGCGGTCGAGGCGGCGCTGAAGATGGCATTCCAGTATCAGTATCAGACGGGACATCCGGAGAGGACGCGCTTCATGTGCCTGCCGGAGTCGTATCACGGGGAGACGATCGGGGCGCTCTCGGTCGGCTCGATGGATCTGTATGCGAAGATCTTCCACCCGATGCTGATGAATAATATTCATTTCAAAGGGCTGGACTGTTACCGCTGTCCATACGGCAAGACGAGAGAGACGTGCGGCGTGGAGTGCTTCGAGGACGCAGAGGCAGCCTTTAAGAAATATGGAAAGGAAACCGTGGCGTGCATCGTGGAGCCGATCCTGCAGGGCGCGGCCGGTATGCGTATCTATCCGGCGGAGTATCTCCGAAAGCTTCGAAAGCTCTGCGATGAGTACGGCGTGCTCCTGATCGATGATGAGATCGCAGCGGGCTTTGGCCGCACGGGCAAGCTCTTTGCGATCGAGCATGCGGGCGTGTCCCCGGATATCCTCTGCACGTCGAAGGGACTGACGGCAGGCTATATGCCGATGTCTCTTACCATCACGACAGATGAGGTGTACGATGCGTTCTATGATGATTTCGGCACGCACAAGGCCTTTGTCCACAGCCATACCTATGCAGGAAATCCGATGGGCTGCGCCATCGCGCTCACTGTCCTCAAGATCATGAAGCGTGACCATATCCTCACGAAGGTGAATGAGAATGGGAAGTACCTGCATGAAAAGCTGATGCAGGCTCTCGGCAGTCACAAGAATGTCGGAGAGATCCGCCATATCGGGCTCATCCATGCGATCGAGCTGGTCGAGGATCCGAAGACGAAGAAGGCTTTCGATCCTTCGCGCCGTATCGGCTGGCATATTTTCAGAAAGGCCATGGATCTGGGGCTTGTGCTTCGCCCGATGGGGGATATCATTTATTTCAATCCGCCGCTCAATATCACAAGAGAAGATCTGGATAAGGGTGTCGCGCTCTGCAAAGAGGCCGTCGAGAGTGTGCTGGGAAAGTAGGGACTGGTGACTAGTGTCTGGTCGTCAGATAACTGGCAGCAAGCTAAAAAAGGAGCTGTGAAGAAATGAATCCTCATTTCTTCGCAGCTCCTTT
>UMLJ01063519.1_pt1 | contig 13423 bp, 6 predicted proteins | sample 1966521 | NCBI WGS metagenome assembly UMLJ01 (sample SAMEA4836199, study PRJEB28245) | human gut metagenome | biome: gut microbiome; material: fecal sample | place: Denmark | collected 2008
GGCATGCGATTCAAAGCAGGCATCCTGTCCCCAGTTACAATTCCACACTACGGTTCCCATACTTGGTTTGGAAACCCCGCAACCGTGCCATTGCCCATGACCTCGTGTGTCAAAACTTTCGTCACTCACCTTGCCAATAAACACACGGCTGGAACCTTGTGCACGCACAGCAGAGTGTCCGCGATTACCCGTAATCGAAATATTATAAGCCGAACAGTTGGCCGACTCTCCAAAAGTAACAGCCTCACTGACACTTTCAAAGCTTACATTGCGTACCCAGGAATTTACCACACGGCTCAACTGCAAAGGCATATAACCGCTATCATAAAGCCATGCATCAGGGGCATCCGGATCATTGTCCCCATGATGATAATAAGGAGTAATAGCTTTCCCGACAAACGATAAGTCTTCCACACCCACATTTTCAAAATATTTATAATCACGTATTACCCATCCACCATCATAATCATTATAAGCGATATCCACTTCATGCATAATCGGCTCATAGAAAGTCACCACATTACCATCAATAGACTTAATCTGATGGAATTCCATGACATTTACACCTTTCCCGTTCTCATTTGTTCCAGTAAGCCCTGGCTGTTGTGCCACCGACCATTTTGTTGTCATCTGACTATATATAGGTCCCACCTCTTTCTTTAGAAGTTCATCATTTCCGCTTCGCAAACGAAGCTGTACCCATTTGCCGACCGACAATTCATTGACCGACCCAACCTTTACACTGAAACTGCCCTTAGCCGCATTTTCCACCACAGTTGCCAGAATCTTAGAGTTATTAATATTCGCCGGACTATTGGTATGTTTAATAGTCAGCAATGGAGCGGTAGTCGATTCGTCTGTTCCAATAGGATTGTTCATCAGCAGGCGTGTCTTGCCAGCTCCGGCACCTTTTATTACAAAATTTCCTCCGTAAATTTCAGGAAATTTATCTGTAGTGCCTACCGGTTGCAAATCATAATCATCCGCAGGAAAATAGATTACAATTTTTGCAGTAGCATTTGTCGCATTCTGGTTAGAAACACGCACCAGCTTATTTTCATCCAAGATTTTGATTAAAGCTTCACGTGCCGACAAATTATCTTTCTCCATACGTTCTTTCACGTTTATCACCTTGTATCCCCAGGCGAATCCATCCAATGGAGCACTTTCTTCGTGATTATATCCTGCATACGAATAATCCAGCAATACATTATCTTCACTCTTCATAAAGAACTTCTTCCATGCCTGAGCCGATGAAGAAACCGTAGCATCTATTGAAAGAACCATTTCACCTCCAGATAAAGCCAGTGACAATGTTCCATCTTCATTTTCCGTGACGGATTTAAACAAAGAATAGCTGGCCGCCGTTTTTCCTTCCAGTGAAGGAGCCGGAGTGTCCGACAGTTTTTTCCAATGCGCTCCGTTCAGAGACATCTGCCAACAGCCGTCTTCCCCTAAGGCCAGCTGAGGAATAAATGTACCCTTACCTAAACTCTTACGTGCCGGAACGGGATTACCGGAAAGGCCTGTCAATGTCTGTTTTTCACCTCCCAGCTGATATTCCCAATATCCATCCGCATTAATCGCAAAAGCTGGGATATCAGTATCGGTTTCTGCCTGTAAAGCCGCATTTACAATTTTCCCGTCACTTAACTCCAACGTATAGTTATGTTGTTCATCCGAAGTATAATCCACCACTTCCACTTCGCCATCCACCATCAGCTGAAGAGCTGCAATGTCTGAATTATACTGCGCTAATTGTTCTGCCAGTTCAGCCGGCTGTTTCGGTATCTCTGTCGGAGCTGGAGGGTTCACGGTTTCCTCGTCCGAACATGCTGTAATTGCAAATAAACAGCAACAGAACAATGCATTCTTCCAATATTGTAAGTTCATAGTATTATCTGTTTAAATGTATCCGCCATCCGATGCTGTATCGGATGGCGGAAAACTGTTTTTCTATTTTTATTATTCTATGGCTGCACCATAGCCTTGATATTCTGGTTTTAAGACATACGTACCTGTTGACTTATCCAAAGACTCAAAAGGAGAAGCATCCAACTTCTGAATCTTTTCTGCATTTTCCAAAGGAGGAGTATCTCCTTGCCACAGGTTCAAATAAAAATCACCTATAATATAGCCAATATTATCAGCTACTTCTCCATCTGTAGCTTGCAATGAAGCTGAAGAATTTCCTCTTTTGCGGAACACCGTCACATTATTATTATTATTATCTGCATAAATAATATTATTCTTCACAATCATCGTAGAAATATCCCCATTTACAATACCATATCCTGCATAATGCATATTAAGGAATGTGGTATTACGCAATACCAATGATCCAATACCTGCATTCGTGGTATTACCATTATTCACTCCAAATAATTTAAATGTTGACGCATTATTCCCATAGAAAATAGTATTTTCAACAGATATTGAATTGAAATTTACAAAATTGTCTTTTCCAACACTTATTATATTATACTCTGTCGACTTATCTATTTTTATTTTAGATTTATGGAGGGTGAAGCTATTTATAGCAACAGCTGTCGATGCATAACAAAATGCATTTTGAGTAGCAGTAGACGGTACTTCAAGATTACACCCATCAAACGCCACATACGGAGCATTATTAGTATTTATTGTCAAGAAACGATAGGTTGCATTCTCATTCAATTTTAAAGCTACATTCTTACAAATAAGACTCGTTCCATTCAATGTAATTGTGTTCGTACATGTCACAACCGGCTTTTCCCCTGTAGGAGAATCATTAATTAAAACCTTGTTCTTATTTTGGGAATTCTTATATGTTACGTTCAATCCAGCTCCAATAAAATAAAGTCCATCTTCAGCAATTTCAGCATTATCGTCAGAAATGAGGCTTACTTTCAAATCTACTTCCTTTTCATTAATAAGGACCTTATCATCCGCACTTCCCTTCTTTATTGTCACATCATTCACAACAATTTCAGCGCCTGCCAGAAATTCCTGATACCAGCTTGTGATTACTTTCTTAGAACGTACCTTAATCTGGTCAATTGCCCAATACACTCCTTTATTTACCTGCAAAGTAATGATACCTTCCACTCCATCTTGATTCGGAGGGGTAACAGACAAAGTCGTCGGATTCGAATTATCTATTGATGCAGTTACAGTCCAACCTTCCGGTGCACTTATCAACACCGCTTCTCCTTTCAAATCGATAGAAGTAGTCGCTCCTGTATTAGTCGGCACAATCCAGTATCCATTTTCCATATTTTCCGGATTCGGATCCGTAATGGCACATGCCAGACCCGAAACGATAGGAATCTCATATTTCGTATCACGACCCGTTAAAGTAATTTCGAATTTATCTCCTGTCGCATTAGGAGCAGCAGATGCTATCGGACCAGCCACAGAAGAACTTCCACTTGCAGAAGCATATACACGAGTTCCTTGCTGATTCTTCACTTCTTCCCAAGTCAGCTCGCCGTCATAGCTTACTTCCCAGTAGTATTTGCCTTCCGACTCCATAGCCAGACGGAACTGAGGAGTAACCCCCGGTTCACCATCTGCAGCCACTGCATGATGCTTCGTTTCCACACCGCCAATCACCCAATTACCATTGCTGGAAATGCTCACTTCCTGATACTCATCTATAGTTCCTATTTTCCCCTGAGTCAGCGTGATTGTATTCCCATCACTTAGCGTCAAAGTATAGCTTCCATCCTCATTTTCTGTATAACTTTGGATGGTCTTGTTCCCGTCCAAGGCCACACGTATCATGTTCATGCTTTCATTCAACCGATCGACCTTTGCTTCCATGGCAGTTACACGATCTTTCAAGGCATCAATGTCTCTTTCCAGATCATCGGTCTTACATGCTCCCAATGCCAATACCATCAGGGCCACACCTATATATTTATAGATTTTCATAATGTACATCTTGTTTTGTTAACCTATTGTTCATACTCTTAACTAACTGTCACGTTTACCGTAACCAGCTTACAGTAGCCTTCCGCTGAGAAGACTTTCAGATACAACGTATAAGAACCTGAAAGGCCAGCTGGAGCTGTCACTTTCAAATTCGTTTCATTCACTTCCACCTGCAACGGAGTTGATTCAATTACAATCTCCTTTACATTGGTCTGCTGAATAGCGACTGAAACAGATTGCCCAGCCTGGAAAGACAAATCATACCCATCCGTCAAGGTCAAATCAAAAGAATCTTCAACTCCCACAGGAACCGTTACTGATTCTCCCGTAGAAGCCACTACAAATGTCATTGACTTGCCATCCTCACTAACCGTTACAGACTGAAAAATACTAGGTAACATCATGTCCGGACTTGCTATAGGAGTAGTTCCTCCAAGACGTTCCCAAGTAGCACCTCCATCCATAGAAACCTGCCAGTAACCTTCTGCATCGACACTAATCTGAGGAGTTACCCCATTTTTCCCATCTACCGGCCATGCAGTAATCGTATTTCCGGCATCATCTGTCAGGACATAGTCCGCACCGTCCTGCGTGTAATGCCACGTGCCATCATCTGCAATATACATTTGCGGCATTTCGTTATCCGGATTTCCGCTGTAAACCGTCACAGCCGTTCCATCGCTCAAAGTGAGCACATAATTTCCGGTCTTTTCATCACGACTATAGTCTTTGATGTAAACCTGCCCCAAAACCATGTCCTGATAAGCAACAATCTGCTTGTTATATGCATCTATCTGTGCATCCAATGCATCCAGACGCGAATTCAGGTCGTTAATGTCATTGCGAATTTCATCACGGTCATCGCACGATGAGAACGCGATAAAAGACAGACATGTAATAAATAGATATAGTAATTTTTTCATGATATTAAAAATTTAGCGTTGTTGTGCACCATAATTTGCATATTCTGCAGTCGGAATAAATACTCCATTCTCCAAATCAAATGTAGCTCCAGCACTTACATCAAATGGATCGGAAGAGGCTGCCTCTACTTTTGTCTGAGTATAGCCACTCGGAATAGTACCATTCCAATAATTAGTTGGAATATCCTTGCCCTTATCAAATTTTAGAAGATTCTCAAAAGTAAGCCCTGAAGGAGTCTTCGAATGTACATTCAGTAAATAAGAATTCTTTGCCTCACTATCATCAAGCACATCACTCCATAACAGAAGATTACGGAATACCACTGCCCCTTCTATACGACCACGTACCATAGGCTGTGAACCACAAATGAAATTAATAAATGTATTATTTTCTATTGTGACAGTATATTTAGCATCATAAACTCCAGCAGTATCATCATTCCCTAAAAATAGAATAGTACCATTTATTGTATAATTATTCGTTGTTGAGTAAAATACATTATTTATTATGGAAACATCCGCACTCAAATTTCTACTATACAGAACATTCTCAAATGTACCAGAGAAATTAAACAACCGAGAAGCCTGATAATCTGCAGTTTGGTTAAATGCAAAACGATTTCCTTCCAAATATATATTACCAATTGAATTATCATCACCTTTAAATGCATTCAAAAAATTCTTTCCTGAGGCTATTGTAACCTTACATCCATCCAATACCAAATTTTTCAATTTGATACCTGTTGCATCTATTTGCATAAACGGATTTTTCTCATTCTTAAATATTACATTTTGAGCAATAAATTCACCCTCTGTTCCTGTAGCATTAAACAAATTTTTATTATCAACAACAACCGGTTCACCCTTCGGATTATCTGAAATTAATACCAATTTATTAAAGTCAGTTGAAGAGATAACAGCTTCCACACCCTGAGGAATAAAATAAACGCCATCCGCAGAGATTGTTGCGTCATCAGTTGAAAGCAGTTTTCCATCCGAGTAAGTCGCCTTATTTATAATCACATTACCCACAGTAATGTCACCTCCCTGATTATACACCTGATTGAAATAGCTGGTCACAGCTTCCCGAACCTTCACCTTTGCTACAGCCCAGTACATTCCTTTATTCATCTGTACCACCACTTCATCCGTATTATTGGCAGTAGCACGACTTTTCAAGCCAGCAGAAGCAGTTGCTGACTTTTTCACTGTCAAAGTAGCTTTACCGTCAGTCAAAGTTTCAGAAATGCTAGCTTCCCATCCGTGAGGAGCAATCACAAACCAATGGTCACCTTTTATCTCTACTTCGGCAGAAGCTCCATCTGCACCAATTTCCCAATAACCATCCGCCATATCTTTTTCCGGTACATTGATCACGCATGACAGGTCTGAGATGATAGGAATGCGAACTTCAGCTGTAGGATCTTGTCCGTCACCATTTATATAATAAGTCAGCACAAACTCATTTTCCTCTACCTCTGCATCCTTAAAAAGGTTATCCTTGGCTAATTCACCACCAGCTTCAGTTACATACACTTTATTACCTTCTGCATCAGTTACATTCTGCCAAGGCTCAGAGTCGCCAAATCTTACTTGCCAATAATACTGCCGTGTAGAATTATCCAATGCAATGTTAAATTCAGGCTTATCTCCATCAACACTACTATCAGCACCCACTGCATTATAAGGAGTATCACTGCCATTCAGCATCCACTTGCCCGTTTCCGGATTAACCCCCAGCTGAGGAGTCGTAACCGTACCTTTTGAACCAATTGCAAGTGTCAATACATTCCCGTCATTAAACTTGGCAGTAAAAGTAGTTCCATCATTTACCAATACCTCAGAAATAGAATAAGCCGGAACTTCGGTAAAAGTACCGTCACCATTATCTATCGTCTGACAAACCAATACTTTAGAGAAGAATGCAATATTCTCATTCAGTAATTTTACTTGTTCTTCAAGCAGAGTCACTCTATCCTTGAGAGCATTCACATCGTCCTTCAAATCCTCCTGCTTACAACCCGTCACAGCCAATACCATGAGAGCCAAAAGGATATATGATTTTATGTATTTCATAACGTAATTCATAATTTAAAGTTAATCTGTCACATTGACAACCACAGTATATACCTGTGAATCGTCATGCTTATAGTTCGCATTTGTAATCAAGAAAGTTGCTCTGTAAGTACCCACATTTTCATAGGTATAGCTATATGAACGAATGTCTTGCGACAAGTTCTTGATGCTTACCCCCTGATCAGGTTCACATGAGGTAATCTTAATAGGGTCAGACACCAGCCAGGCAGTTTTCCACGAATAAGCACTTCCCGTACTGTGAATATAGAATCCTCCATTTGCCACATTGTTCATGTTCCACATCCCTGAAACATTTGCTGTTACTGTGCCATACGCTAAATCATCAGGTAAATAGCTTGAAACGCTAGTCCAATCGTTACCTTTATATCCCTTATCATCGTCTTTAATTGACTGGTTATAGAGATTTTCATGATTGAAGTTCAACGCAGTAAACATGAATTCACCTGCATATTGATGCGTCACATTGTTATTGCGAAGCAGATTCTCTATATTCATAGAGTCAAAATAATATTTCAACTGAGTAGTAGCATTCTTTCCATTAACGCTAGGATTAGGTCTTTCCTCTTTGTTATAAGCTATCGCTATAACCAAATTCTTACCTACAAAATCCTTTACATCCAACTCACAAGACTTTGCCACAGTTATATTCGTTCCAAGATTATCGTACTCAGCTTTAGGACAAATTTCCTTCCACTTTCCCGCTTTCCAGAAATCAACAACCAGCGTAGAATCAGCATCAAAATTATCTTTTGATAAACCGGGGAAACCTTCTACCCCATTTTCCGGATCGGAAAAAGCATAAAAGACATCAATACAATTAGTATAACGCCCTGTTGACTCTGCGTATGAAGTACCTTCCTGATAGATATTAAATTTTAACTTTGAAGAAACAATATCTGATTCTTCATTTTCCACACGTTGACGGTAAATATACTGATGTCCAAGTTCTCCACTATAAAAAGTTATGAAATCAGGTTCTCCCGCAAAAGAGAACTCTACCGGAGTTCCTTTTTTTACAGTAATTATACTCCCTTCGGCAGTAACAGTCTCTGATGTCACCACGCTTACGTTTACTTCGTCCAGTCCTTCGGTCATCTCCTTTGTACAAGACGCAAAAGCCAACGTAGAAAGCAACAATATATATAATTTTGAAGTTTTCATTTACCAATAATTAAATTTTCATTAATACATTTATCATTACCAACCCGGATTGTTGCTTGTGATTGCCTTATTCACAGCCATTTCCGCATCAGGTATAGGGAAATAATTATAAGTAGAAGATACCTGGAAATAAGTATACACATTTGAAGGACCCTGATTCCATTCCCCTCCTGCACGAGCGTAATCAATAAGCTCATTCATATCCTCTACAAAGTCTCCCCAACGAATCAAGTCAAAATGACGAGTATATTCAAAGCAAAGTTCACGACCACGCTCATCTTTCACCATCTGGCGGAACTCATCTTTGTTTAAAGCTCCCTTTACAATTGTACTTGCTCCAGCACGCTCTCTCACCTTATTCAGATAATCATAAGCGGCATCCGGTCCGTTCAATTCATTTTCAGCTTCCGCTACCATCAGCAGCACATCAGAATAACGTAAAATTGGGAAATTAATAGCAGTATTATTCTTATCTTTCTTATCGGCCTCATATTCACGACGGTATTTAGAACATGCACGAGCTATATTCGTCGTAAATTTACTATTATAATCATAATCTCCTTCCTTGGGTTCTGTTGTTCCAGAAGCCCAATCTTTTTTCCCATAAGAATAAGATCTGTTATTATCATGAGCAAGGACAGCATCCCGGAAACCCAGTTCATAAAATTTACGTCCCGTCACACCGGTATTTTTGCCATCTTTTTCCATATAAACAAAAGGAGCAATATTCCACAAGAAACGACTATCCTTCAATTTAATAGTCTTGCAAGCCTCACCTTCTGCTTTTTCTGTTTTATCACCTGTATTCCAATTTACATGAAGAGACATCAGTCTCTCAGTACTTGGTTCTTCAATACAATACAAGCGATACAATTTAGGAGTTGCAAACATAAACTCATACGAATATCCCGGATCTGCCGCACCTACTATATCTGAATTAGATGACATATCAGGAGCTGCCAAACCAATAATATTACCAATACGTCCTTCTGCCTTCACATCCGTAGTATTATTACCGGAAAATTCAGCTTCCCAAATGCTCTCATTAGCTGTGGAATTATAACGATCAGAACATAAATCAATGAAGTAATCCCAATAATCCTTTGCTAAGTCATGTCCTTGATTTGTACAGACTTTCAACGCATAATCTTTTGCAGCCTGATAATAATCCTTTTTCTCAGCATCTGTAGCAGCACGGTTATCGCGATGATATTCTCCTGCACGGAACAGATATACACGCGCCAAAATACCCCAAGCGGCTGATTTTGACACACGACCAGGCTTATAATTCAGTTTTGCTGCTGTCAACAAGCCTCCAGTCTTTTCATCTGAAACTTCCTGCATCTCCTTAATAATGAAATCATAAATTTCCTGCTTGTCTGTACGAGGAATATCCAATCCTACCACATCCTTCGTAGATTCTGTTTTAAAAGGCACGTCTCCCCAGCACTGCACTAAGTTAAAATAATAGAACGCACGCAAAAATCTTGCTTCCGCTGTATACTGAGCTTTCAAACCAGAATCAATATCAGAAACCTTATCAATATTTTCCAAAAAAATGTTCGCACGGTTAATGCCGGAATACAAAGTATACCAGAATCCTGTTACTGCCGCATCACTGGTAGTAGCATTATTACAAATCAGTCCTTTAGTGGCAGGTGCACGTCCTGAACCTCCATAGTGAGACAAATCATCACCTCCCACAAGATACATATAGTCTGCTCCATAGAACGTAGACTGACCTAACTCTGCATAAATTCCGGTCAAAAAAGAGTTGGCCTCATCTGTCGTATTAAAATAGTCTGACAGTGTAAGCTGGTAAGGCTCTTTATCCAGAAAATTACAGGATGTCAGTGCACCGCCAAACAATAAAGTAAAAATCGTATATTTTAATGCTTTCATAATTAATCCCTTAAAACTTTGTAAACTCTTATTAGAAACCTAGGTTAACACCAAAACTGATAGAATAAGCTCTCGGATAAGAAGAGAAGTCAAGTCCCGGAGTCAACGCACTGTTACGAACCGACACTTCCGGATCATAACCAGAGTAGCTGGTCCATGTCCACAAATTCTGCGCAGCAATGTAAACTCTTGCATTGCTTAACTTAGCCTTTGCAATCAACGTTTTTGGGAAAGTGTAACCCAATGTCACTGTTTTCAAACGTAAGAAGGAACCGTCTTCTACAATTCGGGAAGAAATCACACGATTTGAAGCAGAAGTAGTTGCAGCCGGAATGTCACTGTCCGGATTTTCCGGTGTCCAGCGGTTGGCATAGCTGGCATACTGATTCAGTTCGCGAGACTTATTGTTTGAACTTTCAAAGAACAACCGGTTGGCATTCATAATGTCATTACCGTATGACCACTGGAAGAATACACTTAAGTCAAATCCTTTGTAAGTAAAGTTATTAGTGAAACCACCTGTGTGAATCGGTAAGCCACGGCCTATAATCGTACGGTCGTTGGAATCAATAATTCCGTCACCGTTCACGTCCTTATATTTAGGCATACCCGGTTGTGTATTGGTTTCTGTAGAATAATATGGAACCCCTTTCTTTAATGTATAGGTATCACCAGATTTATTAAAATCATCATACTTATAAGTTCCCTCATAAATATAGCCATACATCATACCCATAGGCAATCCTACCTGAGCAATGTAACTGGGCTGTGAGTTATAATTCTGGTCAAATGAGGCTGCCGTCAGTAAGCTGTTCTGCCCTTCAGACAATGCTAATACTTCATTCTTATTGAACGCGATGTTAAAATCGGTTGACCAGGTAAAGTCCTTTGTCTGAATATTCACTGTATTCAAGCTCAATTCCAATCCGTCATTACGTACCTTACCAATATTCTTCGTTGCACTGTAGAAACCGGAAGTCAACGGAAGAGAAGCCTCTAAGAGCAAATCTCGCGTAGTTTTACGATAAATATCTGCTGTAAAATTCAAACGTTCCTTGAAGAAACTTAAATCCAATCCCACATTCCACTGTTCCGTAGTTTCCCATTTCAAGTTGCTATTACCAATAGAAGTAGGAACCGTTCCTACATTGGTAGTACTACCATTAATAGGATAAACACCACTTGGAATACTTCCGTTAGAAATATAATCTCCCACTTTCGACTTCAGCGCCTGCAACAAGGCATAATATTCATATTCACCAATTCGGTTGTTACCGGTCAATCCCCAGCTCGCACGAAGCTTACCAGCATCAAGTACCTTTTTCAACGGTTTCATAAACTCTTCTTCCATAAAATTCCAGGCCAAAGAACCAGAAGGGAAATAACCGTAACGGTTCTTTTTACTAAATTTAGAAGAGCCATCGGCACGGAATGAGGCCGTTGCATAGTATTTCGATTTGTAATTATAATTAAAACGGGCAAGATAAGACATCATTGACCATGAAGTCTTGTATGAATTGGTCGTACTTGCCTGTCCTTCATTCATACCCGCCATACCTAATGACTCGTTAGGTATATGAATGGTCTTAAATGAATAATATTCATAATCCGAATTCTGGAATGTAATACCGACTAATGTATTAAAGAAGTGTTTTTTCTTGATATTAGTCTGATAAGTCAATGTATTTTCGTTCAACCAGGTCAGACGTTCATTACGAACAACTTGGGCATTTACCTTATCTGTTGAAGTAGGACCACCATAACGTGTCTTGGAGTTATTAAACTGGTCATTCTTACGTGCATCGTATGTATAACCACCCGAAACTTTCAACTTCAAGCCTTTAATAAATTCATATTCCACAAAACCGTTCAACTGCAAGTTATTGATATAATTTTTGCGGTATTCGTTCTTTAACGACATAATCGGGTTGAAACGGTAGTCGTTGCTGTTATCCACTGCATCATCCATTACGTTATCCATCAAAGAGCTAAGCGGTTTGTTCGGGAAAGTAACCGGACGATACCCCCACACGCTATAGAACAAGTTGTTCATACCACTGTAAGAGTTCTCTGAAGGAGTGGAACCAGTCTGAATAGAACGAGAATAGTTGGCTGTCAAACTCATATTCAGTTTGTCACGACGAACTACCGTGTTCATACGGCCCTGCAAACGCTCATAACCAGAATTCAGCAATATACCCTCCTGATTATAATAAGAAAGAGAAGCATTATAACGAACTCCTTCCGTACCACCACTCAAACGCAGGTTGTGGTTGTGCTGCAAAGCGGTACGGAAAATTTCATCCTGCCAGTTATACTGGTCAATATTACGGTAATCTTCCAGTGTCCATTGTTTACCCTCCCATTCCATCAAATAACCACCATTGGATGAAGTCATCTGTTCCGGATACATTTCGGCTTGCAATTTTACAAATTCGTATGCATCCATCATCGGAATAGTACGCGTTACATGTTGCATGGTTACGCTACCATCATAACTCAATTGCGCCTTACCAACCTTTCCTTTCTTTGTAGTAATGATAACAACACCATTCGCACCACGGGCACCGTAAATAGCCGTAGCTGATGCATCCTTCAAAATATCCAACGATTCAATATCCGAAGGGTTGATAGTGCTGGCAATAGCTGCATCTTCTACGGGGAAACCATCAATCACATAAAGCGGAGAGTTATCCTGTGTCAACGAGTTGTTACCACGAATCACAATGTTCATGGTTCCACCTGGGGTACCTTCACTGGAAGATACATTCACACCGGCAATACGTCCCCCTAAAGTCTGGTCGAACGAACCAACCGGAGTATTCAGCAATTCATTCATATCTGCCTTAGCTACGGAACCGGTCAAGTCTTTCTTTCTTACTTCCTGGTAACCTACTACTACTACTTCATCCAATACCTTCGTATCTTCTTCCAATACGATAGACATCGGCTTAGAGGTATCCACCTGCAGTTCTTTTGTGGCATAGCCAATAAAAGAGACCACAATAACGGATTTTTTGTCGGGTACTCCCAATGAGAACTTACCATCAATATCAGTAATAGTTCCCTGAGTAGTCCCTTTCACTTGGATACTGGCACCAATAACGCTTTCACCCGTCTGGTCAACCACAGTACCCCTCACGAGTACCTGGGCCATAGCCACAGTTACAGAGAACAAGACGAACAACATCATGCTCAATCCCCTTCTCCATAGAATAGTTCGGAATTCGGTTTGCATACAAGAATTTAGATTAAATTTAGATTTTAAAGTTTTCGTCACAAATGTACAGTTTAATTATAGAAAGAGGTGACAAAATAGTTCATTTAAGGGTGCAAAAATATTCATCACCTTAATTTCTATAAAAAAGAAAAAATCATAAGATATTAACGTGAGTTCGGGATAACATATTATCCCCAAATGGTTA
>UMLJ01001745.1_pt1 | contig 13421 bp, 15 predicted proteins | sample 1966521 | NCBI WGS metagenome assembly UMLJ01 (sample SAMEA4836199, study PRJEB28245) | human gut metagenome | biome: gut microbiome; material: fecal sample | place: Denmark | collected 2008
TTTTTGCTAATTTATGGTTGACTTTTCATAGCTGGTCTCCTTAAACTCAAAAAGAGGACAGAGCTATTACACTCTGTCCTCTTGACTTAATTTCATATAAATTTAATATATTCATGCTTTTGGTTCTGAATTTACTGTAATTGTAGTAAAATTAGCGATCCGTAGGCTATAACTGCTTAGAGACCAGGCATATTATCATTTCTAAATTCGACATAATCATTTTCTAAATCTAAACAATTCAGATTTCTGTCATACCATTTACTCCCTTTAAGAGAGGAGCATTCACTATAGGCTGCTTTTACCTGACCCTCTGTAACCACCGGAGATTCATTGCTTCGATAAAGCCGCAATGCCGTTACTGCAAATAGAAAACTGATTGTAATCATAAGAATCCCAAATGGTGCTAATATTACCGTAGGCATAAGAGCCAGTCCAACAATTAGCGTGATAACTGCGCACACTATCAGTAAAATAACTTCAATACTCATATGTACCACCTTTCTGTAATAAAAAGAAGACGAAGCTTTTATACTCCGTCTTCTTCACAAGTTGTATTCATTTTGTAGATAAACTGGATGCTGGTAAGTATATATTATCGATCTTTCCGGCATCTGCATAATCTATGATTGCTGTAAATTGATCATCTATAACTGCAATGGCTTTGAATCGCGATTCAAACTTTCCTGCATTTGCATAAAAGCATCATCAACGCTTTTATAAATATCATGTGCACTATGTATAGTCTCAACCGTAGTTCTTACACCACTTCCATAGCAACTTCCAGTTTCCCAATTCGTAATAGTATCAGCCATGTTATTTAATTCAGCAGACTTATCAAATTTAAAAGTTGTAGTGTCGAGTAATTCTGCCAAATATCTAATATCATGTGTCTTTTTATAACTGATACCATACTCTGATAGAATAAATTTTAAAATAAATTCAATAGCCTGCTGTGTATCAAAACAGGCAGAATCTAAAAACGCATCATCACCAGTAGCATGCTGCAAAGAAAGAGATGCTTTCCAAATTGAAACCTTAGATCTATCATACAATGTGCTCATAAACAATTATCCCACTATTTAAAACATCATCTTTAACAACAGTATCATCTAAATCCTGATAATTTATAACGTCAGCGTTACCTTCTGTAATTGAAGAAATAAGACTGCGTAATTTACATGTAAAAGGCTTAAGAATACCATCCTCTGTGTAACAATCTTCTGTCCAATCAAGGCAAAGATCAAGGTCACTGAAAGGATGGCAACCGTATCTAACGCTACTACCAAAGACAATTATTGATTTAACATGTGAGTCTGCTTTAGCATTATCTACTATACTTTTACAATTTTTTGTTTTAATGGATGTATTTTTTGAACATTCATAAAAGAATCTAATGGAACAACTGGGTTGAAATTCCAATCTTTAGATTTTCGCTTTTCTAAATATTCATCTGTTGTCATTGTAATTCCTCCAAAATATTACCTTTAACTATCTAAACTGCAATGGCTTTGGATTACTAGATTTACCATTATTCTCAGTCAAATATATTACAAGACGCTTCTCCAGCTCCTTGTAAATTTCTAATGCATCAGCTAATTGTGAAATTGTTGCTGCAAAAGAATCTTTGTACCCAGCACTTGACTCCCAATCAGTCAGAGTACCAGCCATCATGCGAAGATCTTTATATTCAGGCCACCCAGCATTAATGTACTCACCATACAGCTTTGAAATAGAGTGTTCATAAGAATAACGAAATCCCTTCAGCTCGATAGAGCATTTAAGCATTTTCTCAATAGCTTGTTGAATATGATAGCAACAAATATCCAGATATAACTCATCATTCACTTTTTGCATACAAATGACAGTATCATAGTCTTTTCTAGCTTTCTCTAATAAAAGGCACATTAAGAAACCTCCTTGATTAGTGAATACCTACGCAGGCAATAATAAATCTGAATATCCGAAAGCGCTAAATCTGAATATGTGAAACATCACGTGTATCAGAAACATAGGTACGCTTTACAGCCTCTAAAATTGAATCGAGAAATTTAGGCACTTCGCACAATGCTTTGGTTATTTTACGTGATTCCAAACGATAATTCTTGATATATCTTGTCTTAGCTTCCCATTGCGTAAACATTTCACTATGATCGTCTATGTAATCAGTAACTCCTATATCAACATCATCATCTTTACATTTGAGAATTAACTGTTCAATATCATGTGTTCGTGGGTACTCTACACCAAAGCACTCCATACCATATTTAATCCCAAGCTCTACTGCCTGTTGTAGATGATAACCGATATAATTTAGATAAATTTCGTCACCTTTAGAGCTGTTAAAAATCATCTTAGCGACTTCTACATTTTGGTACGCTTTATCAAGTAGCGTTTCATCTTCCATCTTGATTCCTTTCTGCAACAACTACGCAATGTTTCTTTATTTCATTATACAATCTAGTATCAACGGTATAATTAGTCCACATATCAAACTCATATGGCAAATATTTTGTAATAAGATGACCAACACACTGATCCAAAGTAATATAGACATCCACATCACTCCCGGTATGACAACTAGTTGTTATGGAAGACCCAAAAATTTCAACTTTTAATACATGAGTCATATCTAAATTGTCAAGCAAAGCTTTCACTTTCTTCTGTTGTATTGGATGTATCTTATCACAATTCAAAAATGGATCTGAAATAAAAACTTTCCACATAATCTCTCCAATTATAGCCTAATAGTGCAGTAACTATTAGGAAACTGTTTTCTTCTATTTTAGCATATTGCAAAGGAAAAGAAAACAATTTCATTAAAGACAATGAATTAAATTAGTTGCCCGCTGTTAAGCTGAACAACCCAAAACCTACATGCATTGCACCCTAATGATGCCTTGCTAAATTTGGCATTGCGATGCCAAGATTTTTTGACAATTCGTAAGCACACAGTACTGGAATTCGCTTACTGCCAGTTTCCCAGTCATTAACAGTGTCTAAAGGTACCTGGCAAATACTGCTAATCTGCTCTGGTGTTCTTCCGTACAACTTACAAATTGCTAATAGATCTTTACTGAGATGTGAGTAATCAGGTGCATACTCAATCCGTGTCGAAGTCATAGCATTTAACCCTCCTAACTTTCCGGACAATGTGCTATGACTTAATTCTGCACTCATGATGCAAGCTGGAGAACAGCCCCAGCATCTGTTAAAATTAACAGTGGCTCATCACCATAAACATGCTCAGCCAAAGGAACGGTTAGCTGTGTTTTATTCTCATTAGACATAGTTAACTGCAATGTGGTTTTATTACTTCTAACACGTATAATACTGCAATCTGAAAAATTGTCTGAAATAATACCCTGCTCGCAATAACATTTAAGATGACTTAACCATGCCCTGTCTGACCTACGTAAAGTCATAAAAATATTACTATCGTATCTAGAAAAAGCATCTAAAATCTCAAAGTAATCATGAGAAGATATCATTTCAAAAAGCAGATGTTCAAAAGCTAATCTCTGTAAAAAGTATGGTCTATACCCGGAAGCAAGAATACAACCAACTGTCAATAAAAGTGAACCAATTGACAAAAGGTAAAATGCCAAATAAGCATAAACTAATGTCATACTTTCGAACTGATTAAGCAATGAGCGTAATACACGCATTGTGCAGAATGAAATGCCTGTCAACACTAGCAAAACGCCAGAATCACCACGCAGAAAATTCTTGTAATACTGAAAACATGTTTCTGATTTGAGCCGCTTAATATGCTCAATGTCCTTTGTAAAATCTCTCTTGTTTCTCTGATCAATAAATTTCATAACAATATCACCCTTTCTGTTATAAACAAATATAATGTTTTATAACAGAAAGGGTGATCAACCAATGGTTTCAATTTTCCTAAAATCTGAGTAGCTTAGTAGCAATTGCATCATACTCTTTCTTTGTTTTTGGATGCAAAACAAAAGGTATCACAGAATCATAAGTATAAATAATTAAAGAAGACTTTAACATCTTATACTCCTGTAATTTCTGTAGATCTATAATGTTCACTTGATCTTTTGTTCTGAAGTAAATGGTGCTGAAAGAAATTCTTAAATTACACGAAATAATGTCAGAATTTTTAAAATCAGCATCCACTTTATTTAGTGGCAATGAACTTGAAATCAAGTAACGCACTAAACCAGTATTGGAACGAAAGATCTTAGGAAATAATTTGTAGATACAAAAACAAAGTACAAGAATACAAACAAGCGTGATAGTTAAAATACTAAATTGATCTGGCAATGCATTCAAAAAAGTAGCATAAATCACATAAGTGCAAAATGCTGTTAAGCTGAGCAATACAATTAAAAGAAGCACACACCAGCTGTTTATCCCGAATACAAAATGTCTCCAAGCATACATACGATACACGCTAAAAGACTTTGTATACTCAGAGTAAGGATCATGCTTTGACCTCAGCGCACACATAAACTTATGTGTGCGCTTGTATGAAGAATCACCAATGGTAATAAGACTGATAACAAAATTAAGAATGACGAATAGAATTCCAGTGCTCACAAATACAATAGTTGCGACATGAAGCCACTGTGCTCTTGCTGAATAAACATAACAATACTGATAAATAGCATAAAAATAAATGCCTGCTAATACAAATAAAACTTCTGAAATATCAGCAAGTTTTGTAAGATAAAATTCTTTCTTCATATAACTCCTTTATGCAAGTTCCAAACCATCGGAAGTGTATTTCATTAACGAATAGCTTAATACTTCCTGGAACATCACCTGTGTATCATTTACTTCTTTTATCATATTAAGAAGGCTATTGCGTGCCTCCTCATATGCTTTTCCATTTGATTTCTCATAAGCTTGCATTGGTAAAACTAGGATTTCGTGTATACTACTTGGCAAAATCCAATAATCACTGAAGCGTTTGTGTATATCATTCAAATAATCGTTGTCAAGCAACACGGCTGCGCCATCCATATTAGAATTATTTGTAACAACATATAGCTGAGCATCATCTGGTGTAATAGGACAATCTTTAGCATACTTAGACAGAACATCCTTCATTGAAATAAGCTGCCACTCTTGCTTTACTGAAACATGAGATTTTAAAACTTCCCAATCAGGTAAGTCCCAGCTTTCTAGTAAAGAAGAGGTTACAGCCACTGAAAGTGTTGCAGCTTTCTCAGCAAGTTTATAGACGACTTGCACATTCATGTCAAATAAATTCTCTGAAACTGGTACGCTAAACTCTGGTCTTCTGAGTCTGAACTGCAGGTTATCCGGTATACCGTTTGAAAGATTCTTAATAATCTTATTAGCAGCAAGATCATCATTATTACCGCTTTCCAATATTTGCTTTATCTGGACGGCTGAAAGATTATCATGGTACCCTACTTGTAACTTAAGTGTCGGTACTGGTTTCCTAGATTCCTTAGCATACTCTAAAGTTGCAACATCAAGAAAAATCATACCATGTTCGACTATTAAGCCTGCATCTGCTAACTCCTTTGAATACATTTCAATTGTTTTGTGCATTTTAATTTATCCTCCATTCTGCCTTTATCGGCAAAAAAGAAAATAGAAATAAAAAGAAATGCTTAGCTGTTGCACTAAGCATTCCTGAAAATTAATGAGATCCGCTAGAATCATAATCATCCTTTGCAGAATGTGCTTTTCCAGTTGATGGAGCATCTGAACCACCTGCAAAGTCATAAACAAGTACATCACCAGTATCAAGAGGAATTACTTCTCCTGTAGTGGTCATCTTTGAAGTAACACAGTTTTCATTGGAAAACTGATTACAACCTCCTTTTACATACTTTGTTTCCTTATCAGTCTTTATTGGATATCTCTGTTCGACACTGTATCTTAGCGTCTGATGTGTATCGGATGAAATTTCCGGATTAAAGTTGATAACCAGATGTCCACCTTTCAACCAACAATCCTCAGACCCATCAAAACCATTTTTTATCTGGCTCTTTACAGTAGCCCATGATTTTTGTGTAACATAAACATCGGAAGGCAAATAGTACTCACCATACCATGTCTGCACACTCTTTGCTACTTGATCCTTTGACAGTTCGCTAGTCAATGTCTCATAATCTGTACCAACATAAGCCTGCTGATCATCGGAAACTGCTTGCAGAATATTATACATCTTTGAGTTGAACTCAAACTTCTTGTCTGACTCTAATGAAAGAGGCTGCCCAAGATGTGCTGACTGATGCGTATTACCATTGATTATACGCATTGCTGAAGTAAGATTTGTTTCCTCAAAAGTGTACTGTTTCTGCTTTTTTCCAACATTAGACGTATGCAATGTATCATTCGTAAAGTCACGAAGACTCTTGCTTACATCCCACTCATCATCAGCAAGACACAGCGATTTTGTATTTAACTTATCCTGTTTACTGCCAACTTTAATAAGTGTTTGTCTGGTATTATTAACAGTCTCGCTGTAGTACACATTAACCTGAGCACGAGTATTGATATTTGAGCTAAATGAACCATCCTGTTGCAAATACTCACCCTTATCATTTACAAAGTAAAAAGTAGGTTTAAACGAAACTTTATCTGTCAGATTGTAATAAGGTCCGACAGTCGTCATCTTGTAACGAATTTTATAACCCAAACCAAGAGTACCAACACTCTTTCCTGCAGGATTACTTGATCCAAACACAGGTGCAGTATACAAGGAACCCCAAGGTCCTAAAAATCCAAACTCATTAGAGACACCAGAATGATAAGCGTTTCCAGTTAATGTAGATAAGTATTTCTTTGAATCTTTATCATACTTTCTAAATACGGGCTGCCAAGCTGGATAATCCGTAACATCAGTAATCTGGAAACTAGAAATTCGTCCAGTTACAGTGTCTGTCTCTTCCATCCAAGCAACATAGTCACGCTCATTCTGAGCATTGTAACGTCCCTTATCACTGTCTGTGAGTTTGTTATCAACAAGTGCATCATTTGTGTACTCGTTCTCGAAAATACGTCCTGTATCATTTCCATTAAAACCAAGCTGGTTATTAGGTCGATCAGCTTCAGTTCTAGTGGAATCAGGATTTTTATCTGCATTCAGTGCAATAGATCTGAAGCGAATTGTTGCGCTCTCCATCTCAGTTGCCCAAGATGGTACGAAAAATGTTTGATTAATAGTGCCCTTAATATTACCATTATCATCAATCATCTCAAGACGAATCCAGGTATTAGCATAGTAATACCGGTCATCAGTATGCATATTTCCATCCTGTACTGTCTTTACAACCATTTGTACTGGAAACGGGAATTTCACCTGTGTGTATGGCATGCCATACTTATCAAGAGCTAAATAACGCACATAGTTCTGGTAACCATAACCATCCATATCAGAAGCATCATCTTCTACACTAATTGTCATTGTGTACTCTCGATCTAGCTGAATGTTATGCAAACTCTGCTCTTGTGAATGATTAACTGCCTGATCCCAATCATAAATAGGATATAATGGATCACCTGTGCTATTAGTACCCTTATTATTGTAATCCAGATTTATTTGACTTCGATTGACTGTAGGTGTGTAAACCTCAACGTCATCGTCGCCATCATCTGCAATCTTAGTCTTGATCATCTCCTGCGTGTAATACTTATTCGTAGGAATTACCTGTATCTGCTTATAATAAGCAATTGTACAGGTCTCATGATGACCATTATTTGTGTATGGTTCAACTGTAATACCATTTGACGTTGTGTTCGCTGAATCAAATAATCCTGCGACAGTCTGCTCAGCTTCCGGCGGAAATGTCGGAATATCAACCATCTCTTGTAGATCCATTGAACCATCCGATAAAACAAATGTTTCCCCACACCCATTGTAAAATGACACAGTATCATTTTTTACTTTAAACTTACCAATGATTGACTCTGCGTCCGTTTGAAAATTATCTAAATCTTGATCTGGAGATCCGCTATCTTCCCAGTCGTTGTAAGTTCCGTAGTTGACATACTGCCGCTTAACAGCTAAGTCTGGCATACGATAAGCACCATCTCCTGTTTTAAAGAATCTAGCATTACTTTGGAAAGAACCATCTACTCCATTTGGAAATAGAGTAATCAAATGGTTTTTACAAATATCATTTGAACCTTCTGCAGTAAATACATCGTTCTTCAAGGTTACTTTAACAGGATCCCAAACTTCAGCATCACCAAGCGTGTAATAAACACTATGCCGTTCAACAATTAAATTGTGTGACTGCTGTACAACTTCAGATGTGTAATAATCAAAATCACACTCAACAGTCGTTGATGTACCATAAGAGTATGTACCTAAATCAGTGAAATCATGGTAACCTTTTCCAGGTGGCCAACAAGATGGGTCATTACTCTCTACAATCTTCTGGCTTGACTTATGCTGACTTACATACACAGCATAAACACGATAAGCATAATCAAGCATTTCTTTATTCCAGTAGCCCTTTGTCAAATACCTAGGTATTTGTGAAACTGTCCTGACTTTATCAGTCGTAGGTATTCCAGATTGTGCATCGAAAGCTGCGCTTCCTTTTGTACCAAAAACGCTGGCTATATAAGGATTTGTATATTTATCCTCATACTGTGTCTCATCAACACTGTCTTTCGATTCAATATCCTGATGCTCCCAGACAAAACCATTTGGCAATAACCAATTCCAATAAATAGAAACTTCTGTTTCTGTTAATGGATCATCAGAACCTTTATCTTTTGTAGGGTTATACTGTTCATTATGCCAATTGTTAAAAATATCATCGTACATACAGTAAACAACTAAAGAGTTATTTCCTCCAGGAGTTCTATCTGCATTATCAGCCTGAGCTTCGCTTCCAGTCTGCTTATAAACCATATCGCCTGTTTTCGTTAAATAGATCTCTGAGTTATTAGATCCACTTGAAGATCCAGGCACTGTAGTACGCGTCTTTGCAATCTTAGGATTCTTATTATACTCATACGTAACTAAATAGTCTTTGTACAAGCTACCATACAAACCAGTAGCATAGTTCGGTCCTTCATCCCAACTCACATAATGTGGAAAACTTACAAACGCTCGCGTAGTTGAACTGTAATGAGTGTAGTTATGCCCAGTGTGATAACAGTCATCCTTTGTAGGATGACAGGTATCATTTAAGTACTCACTTACAGTCTCGCTTGTCAAAGTACGGATAGGCTGCCGCCAGCTCTTCACTAAATGGTACTTGCCATCCTGCGTGTGCACATACTGAACCTGTGTGAAATACTTCCCATCCGAATTATCAACAAAGATACAGATAATCACAGGTTGCGCCTTTATCTTGACCTCAAAGGTACCCCCTTCCGCGGAAAGGTTTGTCCTGTCAGAATAAAACTTTTCAGCTGATGATACTGACTTAAATGTTGTCTTCTTAATATCCTCAGTTGTGTAAGGCAAACAATTTGCCTTACGTCCTGTACAAGCCATAATAGCAGCAACATACTTTGAACTATCATAAGTACCGTGATAAGTAACACCTGGGCTAATCCAATGCTTTTCAATAGTAGACTCATCCAGCTGCCAGTCACCATTATCCTTTACATACGTGTAGATACGAACAGGAACAGTCGTTGTATAATACGCCTTGATAACCACATCACTACGCACTTCCGGAATAATAAAATGCGTCATGTCATAAGCATCTTTTTGCCAATCAGACGTTTTTGCCTTAATCTGTCCTGGGGTTCCGTACTTGGTGTAAACATAATTACGCATGTATGGAGCATACGTAACATAACTACGATTGGTACTCTTACTTTTGTGAATTACACCATTTGCTGGTGTATGAGATCCCCAAATATCGGCGGCTGTAAACTGTGTCCACTCACTGTCATTATTTGTCGTGATAACAATACGATACAAGTAATTCTCACATGATTCCTTTAATGACTGCTTACTAGAAGTCTTAATCACGTATGGAATTGAAGCCGTTGACATGCCCGTATTTTTGTCTTTGATCTCTGTTAAATCTGACTTAGAAATCTGCTTTACAGGTTTTCGATCTTCAAACCGGGACTTGGCATGACTGTCTATTTCTGCAGTGGACTCCTCTTTATCAGACGATTCTGGCACGACTGTACCATCTTTCCTGACATAAGCACCATTAGTATCTGTCTTAACAGAATAGCTAACCCAAGGTGCACCATCCTGAACGTCTCCTGCTAAAACTTCAGTACCTTTGTATACTGATTTATCCGTTTTTTCAGAATGTTTATATTCCAGATCCTTACTATCATCAACAGACGGATACTCTTTTGTTTCTTTGTTAAAGGATTCTGTCGTGTAGTAAGTTTCAAGTTTTACCGTATGGAATGATGAATCACCAATAGCAGCATAAAACCAGTCAACGTTAATCTTAGATGTTGTATCCTTGTCTTCATTACGAATACCCCAATTCGTGCTATTACACCAGTTAATAGCTTGATTTATTTCTCGATTCCATTTGGCAACTGTAATAACTTCACCTGTCTTAAAAGTTGTTACTGGAGTGCATGCTCCATTCTTTGTAGATTTATACTTATTAAATCGTTTAACAGTAACTTTCTGATCATAGATTTTTGATGGCGGCGCTGAAATATCTTCACCATCTACTTTATCAGTTTGCGTAGTTTCTTTGTCCTTATCAGAAACAAAATAAGGAACATAATCACCGGAAGCACCTTTAGTTAATTCAATCATTGAAGAAGCTAAAACGATGGTATCACCGCCACTAGCTTTATCAAGGACTTTAGTAACTCGGAAACCTACACACATAAATTTTTGTTTCTTTCCGGTCTTCTTGTTAGTCTTTATTAAAAACTTTCCATTCTTCTGACTGGCAGGATTCTTTATTGTGTACGACTTCTCACTAAATGGACGATGCTCAGTTGTTTGATACTTTTTGCCTTTGCTATTAGTAAGTATCTCGCTTTGCGGTCCCCAAATATAATCTGCAGTTTTAACAGTTCTAACGTATCTGCGGTCATTACTTTTTACACTCTTTTTAATTTGATATTTCATGCCACCCTTCTCGGTTTTCTGTTTTCCGATATCGTAGCATGTTGAATTAACTTTTACCTGAGGTAGCTTAAAGCGGACTAACTGGTTGTAATGAACATAATAATTATTGTAGTTTCTGTCAGACCAACCATAACTAAACCAGGATTTGCAGTCATAATAATAATGACCATCGCTACGCTGAATAACCGGGCTAATATAAAACTCAACATAATCACGCTCTGGATGCTCGGACATTACATCGGCAAACCTTTGTCCAGTTACAGTATCCTCATCAATACAAAAGTAATGAAGCGTACCAATCATTCCGTTACCAACAGAATCTTTGCTTTTATCATTAACATCTGTTTTATAATGATAAAAGGTCTTCTTACCAGTGTTAGACACAGCCTTTGTTGTTTTTGATGTATTTACCTGATAACCAAAAATATAATCAGATCTTTGCTTTGCAGCCGCATTTGATGTTGGTACATTTGGAATTGGTTTACCATTGTAATATTGATTGGAATTCCATGGTTTGGCATGCCAGTACTCATACTCCGTGTGCCAACCCATTGTACCAGTTTTCTTTCTATCAATCTTGTAATAAGCAATATACTGACGATCAGCGTTCAACTCAGATGTAAGATCGAACATATCATTAAGAATATCACCGGTAGTCTCAATAATATCATAATCACCAATCTTGACAAAATAATGCATCTCTGGCTTAAGAGTTGTCTTGCTGTCAGCGGCATTTGTCTGCGTGGGGACGCTGGTCAGGTACACTAAAGCCAATGCCGTAATAATTGGTGCTCTTACCAAAAATTTTTTCAATTTTTGTTTTACTTTTGGTTTAAAAATCATACAGGAATCCTCCTCTTTTAAAATCTCAAGTTACAAAAGTAAATGGCATGCTGTGCATTTACTAAACCAGCTAAATGAAAGCTGGTGAAATGACAATTAAAGCTGTTACACTTTAAAAGCCCACATTATGAAAAGAAAGAATGAAGCTGATCGAAAAAGCAAAAATTCGGGCATCATACCAGGACGCAAAAAAGGGCCATCGTTCTTAAACGATAGCCCTTTTGAACTTGATACGTTTATCATTAAAATACAAGAGGCTGTGGTGCTTGTTCAGATGACATTTCTGATGAATAATACCTCTGAAGTATTGCGATTATCTCAGTAGGAATACCACATGTCTCAAGTATTAAATAAAATGACTCATCCTGCAATAAATATTTAATTCTAGTCATCTCCAGAAGTTCCTTACTCAAATGACCAATACTGTTACGAGTTGTACAAAAATTTCGCAGAATGGAATCCGTTATTCGCTCATCAATCAAAAACTCTTTTAATGTTTTTAGAGAAATTTTTGCACCATCAGCAACCTCGATTGCTGGATTAAGCATGAAATAAGCGTAGCACTGGCAGTATTCATACAAGCATAGTATGCAATAAAACAAACTTGTACATAACTTATACTAACGCAATTCTTCGAAAGCTTTCTGCAGGAACTTCAAATACTCTGGTATGTCAGAACGTGTTAACCGTTTATAAATTGGCATAAATGTCTTTTGGGCACTCCTTTCTGAAATCAGAAAATAAGCAACTATCACTTACTGCACCAATAAATAAATCCTGCGTCTCATTAGCATCAAGATCTTCTATTGGATCTGAATATATGGCAAAAGCCTCTGAGCACAAGTTATCGTTTTTGTCACACTCGAAAATCAGTGTACCGTTAGCCTTTTTTGCATTTGGATCAAAATCGTTAGAATGAATTGCATGTTTTACATTGTATTTTTTCATCAGTGACATAAGTCGATCTTTATTTACCATACGCATATTACCTCACATGTTATAAATAGCCTTTTTATTATAATGTAGCAGAAAACAAGCAAAATAGCAACTCACTGCATAGACGTATAACAAGTGCGCAAGCAAACTAAACTTAAGCCACTGAATAAAAAGTAAGAAAAACTACAAAAGTTATTGTATTTTCCTGCTGACGTGTTATGCTTAGATTGTAAGCAATGTTACTATCCTCATAATAATCATAATATTGTGAAAAATGTAATTCAATAAAAGGCAATAATTGTTCATAAAAAGAGAATATCTTTTTATGTGTTTGTGACTGTAATAAACAGCACAATATTATGAAAGTGGGACGGTTAAATAAAAAATATAAGAAACTCATTTTTAAAGCTGCAGCAACAGAGCTTATACACTTGATCAATGCATGTACAGAAGGAATAATTATTGCAATTATTCAAATTTGGCTAGGAATTGCCTAGCTAGAACAAGTGTGATGCCTAATTCGTAATAGGATTACACTAAGAGATCATTTGGCTGACTTGATCAGCTGAGTCAATAAGATCTATCGACTAGAGCATAGCTTCTTGAATCT
>UMLJ01044233.1_pt1 | contig 13338 bp, 11 predicted proteins | sample 1966521 | NCBI WGS metagenome assembly UMLJ01 (sample SAMEA4836199, study PRJEB28245) | human gut metagenome | biome: gut microbiome; material: fecal sample | place: Denmark | collected 2008
CACAAATTTTTTCATATTGCAAAGTTACAAAAAGCCCCTCACATAGGTGGTTCCCTCCTGAAACTTTTATAGATTTGTACCTGCTGTTTTTAATCTTTAATTCAAAATGAAAATTTACAATATTGGAATCATCGGATGTGGTAGCATTGCGGCAAAAATGGCGGCTACGCTTGGAGGAATGAAAGGGGTGAAACGCTATGCCGTGGCTTCACGCACGGTAGAAAAGGCAAAGGCCTTTGCCGGGAAATGGCAGTTTACGAAAGCTTACGGAAGTTATGAAGAACTGGCCTCCGATCCGGAAGTGGATTTGATTTATATTGCCACTCCTCATGCCATGCATTATGACAATGCCCGCTTGTGTATTGAGAAGGGAAAACCGGTGCTGTGTGAGAAGGCCTTTACGGCCAATGCCCGTCAGGCAGCCGACCTGCTGAAACTGGCTGAAGAAAAGAAAGTTTTCCTGACCGAAGCTATCTGGACTCGTTACATGCCGCTTTCGTTGAAGATTCGTGAACTATTAGAAGAAGGAGTGATAGGCACGCCCCATATTTTATCGGCTAATTTAGGATATGTAATTGACCGGAAGGAACGTATCTTGCGTCCGGAACTGGCGGGAGGCGCTTTGCTCGATTTGGGTGTGTACCTGCTCAACTTTGCTGCCATGTATTTTGGAAAGGAAGTGGTTTCCGTACATTCCGTCTGTCAGAAAACAGATACGGGAGTGGATGCGCAGGAAAATATTACGTTGCTGTTTGAGGATGGCAAGATGGCTGCCTTACAGGCAAGCATTCATGCCGCTACCGACCGTATGGGAATCATTTCAGGTGACAAAGGCCATTTGATAGTGGAAAACATCAATAATCCGCAATCGGTCAAAGTGCTGGATACGAATTATCAGACTGTAGCCGTGTACGATGCCCCGCAACAGATTACAGGCTATGAGTATCAGGTGTACGCTTCACTGGAAGCAATTGAAAAAGGCTGGCTGGAATCGCCTTACATGCCGCATGCCGAGTCACTTCGTATCATGCAGCAGATGGATGCCCTTCGCCGGGAATGGGGAGTGGTGTATCCTTGTGATAACGAATAAACGGTCTGTATGATAAAAAGGAAACCTCCTTTCAAGTGAATATCCAATATCACCTGAGAGGAGGTTTTTTTAATATGTTTTTCTATGTGTGTCTTTAGAATAGATAAGCAACAGAAACCTGCCATGTGTTCTGTTTGAAACCGATAGTAGTTAAATCATCCGGGTCGCCACTATGTATTTTTCCATTGTCTTTTAATGCAAAGTTATAGTTGGCTCCTACCTGCAAATGGCCAAGAAGTTTCAAGCCGGCACCGACATTGAAGCTGGTCGTGTTTTTCTTGAATTCACATACATTGTTAAACCAGCGGTCGCCTACATTAAATCCGAACTGAGGACCTACAGCTACGTATGCGCCAATCAGACTGCTGAATCCGACAGTCCATCTCAGATTGATAGGAATTTCTATACTTTTCTTGGTTGACGTTCCTTCTTCAGAATCTACGCCAAATTGGTTATACATTGCAGAGGCGTCGATACCTAATCCTAAAAGTGGCAGGGTGAATTCTGCTGTCGGACCGATAAAGAAGCCGGTTCTGTTGTCTGACTTGAATGTTTCTTCAGAAAGATGTAGTTTGGAAACATTCAAACCACCTTTTACTCCAAATTTTATTTGGGCTTGCGCCGGAATGGCAAGTGCCAGACAGGCAATTACCATCAGTGTAGAGAATAATTTCTTCATATATTACTTCGTTTAGAGGTTTTTACAAAGTTAGATATTAATTGGAAATAAAAAAGAGGATGCTGAAGAAATGTGCATGTGAGAGTGAATTAATTACGAAACAACTTCGTGCTTTTGTCTTGTTGTTTGGCTATAACTGAATTTACTCTCTACTTTTTTAATAGGCTTGTTACTGAAAAAGCTCACATGTTTTTTTAACTTTTTCGGTTTGGAGTGGCGTATTGGTAGAAAAACAAAAAATCCTGACTCTTTTGAGAATCAGGATTTTAAGTGGTGCCACCAGGAATCGAACCGGGGACACAAGGATTTTCAGTAATTAACTGAAATATCTACTTCTGATTGATAGCCAGTTATATAGCTACATATCCTTATTCTATGGTTAAAACTGTGGATAAAACAAAGAGTGCTTTCTGGTTAATATTGAAATTAGTTATTCCATAGGGTTGCATATTCAACTTCTCTAATTATAGTGAACATATTTGAGTTAGATGTACAAGTATCTATGGAAATTAAAGATATGGTTTGTATAATGCCAATTCTTTAATTAATACTATATTAAGTATTTTGTTTTTTATCCATAAGCTATCCCCTTTTATCAAGAAGAGGAGTTTTGTTATAGGATGTTTTGTTTATCTTTTTTAGAGTTCATTCAATAGGGATTTCTTTAATCTCAAATTTTGGTTGAGGTAAATCCCCTACGCGCATAGCCTGCAACCTTAAAGTGCTGAATAAGCCACTATAATCTCCTTTAGATAATTGTTGCATTGTTATAAATGTCATATCAATCACTTTCTCCTTACTTATCTTTTTTATAACGGTATTACCTGCTATAAAGGGGCTACTATGCACATCTATTGTATTATAAATAAGATAGTAAACTATTAAAGGGTTAAGACCATTGATATTAAAAGAGTTCTTACTTTCAGGCAGGTTTATGCTGTACTTGGCAGCATAATCTTTAACATCTTGAATAGAGACTGTTATATCAGCCACCAGTCTTAGCCCGTTCTCCTTAAACACCATTTGAGCTTCTGACAGAGTATATAAAGAATCCTGCTTAGCTATCAGTTCCCTATTCTCTTTGTGTAATAATACACTATAAGAGATAGAAGATACTGATACAATCAATAATACGACAATAGATAAAATAGTTGTCTTTTTCATTACTTATCTGTTACTATTAATTTGTCCAAGTCTATAATCCATCCATTTGCTGTAAGGAATGGCATACCAAGCACCCCATGTACCTGTATTCCAGATTCATTCTCAATATGTTTCATGCCTTTGTACTCCTCTATGACTGAGAACACTCCAGAGTATGCTTTTCCCTCCAGTTGAAAGGTTATTCCCACATATTGGGTCTTATGCTCCTGTCCCTCAAAGCCTATCATAGAACCACCACCCTCAAGTTCAATGAAAGACTTAGTGAAATGCTTACATACAAACTTATAGATGATGTTTATGGTAGCTCCAGTATCAATCAGAAAGCACAGGTTGCCTTTGTTCCCATCATCTGTCGTCAGTTCAACACTAATCAGAGGTAAACCTGTTTTGGCTATGCTCCAGCGTAAATCTTCTTCCATGTTGCTCTTTTTTAAATACTTTTTACATTCTCAAAAATCACTTTCTGTTTATAATCATCTCTCTATTTATTGGAGAAATATCATTCCAATAGGCTTTTATTTCCTCTTCTGTCATTCCCTCAAATACAGGTAATATCAAGCCCTTATCTTCCTCTGTAAGACTATCCCAATCCTTGAGAGCTAGAGGGTCAGAAATAAACTTTTCATCTATAACTCCATCCCTAATAAATAATGCCTCAAGTCTCTCATGAGCTTCCCATGCCTCTTTCATTCTTTCTTCTGGGGTAGGTTCTAGTTTTTTCTTGGCACGATTGATAAAGTCTCTCTTTAAGTCCTCAAGAATTACTCTATCCAACTCTTTCTGTATAGATTTTTGCTCTTCTCTTATAGCCCTTTTGCTATAATGCTGGGCTATTTCAGAAATTCTGATAGAGTGCTCTTGATATGTTCCCAAGGGAGTTTTCCAATAATCATATTTAAGACTATCTACAATAGCATAGAACAGCATCTTCAAGGATATTGGAGAATGTATTGAATCTGGGTTTTGCCACTCCAAGAAGAATGACAACTCTTTAGATATATCCCTCCAATTACCATCCTCCCCAATAAGAAGCTCATTATCACCTATAAGCCAAATACCAGTAGTTGACCAGCGCACAATTAATTTTTCACTTTCAGGTATAGTATCTGCTGTACTTGATAGATTGTGATACTTGACAGAAAATGTAAAAAAGTCATTTACAGATATTATTTCAATATCTTCATTAACTATGATTTCTACTTCCCTCATTATGCTGTTCCTTTTGTAGTCATACTACAAAAAGAAGGTGTGAGCCAATCCTCATTGTCTATTCGGAGGTATCGCCAAACACCTATAACCTACAACAAGGAAAGCCCACACCTTATGGTATGAGCATTCACTGCCTTGCCTTTGAGGTTATATTCTTCTAATTGGCGATTTTCCGAATAACATCAAGCAAGAAGCAAACACTTCTTTTTCCAATATGTCTTGTTAAACTTCTACTTCATTAGCAATTCGTTTAATTGTCCATACTGCAAAGGTATCATTTTTCAGCAAGAAACAACTATAGAACCACCTCTTTTTCAAAGCAAACTTTAGCATATCAGATGCCATAGGTATGGGCTTATACCTATATACAAAGGTACTCTTATTCCCTGTTCCTGTCATACACAAATGCAAGTAATGTGGCTACTGCAAATGGTATTGCCATGAACTTTACTAATAACATCAAATCATCCATATGCACTATACATAAAAGCCCCAACCTGATATAAGCTGGGGCTTGAACAACACTAAACTATATACATAGGCTGTTACCAGTCCAATATCTTAGCCATAATACAGAGGGACACCAATATCATGATTAGCTCTCCTACAACACTCAATAATACATCCATTTTTCCAAGTTATTATTTATACTACATACTCAATACCAGTGTTATCCTTACAGTCCAGAAGTGGATTAAGTTAATAGGAGTAGCTTTCTGATATACCTCCAGCCTCTTAAATAATCCACTTCCTGACCATAATAGCCAACTCTCCAATAGACAATGTACATCTAACTCGGCTTTTATATAGAAATATTCCAAGTTAAATGTACACAACTGGCTTACCCAGCTTACCCTTATGTCAGATGTACTCACTTTTCTATAAATCAAAATAAGGAAGTGAGTATGATAAAAAATTTCCTACCATAATGGATAAAACAAATGAGGAGAGAGCTATTAACCAAGCCAATTACTGGATAAACCAAGAATACTCATTTTCTCCATACAGAGCCTTGTTAAGTCCCTCTGCAAGCTGTGTGGCATTGAGTGACCTGTCCAAGAAGTTATCAATATAGCTGCTCTTATTAGCCCCTGTAAGGAGGTTATATACATTCCACATGCTGATTTCCCTGCTATTGTCAGGAAGAGAGAAGTTTTCATCATTGTAGTATGCCTTAGCCACAAGGTTTACTTGTGTATCAGTCATAAGCATCAGGGGAAGCTTCTTCTTCTGTTCAGTAGGCAGGTATTGATACAATCTGCTCTTTCCCAAGAACTGTGCAAACTGCTGTTCAGTCATATAACTGTCATTGAAAGCTCCCATATAATAAAGGTGCTTGGCTATGTTATATTCTTGGAATAGCTGTATTGCAGAGGTAAAGAGGTCATTGATACTCATAACCTTTAATTCTGACTTGTAGCCATCTGTAGAAACACACATATTGCAGCACACCATATTCTTGAAGCCTATGAACACCTTGAACTTCTCTGTCCCTTTCCTTGAATAAAGGTTCTCATGGTTATAAGCTCTGACACCACCTATTGTAAGGTTCAACCTGTTCCCCATTATATCCTCATGGATAGTGGGAATCTCAAAGCAAAACATCATCCTCTCATAGTAAATAGTCTTATCAGATTCCAGCAAGTCCTTTACAGGCTTATGGATAGCTTCTGGAATTCTACCCTTTATTATATGGCTCACTCTTATGGCAGGATATTCAATAGTTTCATGGGGGAACACCTTATTAGCTGCTTCCCATATTGCTTCTATGAAGTTGGGATGGCTGATTGTTATCTCATTGTCCTTGCTGAATACAGGTACTACACATTCATTTCTAAGGTGTTCCATAGTGACCTCTTTGGTATTGGCTTCAATGAAAGGTAATTTATTCACTCTTCTGGACTGTAATACATCAGTCTCTATTACCTCTATGGGGGCTATAACCTCCGCATCATATCTGAGGCTTCTGTTTATCTTGCTGGGATATATCAGATTAGCTCTGACAGGTTGTAGTTGCACTGCTTCCATATCTTACAAAATTTGGTGTATAATTAATAGGTTGATTTTGGGGGACTTGAAGGGCTGCTTTCTTACTCATAAAGTCAGATGTAAGCTGCTGGTACCATTCTGGATATTGATGATAGATAGAGGTCAGTTCTTCAATGCTCTTGGCTTGGTTAATCCTGCTTCTAATCATTTCTACTGTCACCCCGTCATTGCACCAATCCTTTATAATCTGACCAGTAGCAGGTGTAATCATAAAGTCTGGCTTGCCTATGAAAAGGCTTGTCCTGTCCTTTGATACTACGCATTGGTGCTTCATATTGATGTCAAAGACTATGGTAAACTCATAGTCTATCCCATCCCTCATTACAGCCTTTAGTCCCACCTTTTCAGGAACTAACTTGCCGTTCTTTTCATTCAGCACATAGTCCTGCTTGCACCTCATGGTACAGATGATGTGGCTGTCTGACTGTAATATTTTCTGCATGAAGGCATTTATTCTTGGGGTAATCTTCTGCCAATTAGTGAAGCTGTTCCCTTGCAAATTAGCATGATATTCCAAAAGGTTGTCCCAGCACTGGGATATACTGTCTATGACAATAACCTCCATGCCAGCTTCTTCACATATACCTATGGCTTCCATATACACTTCTGGAGTGAAGTTTTCATTCAAACTCAATACATTATAAGCTCCAAGATGGGCATATAAATCTGCACTTCCATTTTCACTGTCGATAATGGCTACCTTGGTCCAGTCATTGCACAGCCCATAAGCCAGCAATAAGGCTGAATAGGTCTTTCCTGACCCTGCACAGCCTTGCAAGGCTAACTTAATCTTAGCCTGCTTCTTGGATGATTTTCTTAAGTTCATCATATCAAAAATACATTTAGTTAAACCTTTTGACAAATAAAAAAGAGTAGCAAGCCTTAACTCACTACTCTTCTTGACCTTATTGACCAACCTTAAAGGGTAGCCAAAGTAGGTGCTCCTCCATCCCCTTTCTGATGGAGCATATAGAACATATCTCCTGTATCTGGAGAGCATACCTGTGAGATGACAGGATTGGAGATTTCACCATTAATGAACTTCTCACTCACTGCACCAGTCTCAAAGCCATAGACAAAGAAGCACTTACCTGTATAGGGGTTCTGCTTGACTTCAATCTTGTTTACACTCATCTTGGACTTGAACTCTTCAACAGTCATAGTCTCTAAAAACTTTAACTTTTCCATGTTTGTTAATTTAGTATGTTATACATCTGTTGCAAAGGGAGAGTTAGTGCCAGTTCATATCACCAGCAATTAACTCACTGGGGTATCTCCCACTCCAAGGCAAGGGGAGGGAGGGTAAAGGTGGTTAAGGCTTGTTTATGGAAGTCCAGAAGAGGTAAAAAATTAAAAATAATTTTTTTCGAATAAGATTGGAGGAGCAGTAAATATATTTATCTACTTCTATATTCAGATATGGCAACCCTCTGCTTACAATGAAGAAAACAAGGGTTGAGAAGTAAATTGTACTCACTTCTATTTTTTTGTTATATGAAAGTGAGTATATGATTTTATCTGATTTTTAACATTCTAGTCATATTTTCAGAGCTTGGGATTCTTTCAAGTGGTTCACAATTCAATTCCAGCACATCATAACTAAGTATCGGATATACATTCTCTTTCTTTCCGTTTCTTGTAGAACTTGTCCTGTCACCAACTTTACAAAATAAATTACCCAACTCACGAACAGCCTTATGAGGGCTTAACATTCCATAATGAAGAATCCCATTCCATATAGTATTAATTCCTTGCTCTATTTCTTTATTGGTAAGATTGCTGTTTATGGGAAACTTTTCTCTCATAGCACATTTAATAGAGTGATTTTCATCCAAAGCCCAGATAAGAACTGCATTATAAAATGTCTTATATTTTAGAGGATTGTCATATTCAGGTAAGATTTCTACAAGTTTATCAAATGGGACATATCTTTGTAATTCAATGAAGTGCTCTAAAAATACACTATTAACCCTTTTGCAATCATTTCTTAACCCTTGAGCTAATATGGCTCTATCTTCTAAGTTCGTTTTTTCTCTAAGCTGTGATATTAAATCCTCACGTTCTTCTTCTGTTGTCAAGGAACATTGTTCTTCAACTTCATTATAAACTTCTTGTGGTATGCCATCTTCTTCTTTTTCGATAAAAGAGAAATTGACATTGTTACCCTCATTCCTTAAGGCATAGTAAAGATTTTTTGGTGAAGTGTACAATGTGTTTTTAAGTTCAACTTGAATGATTATGTTATCAATATTAAAATATGATGGGGTAATATCTCCACTATTCTGCCTTACTAAATTTATTTTGCTACTTCCACAATATGTTTTCTTGGAATATTCCAATATCTCATCATCTGGAATATCATTGAATTTTTTTATTAATTGGGGGAATCTGTATCTGACTCCTTTAATATTAGAGGCAAAAGCAGACAGCAATTTTGCATCAGAAACAATTTCCTGTTTAAGAATACTATAATCAATGCTGTCAGACTGGTTGTTGGTACTATAAACAATAGTTTCACTTAGCAAGCCTTCTTGATGTCTACATCTACCTGCTATCTGGGTTAATTTATCTGTAGACAATAGAGTAAATGGATATTTGATGTTTGCTACAGATATTAAATGGAATCTTTCATCAATGTCAATTCCCACAAAGTAAGTACAACTCATAAAGGTTATCTTAGAGGGCAATTTCCTACCGATTATTTCCCTATAATAAGAACTTGCATCTTTTTGGCTTTTAGAGCTACATAGGATTCCACATTGAGATTGTATTTCCTTTGATAGACTGCTTATTATAGGCAGCATTCCTCTCGTCACCAAATTCAAAGCTATTAATATTTTATCATCAGGATATTTTTCAATAAGTTGCTCTATGGCTATTTTAGTTCTTGTGAGTGCATCATTTGTATGTATCAGGCTAATGTTTCTTGATGCTGGGGTACTAAATGTCACATTGATTACAGGCTCATTTTCTATTCTTGGATTAGAAAACTTTCCAATAGTAGCAGATACCAAGCATCTTCGGGTTTCAGGGAACTTAAAGTAGTAGTCAAAATTCCGCTCCATATTTGGGCGATATGAACTGTCGTATTGATAAGAATCTATTTCATCAAACATAATGAAGTAGTCCTTGAAATGTTCTTCTCCTATCTCTTCTAATAATGTATCAAGGCTATCTATTACTACAATAAATTTCTTATATTTTATGTCATTGTCAGACAAATATTTTTTTATAGTTGGAATTTTGAAGCCATTAATACGTCCTCCTATATATAATATGGAATATCTGTCTGATTCTCCTATTCTACTGTTTTTAGCTTTCTCATAGGCTAATGCCCTTGTCGGAACAACCACTATACTGTTTCTTTGTGAATTGAGCTCCAATGTTGTTGCCCCTATACCTGTTCTGTTTTTCTTGATTAACCCATAAGGAGAAGTTGCAAACACATCCCCTAAATAAGCTTTATCCTGTGGCATAAGAAAACTAACAGATTTAATGGATTTCCATTTTTCCAGCCAATCTATTTTATATTTCAAGTCTATATAAGGTGAATTTACATCTGCGCCATTTATGGTTTGAACTACATGATTGTAGTCTTCATTAGGTGATTGTGAAAAACCTGAACAAAACAAGATTTCATATTTTCCGTCAGTGAATATACTATTATCATAAGTGATATTATTTGAAGTATCCATAGTATAACTATTTTGAAGTTTAATACAAAAATATAACTTTATACTCACTTTTCTTATAGTGAATAATTAAAGTGAGTATAAAGAGCAAAATCTCTGGAAAAAAACACAAGTATCCCCAAGATTTTTGGCTATATTACTATAAGAAACAGGGCTTGACTATTTCAGGTATTCCATAGCCTCGTCTATTTGCTTGTTCTCAAAACTGTCAAGATATATTTGGGTTATTTTCTCTGAACAGTGTCCCAATGATTCACTGATGATTGAGGTAGCTACACCAGCCCTTTTTAATACTGTAGCATAAGAGTGCCTTGCACAATAGGTGGTCAGCTTGATTGGTATGCCTGATTCTTCACCAATAGCTTTCAGAGCCTTATTTACTTTGGTAATCACCTTGTGCAGCCTGTTCAACTTCTGCTGCTCTGTCTTATGGATATTTGACAGAATGGGAAACAGATACCCCTTGCTGCTATCTTTATACTTCTTCAAGACCCTGATGGCTACTTCCTGCAAGGGCAGGTTTATCAGTTTGGAGGTCTTTCTTCTATTATATATGAGCCTCCCCTCTGTGATATTCTTGCCAGTCAGGTAAGCCATATCCGCAAAGTTGATGCCTCCCATAAAGTAAGAGAAGGTGAACAAGTCCACTGCAAGTTTTGTATAGAAGTCCTTACCCTCTGTTGGATAATTGATTATAGTTTGTATCTCAGCCTTGTTCAAAGCCCTCTTTGCTGTCTCTTGCTGTAATTTAGATACTTTGAACTTCTTGAAAGGGTAGCATTCAGGTTTTACAAGCTCCATATTTACTGCAAGGTTGAATATCATTCTGATATTCCTGAACCTTATCCCGATGGTGTTCTCTGACTTGTCTTGCTTCCTCAGCCAGACCTCATACTTTTTCAACCAGTTGCAGTCCATTTCAGAGAAAGGAATATCAAGATGCCTATTGAACTTGATGAGTGAGTTGTAGGTCTGCTGTATGGAAAGTCTGTAACCTGTTCTTTTCTCCTCTTCAAGACAATGAATGTGTTGCTTGAATAATTCTCCCACTGTAATAGCCTTGGTTGGATGGGATATTTTTTCAACAAGAGTGGTAGCTGAAAAATCCTTGTTGTCTGATTTTAGCTCTACTATCTTGTTCCTTACTTCACAAATCTTGTTGGAAATCAACTTTTCAAGCATTTCCCTGTTGGGGCAGGTGGACTTTGGCTGGTTCTTCTCAAAATCCCATTCCTCTAATTTGGTAGAAACACCAAGATTGATATACCTTACCTTTCTATCTTTGCAAATTCTAATCTTTAGGGGTAACTCACCAGTTTTCAGGGGTTTGTACTTGTAGCATATTACATCTACTGTTGTCATTTTGGGTAAAACATTGGAGAAAACATTTCTCTGTTTCTCCACCTATTTAACCATATTATAGCATAAAAAAAGAGAGCTACTAAATTGTAACTCTCTGATTTTCAGTGGTGCCACCAGGAATCGAACCGGGGACACAAGGATTTTCAGTCCTTTGCTCTACCAACTGAGCTATGGCACCAGCATTTTTATGTTTGCAACCAATGTTTCTCGATTGCGGTTGCAAAGGTACGCAAACTTTTGGAACTTGCAAACATTTCAGCAGAAAAAATACGATTTTTGTGCAAAAAACGGCATTTTTGTGGGAAAAGTACCGATAATAACCTTAAAAACCTTCCTTTTTCAATCTCCGATTTTATTTCGGTCTGAAAAAGGAAGGTTTTAATTTAGTTTATAAAAGAACTTTATCCTTTCAAGGGATTCCAGCCTTGTGCTTTCAACTCAAGTTCATTTCCGTCACGAGTCACAAGGGCGCATCCTAGTTCGGGTTTGGTGATGTGACCGATGACTTTCACGTCTTTCATCTGAGAAACGACTTCGTGCGCGGTCAACGGTACCGTGAAGAGCAGTTCGTAATCTTCGCCGCCGTTCAGTGCACAAGTGCTTAGGTTCATGTTGAATTCTTCGGCCATTACGGCTGTCTGATAGTCAATCGGAATGCGTTCTTCGTACACGCGGCAACCGGCATGGCTTTGTGAGCAGATGTGCATCAGCTCAGATGACAATCCGTCGGAGATGTCCATCATGGCAGTGGGTTTGATGCCGGCTTTAGCCAGGCTTTCTACAATATCCTTGCGGGCTTCCGGTTTCAAGAAGCGTTCCAGCAAGTATTCTTTGCCGGCAAAGTCTGGCTGTACATCTTTTTCGCCCTGGAACACGGCTTTTTCCCGTTCCATCAGCTGAAGTCCCATGTAAGCAGCTCCCAAATCACCTGATACGCAGATCAGGTCAGTTTCTTTGGCGCCGTTGCGGTATACCACCTTGTCTTTATCGGCTTCTCCAATGCAGGTGATGGAAATGGCCAGCCCTGTAACGGAAGAAGTGGTGTCACCTCCTACAAGGTCTACCTGATGCTGTGCACAAGCCAGTTTCAGTCCGTCGTAGAAATCTTCCAGGTCTTCGATGCAGAAGCGTTTGGATACAGCCAGTGATACGGTAATCTGCTTCGGAGTACCGTTCATGGCGTAAATATCAGAGAAGTTCACCATGGCTGATTTGTATCCCAGGTGCTTCAGCGGGGTATATACCAGGTCAAAGTGTACACCTTCCATCAGTAGGTCGGTAGTGACCAGTACCTGCTTGTCGGAAAATTCCAGTACGGCGGCATCGTCGCCCACACCGTATTTCGTTTCCGGATTCTGTAATTTAATATCTTGGGTGAGGTGCTTGATAAGCCCAAATTCACCCAACGTTGAAATTTCTGTTCTGTTTCCTTCGTGCATAGTATTTTTACGCTCTGTTGATAAGTTCTCTCATAATGGTTGTCATGCGAGGCTGTGCTTCGTCGGCAGCCTTCTGCACTTCTGCGTGTGATACTTCCACAATCTTTCCTTCCACGCCCAAGTCGGTGATGACTGATACGCCGAATACCTTAATGCCGCAATGGTTGGCTACAATTACTTCTGGTACGGTAGACATTCCTACGGCATCAGCACCTAAAATGTGGAACATCTTATATTCCGACGGAGTTTCGAACGTAGGACCTTGCGTACCGAGGTACACGCCTTGTTGCACCTTGATGCCTTTTTCCTGAGCAATTTCCAGGGCTTTTGCAATCAGTTTTTTGGAGTAAGCTTCACTCATATCCGGGAAGCGTGGTCTGTATTCGATATTCTTCCCACGAAGCGGATGTTCCGGGAAGAGATTGATGTGGTCAGTAATAATCATCAGGTCACCGATTTCAAAGTCGGGGTTGGTACCTCCTGCAGCATTCGATACGAAGAGGGTCTTGATGCCCAGCTCACGCATCACGCGTACGGGGAAAGTCACTTCCTTCATGGAGTAGCCTTCATAAAAATGAAAGCGTCCCTGCATGGCCATGATATCCTTGTTACCCAGTTTCCCGAAAATCAGTTTCCCGCTGTGTCCTTCGACGG
>UMLJ01031433.1_pt1 | contig 13323 bp, 9 predicted proteins | sample 1966521 | NCBI WGS metagenome assembly UMLJ01 (sample SAMEA4836199, study PRJEB28245) | human gut metagenome | biome: gut microbiome; material: fecal sample | place: Denmark | collected 2008
TTGCTACTCAATTTGTAAAAAACTTAATATCATATGCTAAGTTGGAAAACATTGAAGCCATTCACCTTGATGTAATAGATAAGAACACACTAGCTGACAAGTTATATATCAGAGCTGGCTTTAAATATGTAAGTACTGAAAACATATTTTATGAGGTGGTTGGAAACAGGCAGTTTAGAATGTATGAGTATGTGATTGAGTAGAAAGTATTAGATATGCACATATAATGAGCATTATCTGCCTTATAGGAAGCTATAATGAAAAAATCATAGTAAAGAAGGAACGATTGTGAATATAAGATATGCAACAATGGCTGATTTAGACGATATTGCATCGGTCGAATCCGAGTGTTTTCCTGTTTTAGAGGCAGCAACTAAAGAAGAATTTGAGCAGAGAATAAAATATTATGGAAATCATTTCTGGCTTATGTTTGATGAGGGTAAACTCATTGCGTTTGTAGATGGTTTTGTTACGGATGAGGCTGATCTTACAGATGAGATGTATGAAAATGCATCAATGCATAATGAGAATGGTGCATGGCAGATGATTTTTGGTGTAAATACTCTTCCTGAATATCGCAGATGTGGATGTGCGAAAGAGCTGATTAAGAAGGCTATCTTAGATGCCAGAAAACAGAACCGGAAAGGGCTTGTATTAACTTGTAAAGAAAGCCTTGTTCCATATTATTCCAAGTTTGGATTCATTGATGAGGGGATAACAGATAAATCCACTCATGGAAATGTCCTGTGGCACCAGATGAGATTGGATTTTAAATTAAGAAATAATGGAGTAAATCCTTCAGATAACAAAAAAGTGACCGCAAACAAGAAATTTGCAGCCGACAGAATACTATCATATTTTAAAGAAGAGTGGAAGGTACTGCTTATAATAACAGTTTCAGGTCTTATATATAACTTTGGACTTTTGCTTGGCCCTTGGTTTGAGGGTAAGATGACAGGATGTCTTATAGATATATTAAGCCAAAATGCTGTATACAAGGATATGCTTATACTTGTAGTGTCATATATTGTATCTATTGCAGTTGTTCAGATATCAAGATATATAAAGCGTTTCTATGTGAGAAGATTTGCGAATAATGTCAACAGAAGAATGAAGAAGATATTGTATGGGACGCTTGTGTTAAAGAGCAAGACAGAACTTGAAAGTGAAGGTATGGGCGATATTATGACAAAGGCAATCCTTGATGTTGATGATTGTGCTGAGGGCATGAGAAAGTTCACAACAGAGGTGTTTGATACAGGAGTAGCACTGGCTGCATATGCAGGAATGCTGCTTGTATATGATGTAAGGCTGGCACTCATTGCAATGATATTTCCACCTATATCTTATATGCTTGCAGAGAAGATGAAGATTATCGTACAGAGAACAGGTGCAGAATATAAAAGACAGTCAGGAATATTAAGCAATGCCACACTAGACAGAGCTTCTAATGCCATAACTTACAGGGTATACGGAAGGGAAGAGGACAGAAGAATTGCATACGAAGATAATCTTTCATCATATGAGAAAGCTGCTATCAGGGCAAATATATGGAATTCTTCAATGACACCCTTATACAGGATTATATCAATGACAGGTATAATATTTATATTATATTTCGGCAGTAAAAATGTACTTGGAACGGGGTGGAAAAGCTGGGATATCGCGGCATTTACGACATTCCTTGCCTGTTTTATAAAGTTATCGGATAAGTCTTCAAAGGCGGCAAAGCTGTTTAATGCAGTTCATAAGTCACAGGTTTCGTGGAAACGTATTAAACCGCTTATGGTTATTCAGGATAAAGATACAGATTGTAAAAATCAGACATCAGGAAAGCTTGAAGTAAAAAACTTAAGTTTTACATATCCAGATGGAAAAACTGTATATAATGATATTTCCTTTACTGCAGAGCCGGGGGAGATTATAGGCGTTACGGGTCCGGTTGCCTGCGGTAAGTCAACATTTGGAAAGACCTTCCTTTGCGAATGTCCATATAAGGGAAGTATTAAGTATAATGGAAATGAATTAAGCAGTGTTGCTGATAATGTAAGGTCGGGAATAATAAGTTATCTTGGACACGACACAGAGCTTTTTAATGACTCTATTAAGAATAACGTGCTTCTTGGTGATGATTGCAATGTATCAGAATACCTCAAGGACGTATGTATCGATAAAGAAGTTGCACAGATGGAAAATGGAGTTGACACACTTATTGGTAATGGTGGTGTAAGACTGTCAGGTGGACAGGCACAAAGAATAGCACTTGCCAGAACGCTTTGTCATAAGAAGCCGGTACTTGTGCTTGATGATCCATTTTCAGCACTGGATATAAGCACTGAGAAAAAGATATATAACAACCTTTGTGATATAGCAAAGAATAATATTGTAATTATTATGACACATCGTCTGTATATGTTCCCTAAGATGGATAAGGTTATATGGATGGATAATGGAAAGGCAATAGTTGGAACACACGAAGAGATTATGTTACAGTGTCCGCAGTACAGGAAGCTGTATGAAAATGTCAGCACACAGATGAGGTAGACGTGGCTGGACATACAGAAAAAGGTACATTACAAAATAAAAATACCAACGAAAATAAGAAAAAGGAGTTGGATAATATTGAGTAGTAATAATGTAAACAGCACAGAAGCCAATAATTATAATATTAATAACGTTGATAATAAGAAAATGAATAACAAGAATTCACACAACGTAGTTTCAATAATATTACATACTATAATAAAGAGAAAATGGCTTTCTCTTGGAATTATAATTTCAGTATGTGGTGCGGTTATAACAGCTCTTTATCCACCACTTGTACTTGGAAAAATAGTAGATACACTCACAACAGGAAGCCAGATGCCTGTATATTTAGTGTTTGTTTATATGGCATTTACAGTTATTACAGGTCTTATGGAAGCCACAAGAGAAGGGCTTCTTACAGTATTTGGGCAGAAGATAACACACGCACTTAGAAGTGGACTTATGGAGCATTTTGTAAGACTTTCTACTGACTCACTTAATAAGCAGGAGTCAGGTGCTGTTGTATCAAGGTTTGTAGGTGATGTTGATACAGTTGAGAACCTTTTTACATCGGGAATTGTAAGTATGTTTGCAGATGCGTGTAAGATAATAAGTATTCTTGCAGTTATCTGGTTCAGAAATAAAGGACTTGCAACAGTGCTTATGGTGCTTCTTCCATTTTTATTCTGGTTTACAAGACATATACAGAAGAATATGCTTGATGCCCAGTTAAAAAATAGACGAGCAGTCAGCCGTGCTTCAGGACATGTACCTGAAACACTTCACAATATCCGTACGATCCATAATCTCGGCAAGGAGAAGTATATGGAGAAAAGATACGATGAATATATAAGCGACAGCTACAAAGCTATGGAAAAGACCAACTTCTACGATGCCGTATATTCACCGGTTATTCTTATATTAAATGCAGTTGTAGTGGCGGTGGTTATGTTGTTTTCAGCCTCAGGCAATGCCAAAGTCCTTACACTTTTTGGTATGTCAGCAGGTACAGTAGTAGCAGTTATTAACTATATATCACAGATATTTTCACCAGTTGAAAGTCTTGGAATGGAAATCCAGACGATACAGTCAGCAATTGCGGGCGTGAGAAGAATAAATGAATTCTTTGAACTTCCAGTACTAGATAATAATGAAGAATTACAGGCAGAAAAGACATTTGATAGTAAAAATGATACACCTTATGTCCAGTTCAATGATGTAACGTTCGGATATGAGGCTGACCACACTGTAATAGCTGATAAGACATTTGTTGTAAATAGAGGAGAGCAGGTTACACTATCAGGAAGGACAGGTGCAGGTAAGAGTACAATATTCAAGCTGCTTTTAGGTCTGTATAAGCCACAGAAAGGTTCTATCCTTATAAATGATATGAATTCAGCCGCGATACCAGATAACAGAAAGAGAAAAATATTCGGTTATGTTGAGCAGTCATTTCATATGGTTCCGGGAACTATTAAAGACCAGATTACACTTTATGACAAGTCCATATCTGACGAAGCTGTTATCAAAGCGGCAAAGCTTACAGGACTTCACGATACAATTATGAACTTTGAAAATGGATACGATACCCAGTGTACACAGGAAGTGTTCTCGCAGGGACAATGGCAGTTGTTATCCATAGCAAGAGCTACAGCTGCCAACCCGGAGCTGCTTTTACTTGATGAGATAACAGCCAATCTTGATGCCAATACAGAAAGAGATGTTCTTACAGCACTTAAAGGTGTATCTGAAAACAGAACAGTTATATCAATATCACACAGGGTTACGGCAAGAACAGGACGTGTAATAAACTGTTAAATACAATATTTCATAATGACAATGCCGCCAGAATGTGATAATATTTTTCATATTGGGTAATTTAATGAATTAAAGTATATCAGGTGGACAAAGTGGAAGATATTATGTATAGCATTAACAGGCTGTTAAGCATTACGATTGGAAATAATAGGTCATATTTTGATGTGCAATATGTTAATATTGCTATGTTGGTCTGGGGTTGTGTATTCTGCTTAATAGCAGGGGTGGGAATGATTTTAAGTAAGAATTTTGACCGCCGTAAGAGGCTGTGGATGATACTTTTGCAGTTTGCAACAGCTGTTCTGTTGCTCAGTGATGCAACCGCCTGTATATTCAGAGGTTGGACGGGTATATTTGGATATTGGATTGTAAGGATAAGTAATTTTATAGTATTTCTTGACAATAATATAATATTATATTTGTTCCACAGGTATGTGTGCAGTTTTATTTTTACGGAACAGGAAGAAAGAACTTTAAAAAGAGCAACATTTATAAATATACTGTGTGCCGTGGCAGTAGCTCTGGTTATTATTTCACAGTTTACAGATTTGTATTACTATTATGATGCACAGAATGTATATCATAGAAGTGAAGGTTTTATAATATCTATTTTTATACCTGTAACAGGAATGATGGTAGAGATGTCATTTTTGATAGAATACAGAAAGAAATTAAGCAATATTACAATTTCTTCACTCGGTTCATATATTATTCTTCCAATTGTAGCGGCAATAATACAGTTCTACTTTTATGAAATTTCGCTGATTGATATAGCTATATGTAATTCAATGATAGTTATGTATATAACTGTTATTGGTGAACAGAACAGGAAACTTGACAATCTGGAACAGAAGCAGATTAAGACAGAGGCTGAACTTGAAATATCTATGGTGCTTAACCAGTGTATAGCAGAACTGACAACTGAAGCGGATATTAACATAGCTATACATAATCTTCTTGCAATTATTAATAATTATTTTGGTGCGGACAGATGTTATATTTTTGAAAATAATTACGATGATAATACAATGGATAACACCTATGAGTATGTTGGTGATAGTATTACAGCAAAGAAGGATAAGCTTCAAAAGCTTTCAATGAATATTGTAAGTTTATGGATGGAGAATTTTAAAGAGGAAAAGCCATATTATATAGCAGATGTCAGCAAGCAAAAGGAAGAACCTGTATACAATATGTTGCATGAACAGAATGTAGACAGACTTCTTGCAGTGCCATTAAAAAGAGATGGAAATATAATTGGATTTCTTGGAGTGGACAATCCGGTTAATCATTACGAGGATATGGCATTATTGTCTTCTATACAATATTTTGTTACTAATAGTCTTGAAAAGCGTGTGCAGCAGGATAGGATGCGTTATTTAAGTTACAGGGATATGCTTACAGGTTTGTACAATCGTAACAAATATATAAGCATTGTTAAAGCGGCTAAAGACCAGATACTTAAAAATGTCGGAGTTGCTTACATAGATCTTAATGGTCTGAAAGCAATTAATGATAATTATGGACACTCTAAGGGTGATAAGTTCATATGTACAGCAGCAGACACATTCAAAATGGTATTCCCGGATAATTCTTACAGGGTAGGTGGGGATGAATTTGTAATTATAGAGCAGAATATTGAGCGTGATAAATATGAAGAAAGAATTACAGCCTTGAAAAATATAATGCAGGATAAACAAGTAAGCATATCCATAGGAGTTCTGTGGAGAGAGCAGGTTGACGATTTAGAAGCATTATTAAAGTCAGCAGATAAGCTTATGTATATGGAGAAAGAGATGTATCATAAGAACAGAGAATAAAGTTAAAATAAAAGGGATTTGGGATACACCTTCCAAATCCCTTTTGTGTTCTTTTTGTGCTGTTAAGGGATTTATATTAAAAGTTATGATGGGTATGTATCCCCAGCACAAATACAATTATAAAATGTTGTTAAAACAGCATAAAATGCTTGTTACTTTGAAACAAATGCTTGTTGTTTGTTATATTGATTGTTATAGTCAGACCATATTAATCAATGCCATTTGATATTTGAATTCAGTGTTAATATCTTAGGCAGGAAAAGAGGTATAATATGGCTGGAAAGAAATTTATTAACGCAAAGTTAAAAGGATATAATGAATTACAGGAAATACTTGTTGAGGACGGAGTATTTAAGGCAATTGCACCACATATAGATGTAGATAGTGATTGTGAAATTGAGGATTTGGGAGGCAAGCTTACACTGCCACCATATGTTGACCCACATATTCATCTTGATTATGTATTCACAGCAAGAAAGCAGGGCGCAGCTAACGGAACAGGAACATTATTTGAAGGAATTCAAAGGTGGAGTGAAACTAAATCAGATTTAACAATTGATGAGATAAAGGCAAGAGCAATAAAGGCAGTTAAAATGGAGGTGTCACACGGTGTCCAGTTCATAAGAACACACGCTGATGTAACTGACCCTAACCTCACAGCCTTAAAGGCACTTCTTGAATTAAAGGAAGAATTAAAAGATATTGTAACAATCCAGATTGTATCATTTCCACAGGAAGGAATGTATTCTTACAAAGATGGCGACAAGCTTGTTGAAGAAGGACTTAAAATGGGTGCTGATTGTGTAGGTGGTATTCCACATTTTGAGTATTGCAGGGAATTTGGTGAGAAATCAATCCATAAGGTTGTTGAATTAGCTGTGAAGTATGACAAGCTTATTGATGTACACTGTGATGAGAGTGATGACCCAATGAGCAGGTTTGTGGAGCTTCTTACAGCACTTTCAATTGTTGAAGGAATCGGACCTAAGACAACAGCAAGCCATACCTGTTCATTAGGTTCAGTAGATAACAGCTACGCATTCAGAATGATGAAGAATTTTAAGAAAGCAGGACTTAACTTCATTTCCTGCCCAACAGAGAATATATATCTTCAGGGCAGACAGGATACATATCCTAAGAGAAGAGGTCTTACAAGAGTTAAGGAATTATATGAAAATGGAATAAATGTATGCTTTGCACAGGATTCAATTCAGGATCCTTGGTATCCGGCAGGCAATGGCAATCTTATGAATGTGCTTGATAATGGTATACATATAGCCCAGATGATGTCATTTGAGGAAATGGATAACTGCCTTGACCTTATAACTGTTAATGGTGCTAAGACTATGAACATATCAGACATATATGGAATTGAGGCAGGCAAGCCAGCTAACTTTATTGTTGTCGATGCCAGGAGCGAATTCGAGGCAGTATGCGAAAGAGCCGATGTTGTTGCAAGTGTCCGTAATGGTGAATATCTGTTTAAGAAAGCACCAGTGGCTTTCGAGGCTTTGAGTGAATTTATGGCATAGATAAAGAGTGAATTATGATATAATATGACTACTTCGTAGTCACTTAGAAGTTTCTTCGAAACTTCGGATGCGTGGAAAAACAACGCAGGGCATATGATATAATGAGCACAAGAGTGCTCATCTTAAAAGTTCCTTATGGCACTATAAATAATTATAACAACATAATATAGGAGCAGCAATATGTTTCAATGTAAAGATCTTCTCACTCTCCCCTCAATGGCGAAAGCCAGAATAATAGCAGGAAAGAGTGGTTTGTCTAATAGAATAAGGTGGGTATATAAGCCTGAGAATATGAATTTTGCGAAGTGGGTAAAGGGACAGGAGCTTTTGATTATAAGCACGCCTGTTATACAGAGTAAGGATTTTGACCTGCAAGCAGTTATTAAGAAAGCTAAGAAGCTTGATATGGCAGGTGCATTGCTTCTTGTTGGTGATAAGTACATTGCCAGTATAGACAGTACAATAATATCCTATTCCAATCTTAACGATTTTCCGATATTTGTCATATCAGGTGAAATTCCTCTTGTTGACATTTTTGAAGAAATCGGACACGCTATTGCGTATAATAAAGACTCAGATGTATTAAGTGATGATATTCTTTCAGGAATTATATTTGGAAAGGACATCAATATAGAAGCATTTTCTATTAAATTTGAAGAAGCTGGCTATGACATCAATGGTAATAACCGTATGTTTATGATTAATATTCATTCAGATAATAAGATAGAGAATTTTGATTATGATTTCATTATGAATAAGCTGAGGGACAGTTTTGCACAGAATAATGGAAGTCTGATTTTATCAAGATATGCTAATAACATAGTTGGCTGTTTTAATTGTTTGGAAAATGCTGATGATACACACGGTCTTATTAATCAATCTTACGAAGCATTATCTGAATATGTGCAGGGCAGGTATACGGATATAAAGCTTGTTATGGGAATTGGACGTGAATATAATGGAATATCACATTTGCAGAAAAGTTTTACGGAGGCTTCAAGGTGTGTAATCCTTTCGGAGAAGATACAGCTTAATGGAAGTGTGTTCTGGTATGAAGAAATGGGAATATATAACCTGTTCTCTGAATTTGGAGATAAAAAGCTTATACAGGACTTTGTTGACAGTACATTAGGCATAATTATTGACTATGATAAGGAGAATAATACGAATCTTTTACAGACGTTAAAAGCGTACCTTTGGAACAATAACAGCCTGCTTCACGCTTCTGAACAGTTATTTACGCATCGTAATACAGTAAAGTACAGAATACAGAGAATAACTGAGCTTACGGGCAGGAATTTTGATGATGCGATGACACGTCTGGAGTTTATGAATGCTTTGATATGTCTTGAGGTAAGATAGACATTTGTGCTGTGAGAACAAATGAAGTAATACAAGATTGTTATTAGAAGTCATAACAATAAAATATTTATAAAAGAATGTTGAAGTATATATGTCTTAGTGATATATTCTTGAACATAGACAAGAAGCAAAGGGGCTTCTGCTAATGGTAATATTAGCGGAAGCCCCTTTTTGTGTATTAGTAAAAATGTTAATCTAACTGGCAGTAAAGGCTGAAATAGAAATTACTAAAGCACATTCATTGTTTATCTTGCGGTATATAAAATGTACCGCTGGACGCGTCAGATATTAATAAATATTTATATAACAGGAGGAAATGATTATGAGCTACGGTCTTATAGCAGTAATAATTGTAATCGGTATTGTCATAGGTGCTATAGCTACTAAGAAATGTGAGCCATTTCTTATAGGCGGTTCAATTATAGGAGCAATATTTTTATATAAGCAGGATTTTATAACCGAATGGGTTAATACACTTGAAGGTGTTATGAGTGATGAAGCATACTTAATACTTGTATGTGGTTTGTTTGGAAGTATAATAGCACTTCTTACAGCCTCTAAGGGACATTTTGGATTTGCAAAGATTGTTTCAAAGATATGTAACAGCGAAAGAAAGACTTTATTCACAACATTTATATTAGGTGTAATTATATTTATTGATGATTATCTTAATGTATTATCAATAGGTACAGCAATGAAGAAGGTATATGATAAAGTAAAAGTACCAAGAGAAGCACTTGCATATCTTCTTGATAGTACAGGTTCACCAGTCTGTGTTATGTTCCCATTCTCATCTTGGGCAGCATATTTTGGAGCTATCTTCTTCGCACAGGAGAGTGTTCAGGCACTTGGTGCAAAGACCTGGATGGGAGCTTATATTAAAGCAATTCCATTTTGTATATATCCAATAGTTGCATTACTTATTGTAATTCTTTTCTCAGCAGGTGTATTTCCTAAGCTTGGCGGAATGAAGAAGGCTTATGAAAGAGTTGCAACAACAGGTAAGGTTTACAGTGATGCAAGTAAGAAGTACAATATGGACGATGGCGAAGGCGAACAGGACGGCAACATATTCAATTTCCTTGTTCCAATGCTTGTACTTGTAGTTGTAGCCTGTGTTACAGGGAACCTTGTAGTAGCACAGATTATATGTCTTGCAGTAACACTTGTTATGTATCTTGCAGAAAAGCTGATGACATTTACAGAATACTGGGATAATTTCGTAAAAGGATTTGCAGATATGCTTCCTATTATAATTCTCCTTATAGCAGCACTTACATTCCAGACGATTGCAAACCAGATGCAGATGACAGAGTTCTTCATAGATATTACACAGCCAATATTATCAGCAAAGATTTTCCCAATGCTTGCATTTATCATTACTGGTATATTAGCATTTATGATAGCCAATGCGTGGGGCGTATGTACACTTGTTGCACCAGTTCTTCTTCCACTTGGTGCAAGTGTAGGAGCCAATGCAATACTTATAATGGCAGCAATTCTTTCAGGTTGTGCATTTGGTAATCACGCCTGCTTCTACTGTGACACAACAGTTCTTGCTTCACAGGGTTCAGGTATTGATAACTTTGACCACGCGGTATCACAGCTTCCATATGTACTTATAGGAGCTGGAATAAGTATAATTGGTTTCCTTGTATTAGGATTTGTTATGTAAAATGTGTTAGTTTTATAAAATGTATATAGGAATTATAAGAATAATTTCAGAATGGAGGCAGTTATGAGTGATAAGAAATATGTTGTTACAATAGCAAGGCAGTTTGGCAGCCTTGGACGTCCAATAGCCAAGCTTATGAGTAAGAAGCTTGGAGTTGAATATTATGACAGGGATATAGTGGAGCAGGCAGCTAAGAAGCTTAATCTTCCAGTATCACAGATAGATGAACTTGAAGAAAAGGTTAAGAAGACATCAACTAATTCATATAAGAGAATGATGTATCCTCTTGGAACACAGTCAAGCACAGAGCAGGACAGAATATTTGAAGCCCAGCAGAATATTATGAAATTCTTAGTTGAGAGAGAAAGCTGTATAATAGTTGGACGTTGTTCAGATTTTGTCCTTTCTGATGAAGAAAATGCGGTGCATATATACATTTATGCTCCATATGAACAGAGAGTTAAGAACTGTGTGAATGATCTGCATTTAAGCGAAGAAGAAGCCAAGAAGATGATAAGGTCAGTAGATGAGGCAAGAGATAATTACCATATGCACTATGCAGGATTTCTTCCATCAGACCCTAAGCACAAGACTATAATGATAGACAGCAGCTCTTTGGGCGTTGAGGGTACAGCTGAGTATCTTGTGGATTTTATTCAGAAGAAATTTGATTTAAAAACATATACGCTTAACTAAGTATATGTTATCATATGCGTAATCTAAACATTTATGGCTTACAATAGTTAATTTAATGAGTTGATAAATATGTAACCAATAGAAAGAGCATATCAGGATAATCCTATGAAAATGAGTGTAGAACAGGCATATAAAATATTAGCAGTACCCCGGTCTGCTGATATAAAAGCAATTAAGAAAAAATATAGAAAACTGATGTTAAAGGTGCATCCCGATTCATTAAAGTCAGGGAAGAATACATATCAATATAGTGCGCAGGAGATTAATGAGGCATATTCAATTATTATTAAGTATTTATCTGATAATAAAATGTCCGGTTATTTCAATAATTCCAGCGATGATAGTTATTCATCAGAGTACACATATGATGAAGAATATTATCAGGACTATAATTCATATGCTTCCGATGGCGGTAATTGGGATGCACCTGTTAATGATAATGCGTATACAAGCCGTAATATATATCATTATGCAGAAGGTGCAAGAGGAAATATTACTGGAAGCATTGTTATAGCAAAAGGCAAATATATCTGGACGATAGAAGAAGATTTTACATTATTCATAAAGAGTATATCAGAAAGCAGTGATAAGCTGTTATCAGGTATAGATAACAGAAGGAAAGGAAGCATATCGGATACAAGAAGGGCAGTTATAAAAGCACAGCTTGCATACCTTTTAGCCCAGCAGTATATAGATGCAACCTACACACTTAGTGATCTTATTACACCAGTAAAGCACGATAATGCACAGATATTTTATATAGACTCAATGCTTGAAATGCCAGCCAATGCCCCATTCCTACGGGCAGGTATGACACTATACCCACAGTCACTTAAAAATCACCGCCTATATTTAAAGACCAAATCGGGAAATGCCGCAGGCTATATATCATTCAGGGATGACAGGCTCTATTACATAATAATTCCACTTCTTGAACAAAAAAGAGCACAGGTAAAAGTCCAGATTGCCACCAGACAGGATAAGAACAACACAAGATACAATGTGAAATACAAGAATCTTGACTTTTGGATAAAAATTTCTGATAATAATTCAGGAACATTTCCTGAAAGCATAAATATGCAGATTGAGGAAATACTTACTAAATATTCTAAAATGTAATTGGAGGACAATCAATGAATAGACATATAGATAAAGCAATGCAGTTAAGAAATGAAACCCCAATGGTAAGCAACTGTGCCCAGACAATAATGAGATCCTACGCCGATGAATTAGGAATGACCGAACAGCAGGCAGCAGCAATAGGCTGTAACTTTGGTGGCGGAATGAAATGCGGCGGCACTTGTGGAGCAATAACAAGTGCCCTTATGGTATTAGGTGCAAAAGGAATAGACTCCCCAGCCGTAATAACAGAATTCAGAAAAAGAATAGCCGCCAACCACGATGGCTTAACAGATTGCGTAGACCTTCTAAGAAACAACGCCCGGAAAGGCGGAGTAAAGAAGGAACATTGCGATAATATGATAAAAGAGTCCATAGAATTAATAGACGAAATCACCAACAAAGAAGATTAATGTTGCAAAATATTCCAACAAGTGATATAGTAATAAACAATTAAATAAAAAACAAATAGAGTGAATTTCAAAGAGTTCACGAAGGGGAGCACCACCACCGGCGCTTCCTTTCGTGAACTCTTTTTTGCGTGAGTAGCGATGAGAATACACTAACAAAGACACTTGCCGAACTCTGCTTGCAGAAGTGAGCAAGAGGCTTTGTTAGCGTATTCGAGGAGCACCGCGACAGTGACAGAGCGAAGCTCTGGAACGCGCTACTCACGCAAAAACAGTGGAGGGACGCCACCCAGCAAACCTTATCCCCTCAGTCAGCAACTCCCAGACAGAGGAAGCGAAGCTTCCAAGTGTCGTCCGACAAAGCT
>UMLJ01053957.1_pt1 | contig 13323 bp, 7 predicted proteins | sample 1966521 | NCBI WGS metagenome assembly UMLJ01 (sample SAMEA4836199, study PRJEB28245) | human gut metagenome | biome: gut microbiome; material: fecal sample | place: Denmark | collected 2008
TCATGTTCTCGTTGAAGTGTGCAAGCAGGCGGATAAGGTAGGTCGGAGTGCCCGAGCGGAACCAGTAGTCATACATTCTGCGGCTGTCCATGGCATTGAGCAGACTGAATGGATTGTAGACGCCCGTCATTCTGTCGCTGAAGTGATATCCGTCATATTGGCGTCTGAGCCGCTGCTTCATCTCGTCGGTGCTGCATTTATAGTCTTTGGCCATAAGTTCAACAGGCTCGGCAAAATAACGCTCAAGTTCATCCTGCGTTATGCCACACAGTGTCTCGTAGCGCGCGTCCATACTTATGTCCTTCGGCTGGTTGAAGCCGCTGAACACGCTGACCTGCGAGAACTTGGTTACGCCTGTTAGCAGGACAAACTGCAGATGGGCGTCAGCTCCCTTGAACACGGAGTAGAAGGCCTTGAGAACGTTGCGGTGGCGGTCTTCAAGCTCGCGGCTCATGTCGAGCACGTCGAGTATCGGCTTGTCATACTCGTCTATCAACACCACAGCACGGCGCCCTGTCTTGGCGTGGGCAGTACGCAAAATCTCAACAAAGCGGTCGCCGTAGCCCAGCTCGTTTTGACGTACAGGCATGTCATAAAGATGTTCCCATTCTGACAGACAGAAGTTGAGTTTCTGCTCAAGTTCGCCCGCATTTGTGAAGTTTCCGCCGTTGAAGTCAACATGGAACACAGGATAAACGTTCCACTCCTTCTCCATGCCGTCGATGGCAAGACCCTTGAAAAGATCCTTGCGGCCAAGATAGTAGTTCTTCAGCGTAGACACAAGCAGACTCTTTCCGAAGCGGCGCGGACGGCTCAGAAAGTAGATTCCGCCCTCATGCGTGAGGTCGTAAATCATGTCCGTCTTGTCTACATAAACGTAGCCGTCTTCTATAATCCGGTCGAAGCTCTGTATTCCTATTGGATATTTCATTTTTGCGTCTTTCCTTTCTATGTATGGTTGACTTATACGGCGGAAGTCCGCCCGTTCATTATGCAAATATAGTGAAAGGCGAGTGCAATGCAAAACAAAAAAACACTTTTTTTTGAGTTTGCCTTGCCGAGCCGCCTCCTATATTATGTAAATATAGTGAAAGGCGAGTGCAATGCAAAACAAAAACCACTTTTTTTGAGTTTGTCTTGCCGAGCCGCCTCCTAATATTATCTATTGTTATGCGGATATACACAATTTTCGCTGAAGACAGAAAACGCATCGGTATCAGCTGCTGTTTATGCGTGCACATAAAAAACATGAATTTCTGTCTTATTTTATGGTAAAATGTCCATAAAACATCCGTTTTTGACGCTCATACATATTAAATATTCACTTTTTTAAGTTTGTGAACCATTGTGAACTTGTTTTGCGTTTGCTTTTGGCGTATCTTTGCACTCACAAACGATAAACCTTATAAAGACTGTTGGGTATGATTAAGAAAAATATACTTATATGGATGACTGCCGCACTTGCATTCTGCGCATGTTCATCAAGTGAAAACAACGGAGATGAAGGCGAAATCGACCCGCCGTCGCCCCACGCTGTGCCTATAAAGATAAGCACTACGATGGAGAGCGTAGACGGCACGAGAGCCACAGATTACGGATTTGAGGCCGGCGACAGGATAGGTCTGTTCGTAGTGAACCATAATGCTGACGGAACACCGGGAACGCTGCAGCCGGTCGGCAACCATGTTGACAACATGAGGTTTACATACAGCGGAACATGGACTCCTGACGAACAGATATACTGGAAAGACGAGACCACACACGCCGACTTCTATCTCTACTACCCCTACACGCCGTCGCTGACATCGGTAAACGCAATGCCGTTCAGCACGATGGCCAACCAGAGCAACACAAGCGACTATGAGGCATCCGACCTGCTTGTGGGAATTACAAAAGACGTGGCACCCACAGAGGCTGCCGTTGCCATAACTGCATCGCACGTGATGAGCCAGATGCTGATAAATCTGGCGGCAGGCAACGGATTTACCGACGAGAGCCTGGCCGCAGCATCAGTAAGCGTGAAGATAAACGGCATAAAGACACAGGCCACGGTAGACCTTGCAACAAAAGCCGTTACGCCCATGGGAACAGCCACAAGCATAACACCGCTGAAAGAAAACGGAAGCTACAAGGCCATAATAGTGCCGCAGACAGTGGCACAGGGCAACCTGGTGACTGTAACCGTTGACGGCCGCGACTACAACCTGCAGAAGGCATTCACATTTGAGAGCGGCAAGCGCCACAAATTCACCGTGACGCTGAGCAAGACAAGCAACGGAATAAACGTCGACATAGATGATTGGGAAGACGACGGCACAGATAATGGCGGAACGGCAGAATAATGTTTCAGGTCGGTTGTACTAATGTAGCATGTAAAAATTTAACGCCATTAAATAAAGTCTGCAGATGATTACCATAAAAAGCAACCAATACAAACTTTTAATATATATAATCACAGTCTGTCATTTATTGGCAGGCTGTTCTGACGATCTTTTCGGCGGAGACGAAAGCCGCGGTAGCGGCAACCGCATAACACTGTCGGGCGAAATTGACCAGCTGGCGGTTACGAGAGTAAACGACAGCGGGTTTGCCGACGGCGACGTGATGGGCGTGTATATTGTCGACTATAACGGCAACACGCCCGGCACTCTGCAGCCGAGCGGCAACAGGGCAGACAACGTGCGCCATACATACGACGCCGCCAACGCCAAATGGAACTCTGCCTACGACATCTACTGGAAAGATGACCACACACACATTGACGTCTACGGATACTATCCCTTCGGCAGTCCGGAGAGCATAGACGCCTACCCGTTCACCGTGGAGCGCGACCAGAGCAAGCCTTCGGAGGACGGCGTGATGGGCGGATATGAGGCCAGCGACTTTCTGTGGGGAAAGGTGACCGACGTGGCCCCGACTGACAGAGTAATACGTCTGCCCATGGCCCACCGCATGGCCAACGCCCGCGTAACACTTACCGAGGGCACAGGCTTTGCCGACGGAGAATGGGAGCAGACAGAACGCACTGTGCTCGTTGCCAACCTGATACGAGGGGCAAGGATAAATCTTAACGACGGAACGGTGAAAGCCAAAGGCAGCGTAGAGCCTACGGCCACAGTGCCTGCAAGAGTAGGTGACGAGTGGCGCGCCATAGTTGTGCCTCAGACAGTAGCGGCAGGCACAACGCTGTTCACTATAACCGTGGGCGGCATACCTTATAAGTTCAGCAAAAACGAGGCATTCACCTATACGGCCGGAAAGATGAGCAACTTCACCATCCGTGTTGACAAGAAAGCCGAAACAGGACAATACACTCTTACGCTCGTCAACGAGAGCATCACGCCATGGGAGAGCGACCTAGTAAGCCACGACGCCGAAGGCAAGGCGTATATTGTGATAAACACTACACGCGGACATCTTAAAGGTTCTATAATTGCTGCCAACAAAGACTACACAAAGCTGAAAAACCTGAAGATAACAGGAGAGATAGACGCAACAGATTTTGAGTTTATGAGAAATGAAATGACTCAGCTCGAGGCGTTGAATTTGAAGGATGTCAAAGTGTATGGAAGGTTTGGAAACCAAGAATGGAACGGGATAAGTGATAATGTAGAAAAAGAGGGCGTGATACCAATAGGTGCTATGTCTGATAAAAAATCATTATTATATCTAGTGCTACCAGATAAATTGGAAGGTATTGGTGAATGTGCATTTTCAAACTGTATAAATATCAGTGGGTCATTGATGATACCTGAAGGTGTAACACGTATTGCATACTCAGCATTTGAATCTTGTAGTGGTATAAAAGGGAATTTGTCTTTGCCAAGTACTTTAAAATATATTGCTGGTTCTGGATTTAAGAACTGTGATTTTACCTGTCAATTAATTCTTCCCATAAATTTACAATATATAGGTGATAACGCATTTGAATATAACAAAGGATTTTATGGTAATTTAAATCTTCAGGATAATTTGACTTATATTGGACCTTACGCTTTTAATTTTTGTTCAAATTTAAGAGGTGATTTAAAAATACCGCAAAATATTAAAGAAATATCAGAACTTACTTTTACCCATTGTGGTTTCAATGGTACGCTTTATCTTCCTGATGGTATTACAACAATAGAAAATAATGCATTTGAAAGTGTTCCTTTAAAAGGAGAACTTGTACTTCCAAAAAATCTTACAAAAATTGGTGATTATGCTTTTGGGGGTTGTAATTTTTCAGGTGAGTTAAAACTTCCGGAGAGTTTATTGTCAATTGGTAATAATGCATTTTATGTAAATAGCAGGTTGTCTGGAATTTTGGAGTTTCCTGATAAAATTCAAACTATAGGAGATAACGCATTTAGCGGCTGCTCAAACTTACAAGGATTGATTATTCCCAAAAGCTTGGAAAGTATTCGTAATGGAGCTTTTGAAAATTGCTTCGGCATAGGCTCTATCGTATGCGAAGGAGACATTCCGCCTTATCTTGGCAATGGTGTTTTCAACGGCGTACCAAAGGATAACTTTACTGTTGAAGTGCCTGAATCGGCTGTTCCACAATATCAGACAGCTACTGGCTGGAATGAGTTCAAGCGCATTGCCGCCCATCACGAGTTGGTATGCCGTCCGTCTACAGTATGCGCACTGAACAACGGACACACGCAGACATTGGTGTTGGATGCCGAAGGCGAATGGGAAGTGGAGAGCAAACCCGACTGGTGTGAGCTGTCGCCAATGAGCGGTAACGGCAAGACGGAAGTAACCATAAGTATAAACACTTTGTCGAAAGGTGCCGGCAACAGAACTGGCGAAGTGGTGTTCAAGCTGAAAAATGAAGACTATACCCATACGTGCAGCGTAAGTCAGTATGACTACATCTATGGTGAAGACGAGTGGCTGACGCTGCAGAAGGCGACACGAGGCAACACAGGCGGAATAAACGTTGTGATTATAGGTGATGGATTCAACGCAAAAGACATAGCCGAAGGCGACTGTCTTCCTGCCCTGAAAGAGGCTGCTCAATATCTTATAACCATAGAGCCATATAAGACATACTCAAAATACTTTAACATCTACATAGGCTTTGCCATGTCTAACGAGAGCGGTATAGGCACTTTGAACACCATACGCTACAACCGCTTCGGCACAACATTCACTGGCGGCTCAGGATTAAGTGCCGACTATGACGAGATATTCAGCTATGCTCTCAATGCCCCTACAGTAAATCAGAACAACCTGAACCAGACGCTGATAATAATTGTGCCCAACACTACCGAATACGGCGGCATAACGCAGATGTGGGAAGACGGCTCGGCTATAGCAATCTGTCCGCGTAGCACAGACGCATATCCTTACGACTCGCGTGGAGTTTTGCAGCATGAGGCAGGCGGCCATGCCTTCGGCAAGCTTGGCGATGAGTACATATATCACAATGCCTTCATCGACGCATGTCATTGTTCGTGTTGTTCTCATGTGGATGCTATTAATCAGGCAAAGTCGCTCGGCTGGTACGACAACCTGTCACTTACGGGCAAGATGCACGAAGTGCCATGGAGCCATCTGATATTCGACAGCCGATACAGCAATCTTGTAGATATTTATGAAGGCGGATTTATGCACAGTCGCGGTGTGTTCCGCTCAGAGCAGAACTCGTGCATGAACAACAATGTGCCGTACTTCAATGCCATAAGCCGCGAGAGTATAGTAAGGCGAATAAAGAAATATGCCGGCGAGACATTCTCGTTCGAGGAATTTGTGGCCAACGACAAGACTGACGCAAGTAGTGCAGTCAGTGCCACACGCGGCGTAGGCTCAACATCAACATATCATGGACGACAGATGCCGCCCAAGATACATAAGGGCAGTCCGCTAAAGAGCATAAGGAAAGCGCGCAGGCACAGACGCTGACCACGTTCGGGTCTATATGGATGGCGGCTAAAGTCTTAAACAAATGATAAAGCCATAAGATTATGAGAAGACAGAACCAATACAAAATTTTAATATATATATTAGCATTCTGCCACCTGTTGGCAGGATGCTCTGATGATCTGTTTACCGATGACACAGGTCGCGGCAACGGAAAGAAGATAACTTTGTCGGGCGAGATTGACCAGCTGGCGGTTACGAGAGTAAACGACAACGGCTTTGCCGACGGCGACGTGATGGGCGTGTATATTGTCGACTATAACGGCAACACGCCGGGAACACTGCAGTTGAACGGCAACAGGGCAGACAACGTGCGCCATACGTTCGACGAAGCTGCCTATAAATGGAACTCGGCCTATGATATCTATTGGAAAGACGACCACACTCACGTGGACATATACGGATATTATCCCTTCGGCAGTCCCGAGAGCATAGACGCCTATCCGTTCACCGTAGAGCGCGATCAGAGCAAACCATCGGAAGACGGCACGATGGGCGGCTATGAGGCCAGTGACTTTCTGTGGGGCAAGGTGGCCGACGTGGCTCCGACAGATAAGGTTATCCGTCTGCCCATGGCTCACCGCATGGCCAACGCCCGTGTAACCCTCACAAAGGGTACAGGCTTTGCCGACGGCGAATGGGAGCAGACAGAGCGTGTGGTACTTGCCACCAACCTGATACGCGAGGCTACGATAAACCTTGCCGACGGAACTGTAAAGGCAAGCGGCGGCATAGAGCAGACATCAACAATGCCGGCACGCGTAGGCGACGAGTGGCGAGCAATAGTTGTGCCTCAGACCGTACCGGCAGGCACTACGCTGTTCAGCATAACTATCGGCGGAATACCTTATAAGTTCAGTAAGAACGAGGCGTTTACGTATACGGCAGGAAAGATGAGCAACTTCACAATACGCGTCGATAAAAAGTCTGTAAGCGGACAATATGCCCTCACACTTGTAAGCGAGAGCATCACGCCATGGGAGAACGATCTCGTAAGCCATAACGCCACGGCAAAAGAGTATGTCATAATCAACTCTACCCCCGGTCATCTTAAAGATGCTATCACTGCTGCCAACAAGGACTATACAAAGCTGAAGAACCTGAAGATAACGGGAAGGATAAACAGTCAAGACTTCTATTTCATGCGTGACTCTATGGATATGTTGCAGTCGCTGAACATGAAAGAAGTCAAGGTAAGCGGATATATGGGACGTAAACCATGGTTAAAGGGTGATGCCGCAAATGATTTTGATGAGAAAGACGGTATAATAACCGGAAGCGCATTTAACGAAAAAACATCACTCTTACGTCTTGTCCTGCCTGACAGTCTCAAGGGTATTGGCGAATGTGCTTTCCGTAACTGTATAAATCTTACCGGCTCAATAACAATACCTGAGGGTGTAACCGAAATTGGACCAAGCGCATTTTTATGGTGCACATCACTTACAGGAACTTTGTCATTGCCAAGTACTCTTGAGTATATTGGCGGCGGCGGAGCCGCAGATATTAATGGAGCTTTCAATGGCTGTCATTTCTCCTGCGAACTGATATTGCCGAACAATCTTAAATACATTGGCCATTATGCGTTTGATGGCAATGATGGTTATTATGGAAATTTAATTTTGCCTGATAAGCTTGAGTTCATTGGAGATAATGCTTTCTGTAATTGTAGTAATATTACAGGTAATCTTAAAATTCCGCAAGGAGTTGCATCCATTTCACAATATGCTTTCTTCGGAACTGGATTAAATGGTACGTTGCAATTACACGATGGGATAACAGGAATACAGCAAAGTGCATTTCAAAACACTCCTCTTAAAGGCGAACTTGTGTTGCCAAAAGATTTAACGACAATTGGTGCTGATGCTTTTAACGGGTGTGATTTTTCAGGAGTTCTAAAGTTGCCGGTAAATATTGCATCTATTGGTAATCGCGCTTTTGCGGGCAACTGGCGTCTTATGGGTGTTGTTGAATTTCCTGATGGCTTGCAGACAATAGGCTCTGATGCATTCTCAAACTGCCGCAGCCTGGAAGGATTGATAATACCCGAAAGTATTGAAAACATACAAAGCAATGCTTTTAACGAGTGCTACGGCATCGGCTCGATTGTATGTAAGGGTGAAGTGCCACCGCGTGTGTCAGATAATTCTTTCAACGGTGTTGCCAAGGATAACTTCACGCTTGAAGTGCCCGAAAGTGCCATAGCCCAGTATCAGGCGGCACCGGGATGGTGCGATTTCAAGCGCATAGCCGCCCATCATGAATTGGTATGCCGTCCGTCTACGGTATGCGCACTGAACAACGGACATACGCAGACATTGGTGCTGGATGCTGAAGGCGAATGGGAAGTGGAGAGCAAGCCCGACTGGTGTGAGCTGTCGCCAATGAGCGGCAAAGGCAAGACGGAGGTGACCATAAGTATAAACACTTTGTCGAAAGGGGCCGGCAACAGAACCGGCGAAGTGGTGTTCAAGCTGAAAAATGAAGACTATACCCATACGTGCAGCGTAAGCCAGTATGACTACATTTATGGTGAAGACGAGTGGCTGACGCTGCAGAAAGCAACACGAGGCAACACAGGCGGAATAAACGTTGTGATTATAGGCGACGGATACAACGCCAAAGACATTGCCGAAGGCGACTGTCTTCCTGCCCTGAAAGAGGCTGCCCAATATCTTATAACCATAGAGCCTTATAAGACAGACTCAAAATACTTCAACATCTACATAGGTTTTGCCATGTCTAACGAGAGCGGTATAGGCACGGTGAACACCATACGCTACAACCGTTTCGGCACAACATTCACCAGTGGTGTCGGCTTGCGTGCCGACTATGACGAGATATTCAGCTATGCGCTCAATGCACCGACCGTAAATCAGAACAACCTGAACCAGACGCTGATAATAATTGTGCCCAACACTACCGAATACGGCGGCATCTGCCAGATGTGGGAGGATGGTTCGGCTATAGCCTTCTGTCCGCGGAGCACCTATGGCTATCCGCTCGACACCCGCGGAGTGATACAGCATGAGGCAGGCGGCCACGGCTTCGGCAAGCTTGGCGACGAGTATATCTACCATAACGCCTTCATCGACTTCTGCAACTGCACGTGCTGCGGCCATGTAGACGCCATCAACTGGGCAAAGTCGCTCGGCTGGTACGACAACCTGTCGCTTACGGGCAAGATGCACGAAGTGCCATGGAGCCACCTTATTTCCGACAGCCGATACAGCGATGTTGTTGACATCTATGAAGGCGGATTCATGCACAGTCGCGGAGTGTTCCGTTCAGAGCAGAACTCATGCATGAACAACGATATTCCTTATTACAGCACAATAAGCCGTGAGAGCATCGTAAGGCGAATAAAGAAATATGCCGGCGAGACATTCTCGTTCGAGGAATTTGTTGCCAACGACAAACGTGATGCAGGCATCGTAACCCGTGGCATGGGTGTCGGTTCTGTAAGCGTCGGGCACGGACAGCATATGCCGCCCAAGATACATAAGGGCAGTCCGCTCAGCAACATGCGCAAGGCACGTCGCCACAGATAAAAACATGAAACTGAAATTGTGAATAACGTGAATAATGCTATTTTAGTATAAATTTTTAAGTAAATTAAATAATAAAGACGATGAAAAAGCGTATTATACATATAGGTCTTGCACTTGTTGCGCTGATAGCAGCCGGATGCAGCCAGGAAGACGACACACCGGTAGACGCAAGGCATACGCCCATGAGGTTTGAGGTGACTCATCCTTCACAGCGCACAAGGGTGACCGACTCGGGATTCGAGAACGGCGACAGGATAGGTCTGTTCGCAAGCAGCACTGACAAGCCCCTCGAGATAGGCGGCAACCTTGTGAACAACGAGCCGCTGACGTGCAGCGGCAGCTCATGGACCGCAAGCCGCACGCTCTATTGGGATGAAGGCACGTACAACTTCTACGCCTATTATCCCTACATGACGTCCGTAAGCTCTATCGAGGACCTGCCCTTCAGCGTGCAGACCGACCAGAGCACGGCCGACGGCTATGAGGCCAGCGACTTCCTGTATGCACAGACCAACAACGTCAGCGCGTCAAACTCTCCCGTAACCCTGGCCTTCAAGCACATAATGAGCAAGCTCACCATACGCCTGATAAAGGGCGAGGACTTTGAAGGCGAGATGCCTACATACGCCGAGGTGTATGTGCACAACACTGTGCCTGAGTCGACCATAGACCTAAGTGCCGGCGTTGCCACAAAATATGTAAGGGGCAACGGCACCACGATAAGGGCCCGACAGATGAGCAGTTATATCTATTCGGCCATAATAGTGCCTCAGCGCGTGGCCAACCGCATGCCGCTGATAGAGGTTGTGATGGACGGCGTGTCGTATCTCTACGAGAGCACGTTCCAGTTTAAGCCCGGCACGGAACACCTTGTAAACTTCATCATATCAGGCAACCCTGAACAGATTAAAATTGAAATAGGAGGCGAGATTGTCGGTTGGCAATAGTCTTGCCGGTTATCAACTTGAATGAAAGCGACAATATATATACTATCCATACTAACTCTCATTTTAGGGGGTGTGGCTGTGGCTTTGGGGCTGCAGCCCACCCTCGGACAGACTGACAGCAAAAAAAACATCAACAGATACGGGCTGCATGAGGGGCTCGAGCTTGTTGGCCGCGTTGACGGCAAGGGATATGAAACCTTTGCGGTGGTAGACGAAAACGACAGACTGCTCTTCGCCATACCGCTGCGCAACTGCATGTTCGATGTGCGCTTCCGCAACGGACAGCTGCGCTTCCGCGAGAACGGCACAGGCCGTGAGGGATTTGTCGACCGCAACGGCAACGTTACGTTCTTCAGCACAGGCACCGGCATACCCTCTACGGTTGAGCAAGAGGAGAGCAGCACTATGGCGCAGGCGCCCGGACAGAGCACATACGAAGGCGGACAGAATAGCGGCAAGGCAGACAAGTCGGGCAGCATGACCGACGGCGACCTGAAACAAATGGCACGCAGCAATCCTTTCTATAAGGAGGCTGCCAAGATCCTTGCAGGCAAACTGTCAGTTGACGATGCTCAGCGCCGCCGCGTGATACTCAACTACTGCGAACACTTCCGCATGGCCTACACCACCAAGGACATCGACTTTCTGCGCCAGGTGTTCAGCGAGCAGGCCCTCATCATCGTGGGCAACGTGGTCAAGACCAAGGCCGGCAGCGAAGGCAAGTTTATGCCGGCGTCGCGTGTTGAGTATAACATCCGCACCAAGAAAGAATACATATCGCGGCTAAGCAAGGCCTTTGCCGCCAGCAAGAACATAAGCGTAAAGTTCTCCGACTTCCGCATAATGCGTCATCCAACAATGGACGGCATCTACGGCGTCAGCCTCCGCCAGCAGTACAAGAGCGACCGCTATGCTGACGACGGCTACCTCTTCCTGCTCTGGGACTTCCGCAACGAGTCGATGCCGCTGATACATGTGCGCACATGGCAGCCGACAGAGACCATCAGCGATGACAATGAAGTGATGAACATCAGAGACTTCAACCTGGAGTAACTAAAGACAAGTTAAACTAAGACAAACGACATTATCACTTTAAACAAACCTATATGACAGGCAAGATGTTACATATACGCACGTTAAAGGCACTGCTGCTGACGCTCATGCTCTGCATGGCAGGATGCGGCACGGCCCTGGCACAGCAGTTCAGCGTGACTAAGTTTCGCGTCTTGCCCAACGACGTGAGCGCCTTTATCACTCCGGTGCGCGACCTCAACGACGAGGCGTGCGCCCTGCTGAAGGTTACGGCCACGCCCGAGTATGCCTTCTCGTCGCCTTTGGGCATTGTCATGCGTAAGGACAATGTAGGCGAGATATGGCTTTATCTGCCCAAAGGCACAAAAAAGATTACCATAAAACATCCTGAATGGGGCGTCATGCGCGACTATAAGTTTGAGAAACCGCTTGAGAGCCACATGACCTACGAGATGGTCATCAACTCGCCCAAGCCTGACATAGCCCTTAAGCACGACACTATTGTGCTGACAAAGACCATCGTCGACACAATAGCCGTGAAGAAGCGGCGGCCGAAGCTGCCGCTCAGGACTCATGCCCTGTTTACAGTTTCGATGCACGAAAACGGACCTTCGTGGGGTGTCATGGTGGCATTAATGCGCCGCCATGGCTTCTTCGTTCATGCAAGTGCCGACTTGCGCAGCATAGGCAAGACCGTAACCACCTGCGACAAGGAAGGATTTACCGACGGAAGCAGCATAAAACCATATTACACAGGACAGACACGCCACTCGACATACACCGTGACGGCCGGAGCGATACACCGCCTCGGGCGCATGGTCAGCCTGTTTGAGGGCATTGGCTATGGCCGCACGGCCACGGCATGGGAGCTGGCTGAGAGCGAAGGAGGCGGACTTGCGCTCAACGACGGCCTGACACACAAGGGCCTCGCAGCCGAGCTTGGCGTGGTGCTGTCGTTCGGACGGATAAGCGTGTCGGCATCTGCCGTAACCATAGCCGGACGCCAGTGGCAGGGCTGCATAGGTGTAGGCATTAACATTGGCAAAAGATGAAGACAAGGATATTATCACTCACCACACTGATAGCGCTGCTGCTTACGCTGGCCGCATGCAGCAGCGATGAGGCTCCGGATAACTTTGAGCCGCGCCTCGTAACGGGTGAGGCTTCGGGCGTAACGCGCACTGAGGCCGTCATCGCAGGCGAGGTGGTGCTGCAGGGAAGCACCGACATGCCGGAGCTGCGTTTCAGATACGGTACGACAGACCAGATGGACCACACCACGGGCGTGCTTGACCCCGACGGCAACAAGGTGAAAATACAGCTGACGGGGCTTCAGCCGGGCACGATGTACTACTACAGACTGCATGCTACCAACGGCCGCGTGGAGCTGCATGGCAACACGATGACCTTTGTAACCGTGCCAAACGACAGGCCTACGGTGGGCGTGCCGGCAGTGCTGAGCCAAGGCCCAATGAGCGTCATTGTAGAATATGAAATAACGGACGACGGCAACGAGACCATAACCTCCACGGGATGCTACGTAACCGACATTGAGACTGGTGACACGCAGAGCGTAGAGGCTGAGACGCCGGGCGCCGAAGGCGTTGGCATGAGGGTGCGCATAGGCGGACTGCGCCAGAACGCCACCTATGAGATAAAGGCCTACGCCGCCAACGGCGAGGGCGAGAGCGTGGGCGAGGCGCTGACCATAACCACGTCAGATGCCGTTCTGCTGGCCGATGCGGGCGAGTTTGAAGAGCTTATGGGCGACAGCAAATACGAGTATACTACGCTGTCTATTGCCGGCCCTATGAACGGCGACGACCTGCGGTGCCTGCGCCAGATGATGGGACGCGACATCGATGGCTCTGCCACGGCTG
>UMLJ01033964.1_pt1 | contig 13205 bp, 5 predicted proteins | sample 1966521 | NCBI WGS metagenome assembly UMLJ01 (sample SAMEA4836199, study PRJEB28245) | human gut metagenome | biome: gut microbiome; material: fecal sample | place: Denmark | collected 2008
TACTTCTGGGCTGCATTGAACTTGATGACCGGACCACCGCCCAACTTAGGATGATTCGTAGGGTCGAATTTTTCGCTATAGTTAGGATGCCAGGCATGCGCATTATCGGCTGATATCATGAAGGCACGCTCTACTGCCTGATAATAAGCCTCTTCTGTATGGCTCTGTGCCAGGGCGATGCGCTGGAGCATATATGAAAGGAATGGACTTCCGGCACCCTGCTTGGTCTGAGACCCCGTTTCTTCATTATCGAAGATGGCGAGAACCTGGGTGGTATCATTGGCATCAGATGCAATCATCGCCTCTACACCAGCCCAGCACATAGACAGGTCGTCGAGTCTGCCTGAAGAGATAAACTCATTGTGTACACCGAAGGTGCAGGCTGGAGTGGCATCAGCCAGATAGAGATCGAAATCAAGAACATCCTCTTTCTGGATATTCAGTTCGCCGGTTATCACATTCATCAGGAGATTACCCTTCTCCAGTTCATCATTGATGATGCCGAGGATAGGGAGCACATCCTTCTGCTTGCTCAACTTCACACCATCATTCACCTGACGGTTGAAGTGGATAGCGAGATTGCTGATCTGCAGCAATGGGCGCTTCACATGAAGAAGGAGTGTCTGGGGATTCATCGCATTCTCGCCCTTCACGATAACTCTACCTGCCAAAGTGAGCGGACGGTCGAACCAGGTTGACATGATAGGACCACCATAAACCTCGGTATTCAGTTTTACGATACCGCCCTCGCAAAGCATCTCAGCATTTGGCTTGATGCGGAAGGTAGGCGAATCGCAGTGGGCGCAGATCATGTGGAAACCGGCATCTGCCAAAGGTTTCTTTCCGATTTGGAAGGCGTAGATGGAAGAGTCGTTCTTGGTAACGAAGAACTTTTCACCCGCTTCAATCTTGCCCAAAGGCTCCTGTGGGTTCATACGTCGGAACCCGTTCTTCTCCAATTCCTCGGAGATATTCTTTACTGCCAGGAAATTCACTGGCGATGCGTCTAGAAAGGATAATAATCTTTTGATCATAGTCTATATCTTTATATTAATATGATGCAAAGATAATGCAATTTTTTTATTTTATCTCATTATTCTATTTGTTTTTCATTTTTTTGTATTATCTTTGTCCCCAAATAAGATCAATGAATGAATTATGAAACGATATAAATCCTGCACTCTAATTATATTGCTGCTGTTGGCATCGGCTCTTCAGGCATATGCGCATATTTCCAGAAATATGTTCATGCTTTCCAATCTCAATACTGACATTGGTCTTTCCAGCCCTCGAGTTTATTCTATTGTCGAGGCTGAGGATGGTGCCATGTGGATAAGTACTAAGCGTGGAGTTGACCGATATAATGGGCAACAGGTAACCAATTATACTTTATACACAGAGATGCCCTATAGTGATGCTAGTGGTAGAAGTATTAAACTGACTAAGGATGCGCAACATCTGATTTACGCCTACGACAACAAGGGAAAGGTGTATATATATGATAAGAGGAAAGATGCATTTGTCTTGAAATGTAATCTTCAGCATATTTTAGGTGGAAGTATCGTGTTGAACGAACTGGTGGTAGACGGAAAGGGCAATTTCTGGTTAGCTATGGATAGAGGCATTTATTGCTTATCAGCAGCTACTGATGGAAAGGAGATAGTTCGGGAGACAGCTAAGGGTAGGTTTGTATTGAAAAATACCTATATTAATCATATCCAATTTATAGGTCAGAAACTCTTGATAGGAACATTTAAAGATGTTTATTGCTATTCGATGTCTGCCCGGAAGTTAGAAAAGAAGATTAGTGGCAGTTCTGTAGTATCCTCTTATCATGATATTGTGGGACATCGTATCTGGCTGGGTACTTTTCACGAAGGAGTTAAAGTAGTGGATGATCGTACTTGGAAGCTGATAAAATCTGCTGATTTCCAATCTTTGCAAAACATTCCTAAAATTCCAGTACGTTCAATCATTTTATATGATAAGCAGACTCTTCTGATGGCTGTAGATGGAGCTGGAATATATGCTTATGACAGTTCGAACAAACAAACCAAGCTCTTGCTTGATACAGACGGACGCCCTGGTAACGTGTTGAATGGTAATGGATTATATACCTTGTGCTGCGATCGTTTTGGCGATTTATGGACAGGCTCTTACTCGGGAGGAGTAGATTTGGCAATACCGATGAAACATACATTGGAATATATCACACATGAATATCTCAACAATCAATCACTGATAGACAATTGTGTGAACGATGTTTTCCAAAGCCGTGATGGGAAAATATGGTATGCCACAGATAAAGGAGTAAGTGTTTATGATGCGCAGACTCGTCTTTGGCATCATGGATTATATAATAAGGTGGCGCTTACGATTTGTCAGACTGTAGACGGCAGAATTCTGGTTGGTACCTATGGTAATGGCGTATATCAGGTTCATGCTGATGGCACTAGTATGCCTGCTTATTCTGTGGAAACAGGAATGTTGAAGAGTGATTACGTATTCAGTCTTTTTACTGATAGCGATGGTAATATTTGGGTGGGATGTTTGGATGGAGATATGGCTTGTTTCCCTTCAGATAAATATAATTTGAATGGAACGGGAAAGTCGGTATTCTATCTGCCTGTCAACGAAGTGCAATGCATCACGGAATCACTGGATAAGCGTTTTATAGCTGTAGGAACTTCGCATGGAGGCTATTTGATTGATAAGCGTGAACCTTTGCATCCTCGTCGTTTCTTTTATCCTGAACAGTATCCCGGTAAAGACATTAATTTGTTTGTCAACAGTATGTCTTTTCAGGATTCCCGTCATATTTGGATTGGAACGGATGGAGGAGGACTCTATGATTATGATTTCCTGACAAAGAAGTTTAAGCGTTATACTAATCAGGACGCTTTGCCTTCTAATACTGTTTATGGACTTATAAAAGGTATTAATGGCAATTTGTGGATCAGTACGGATAAAGGATTGGCGTTCATGAAACAGAGGAAGATAGTAAACCTCAACATCTTTAAGGGAATGGAACGTGAGTATAACCGAATGTCTGTTGCGTGTACTTCAGATGGCAGGGTGCTTTTTGGCAGCAACGATGGAGTTGTCGCTTTGACTCCTATGTTTGCCAAAGGTTTGAATTATGCCGCTCCACTTCGTATTCATAGTGTTGAGGTTGAAGGTGTCGAACGTTCCGATTACTGGAATGAATGTCTCTTTGAAATGTTGAAGGAAGGCAAATTGAAACTTAGCCATAATGAGAATACGCTGGTTGTTTCTTTCGAGAGTATCAATTATCAATACCAGTATGATATTCAATATCAATATTATTTGGAAGGATACGACCGTAATTGGAGTAAAACATCTTCTAATCAGTTGGCACGATTTGTAAATTTGCCTTCGGGCAGCTATGTGCTTCATGTAAAGGCTATCTGCAGAAGTAATGGTAGAGAATTGGGAGAAACAACTTTGGAGATTCATATAGCCCAGCCTTGGTGGAATACCTGGTGGGCATGGATTATCTATCTCTGTATTTTTGCTGCCATCTTATATTTTGTCTGGCAGTATTACAAAGAGCGCTTACAGCGAAAGTATTATGATGAGAAAATCAATTTCTTCGTTAATACAGCTCATAACATACGTACTCCTTTGAGTCTCGTGTTGGCTCCTCTTGATAATCTGGCTAATGATTCCAGCTTGAGTGAGAAAAGTTGTGAATTCTTGGATATGGCGCATCGCAACGGCAACAAACTATTGAAGATGGTTACAGAATTGCTTGACTTCCAAAAGGTAGAGCAGTCTGCCGAACAGGTTCGCCTGCAAGATATAGAATTGCCGATGCTTTTACGTGTGCAGTTGGAAAAGTTTGTATTGGCAGCTCAGGAGAAGCATATTCAACTGTGTATTGAAACGTGTCCGCAGCAACAGATTTATTCTGATGTCAAAATGATGGATCTGATATTGGAAAATCTTCTCTCGAATGCTATCAAATATACACCTCAAGGTGGAAAGGTTACGTTGTCGGCTTCTGTTGAAGGTAAGATGGCTATGATTCATGTATGTGATACAGGTATAGGTATTCCAAAGGCCGAAATTAAGAGTATCTTCAAGACCTTCTTCAGGGCTTCTAATGCGATAAATTCTCAGGAAATGGGAAGTGGATTAGGACTGATGCTTACACGAAAGCTTGTAGAGAAATTAGGAGGAAAGCTTAGTTTCGTAAGTGAGGAAGGAAAGGGTACTACTTTCTGTGTGAAGATGCCATTAGGTCATGTAACAGATTCTTCTGTCCGGCTTGTAGGAGAAAAGAAAAATGTTGCAACTGAATCTTCTTTAGCTGAAGATAAGCATGATGAAACTTGCCAGACAGTGTCTTCTGCGGTTCAGCAGGATGCTGATGTTTCAACGGATACACTTCTTTTTGTCGATGACAATGAAGATCTTCGCAAATATATCAGAATGACTTTTGGTGATTCTTATCAAGTAGTTGATGTGGAGAGTGCAGAGGCTGCCTTGAAATATTTGAAAGAGGGCGGGGTATGTGATATCGTTGTTTCTGATGTCATGATGCCGGGAATGCACGGAGACGAGTTCTGTCGCAGCATCAAGGAAAATAAGGAAACATCATGGCTGCCTGTTATCCTGCTGACTGCTAAGGCTGGTCGTGACTTTATGATAGAGGGACTCGGACTTGGTGCTGATGACTATATAGCCAAGCCATTCGATACTGCTATTCTTGCGAGCAAGGTTGCCAGTATTTTGAAGAATCGTCGCCGGTTGAGTCAGTATTATATGGACAGAAGCCTTGCTCTTGTTAGAGGAGAGGTTGCTTCTGGGTCTGCTTCTTCCGAGCAGATTGTGGGTTCTGATTCTTCCGATGAACACTTGGAACCTACTGGAACTTCTGAAGAGAAAAAGGATGATACTGTCTTGAATAAGCAAGGCCAGACATTCGAAAATGTGGCAGAAACTGTTCTGGATCCGCAAGACCAGGCTTTTGTAGATAAAGCTACCCGTTTGGTGTTGACTCATCTGAGCGACACAGACTTTAATATCGACCGACTCTGTAGAGAGATGGCGATGAGCAGAACGCTTTTCTATGGTAGGCTGAAGACCCTTACGGGCCAAAGTCCGCAGGATTTTATGCGTTTGATACGTCTGGAGCAGGCTGCAATCTTCCTGAAACAGGGGGATAGTGTGCTGGATGTATCTGTGAAAGCCGGTTTTGTAAATGTGAAGTACTTTAGTACTGTATTTAAAAAGCACTTTGGAGTATCTCCAAGTAAGTATCTGTAAATTAAAGTTTTAAATTCAAAGAAAAGGTTTCTGTTTAGACGATATGTCTGAATTGAAACCTTTTTTGATTGTTATCTAACCCTCTGAAAGTTCCTTTTCTTTATCTTTGCAACCAGATTCTGTTACGTAAGTTAAACAGTTATTTAAAAAACGAAACAATAACAATATAAACATAAAAATGAAAAGGAACTTTTTGAAAATTAGCCTCTTTTTAATAGGTGTCTTCACATGTTTCTCATGCGAAGCAAGTACGTTGCCCTCATCCGGCAGTTCTGATGGTGTAGGCGAATCCATACCTACTGCCCAGCAATGGAATAAAGACGTTGTGGGGTGGAATCTTGGCAACGAATTCGAGTGCTCAGCTCCTGGACAGGATGGTGAGTCGATGCAGATTGGTAACCCTGATGGTTCTATCCATGCAGAGACAGCCTGGGGCAATCCCGTTGTTACCAAGAAGATGATACAAGCCGTGAAGAAGGCAGGTTTCAATGCCATCCGTATTCCAATCCGTTGGCAGTGCCACATTACCAACGCTCAGGCGATGAGCATCGACAAGGCTTGGATTGCTCGCATCAAGGAGGTGGTGGGCTGGTGTCTTGACAACGGTTTGAAGGTTATCATCAATGTGCATCATGAAAAATGGCTCGAAGGTCGTCCTACCTATCAATATAAGGAAGAAAACTGCCAGAAGCTTGCGCTCCTCTGGATGAATATCGCCTCTGAGTTTGCCAATTATGACAGTCGCTTGGCTTTCGCCGGTACCAATGAGGTTCACATCAGGGACAACTGGGGCAAGCCTACTGCCGAGAACCTCGAAGTGCAGAATGCTTACAATCAGATATTCGTGGATATGGTTCGTGCCACAGGCGGCAACAATGCCAAGCGCCACCTCATCTTACAGACTTACGTTTGTAACCCATGGTTTGGCATAGAGAATGGAGATTTCATCATTCCGAAGGATGCCGAAGGCAATGGCAACAACTATATGAGTGTGGAATTTCACTACTATCAGCCATGGAGCTACGCCGGCGATTGCACCTACGATTACTGGGGTGATGCCTACAAGGATGCTGGCAAGATACCTGCAGAAAATGAGAAGACCATGACGGATTTCTTCGACAAGGCGGTGAATACCTGGAGCAACAAAGGACTGGGTATCGTAATAGGAGAGTGGGGAGTAACCGATCACTATAAGTCAAACTCAGAGAAAGTGCATGAAAACATGACCTACTACTGTAAGTTCTTGACTACGGAGGCTCGCAAACGAGGCTTCTCTACTTTCGTTTGGGACAACAACCACTTCGGCAACGGCTCTGAGAAGTATGGCATCTTCGACCGTTTCAAGAGTATGAAGGTGAATGCTCCTTGGATTCTCGAAGGAATCTTTGGGAAAGAATAATGTTAAACTAAAAACAAAAATATCAATTATGAGAAAGAAAACTATGTTTCTCGGCCTGCTCGGTGCAGGTTTGATGTGGATGCCTGCTTCTGCCATTCTCGCTGCCCAGATGAATAATGCAGCGATGAGCGTTCAGCAGAACCAAGGCATCAAGGGTACAGTGGTGGATGCCACTGGCGAAACCTTGATTGGCGCTAGCGTAAAGGTGGCCGGTACAACCAATGGTGCCGTTACCGATCTGGATGGTAAATTTACGTTGAACTGCAAGCCTGGAGCAACGCTCGAAGTGAGCTACATCGGTTACAAGACGATGACCGTGAAAGCTGCTAATGGCATGAAAATCACGATGCAAGAGGATGGTAAGGCCTTGAATGAGGTCGTTGTTACCGCCCTTGGTATCAAGCGCGACCGCAAGGCTTTGGGCTATGGCTTGGAGGAGGTTAAAGGTGAGGAACTCACCAAGGCGAAGGAAACCAACGTCATCAACTCTCTTTCAGGTAAGGTGGCTGGTCTCGTTGTGCAGAACACCGCTGGCGGTGCTTCTGGTTCTACCCGCGTACTTCTTCGTGGTAATACAGAAATGGCAGGCAATAACCAGCCTCTTTACGTGGTGGATGGTGTGCCTTTGGATAATACAAACTTTGGCAGTGCTGGTGAAGCTGGTGGTTATGACCTCGGTGATGGTATCTCTGCCATCAACCCTGATGACATCGAGACGATGACCGTATTGAAAGGTCCTGCTGCCTCTGCCCTCTATGGTAGCCGTGCTTCCCATGGTGTTATCTTGATTACGACCAAGAAGGCGGAGAAGGATAGAATTTCCGTGGAGTACAATGGTTCTTATACTATCGATACTCAGTTGGCTAAGTGGGACGACATTCAGGAGATATACGGTGCTGGCTACAATGGCGAGCTTCCTAATGCGAGCACTTCTGGTACCAATGCCAGTTGGGGACCTAAGGCCGATGACTTCATGTTCAAGTATTTCGATGGCGAGGAGCGTCCATTCATGATGCATCCTAACAATGCTTCCGGTTTCTTCCGTACAGGTTTCACCACCCAGAACTCTGCCATTCTCTCAGTTAATTCCGGTAAGACGGGTATGCGTTTCTCTGTTACCGATATGCGCAACAAGGATATCTTGCCAAATACCAATATGAGTCGTGACAACTTCAACCTCCGTGTGAATACCTCAGCTGGTCCTGTTGACTTCGACTTCACCGCCAACTATACTCGTGAGAAGGTAAAGAACCGTCCTGCCCTTGGTGACTCTCAGAGCAACGTGGGTAAGAACCTCATGACCCTGGCGGGTACCTACGACCAGGCTTGGCTGAAGCACTATGAGGATGCCGACGGCAACTACTCCAACTGGAATGGTAACGATCAGTATAACAAGAACCCATACTGGGATCTCTATAAGAACAGCAATACATCCGACAAGGACGTGTTCCGTTTTACGGGTAAGGCAATCTGGAACATCAACAAGCACTTCAAGTTGCAGGGTACTATCGGTACCGACATCAACAGCATGAACTTCGAGGACTTCATCGCCAAGACAACTCCAGGAACTCCTGCCGGAAAGCTTACCGACCAAATCTTCAACAACCGCACACTTAACGCCGAGATACTCGCCCTCTACAACAACTCATGGGGCGACTTCGATGTCAACGCTACCGCTGGTGGTAACATCTTCAAGGTGAACAACAAGACCACTACAAACATCGGTCTCAACCAGCAGATAAATGGCATCCAGAACATCATGAACTATCAGGAACAGAATACTCGTGAGAGTATGTACAAGAAACAGATCAGCTCTCTCTATGCCAGCGCAAGCCTCGGCTACAAGCATACTTACTATTTGGAGGGAACCCTCCGTGGCGATAAGTCGTCTACGCTCCCTACAAATAACAATACATACGTATATCCATCTGTATCGGGTAGTTTGGTTTTCTCTGAGTTTATCAAGAACAAGAAGTTCATCAATTATGGTAAGATTCGCGCATCTTGGGCAAAGGTAGGTAGCGATACCGATCCATACCTGTTGGCACGCAACTATACTACGGGCAAGTACAGCTACTCGGGTTATACCATCGGTATGATAGCCAACTCAACACAGCCAAACAAGGATTTGAAGCCTACAATGACAGGTTCTTACGAGGTAGGTTTGGAGATGAAGTTCCTTAACGGACGCTTGGGCTTGGATGCTACCTATTACAACCAGAACTCCAAGAACCAGATTTTGAGTTTGGCTTCAACCACCGCCTCTGGCTATGCTTACCGCCTCATCAATGCCGGTGAGATTCAGAACCAGGGTGTCGAGATTGCCCTCAATGCCCGTGCCTTGCAGATCAAGGACTTCGCTTGGGACTTGGGTGTCAACTTCTCGAAGAATACCAACAAGGTGAAGGCACTCATCGATGGCATGGACTATTTTGAGCTTGCCAAGGCCACATGGTGCGGTGTATCAGTAGGTGCTCAGGTTGGCGAGAACTATGGAGCTATCCGTGGACACGACTTCCTCTACAACGACAAGGGACAGGTGGTTGTCGATGCAGCTACTGGTCTTCCAAAGATTGACCAGAAGGTCAAGACCATCGGCAACTCTACTTGGGACTGGACAGGTGGTTTCTACTCAACCTTCAGCTACAAGAACTTCCGCCTCTCTGCATCCTTCGATGTGAAGGTAGGTGCCGACATCTACTCTATGTCTATGCGTTCTGCATACCAGACAGGTAAGGCAAAGGGAACATTGGCAGGCCGTGAGGAGTGGTACACTTCCGAGGAGGCTCGCAAGGCTTCGGGTATGGACCTTGCCGCATGGCGTAAAGCAGGTAACTGCAAGGGATTTGTCGTAGATGGTGTCATCGACAATGGCGACGGTACTTATCGCAAGAACGACATCGCCGTGAACCCTGAAGATTACTGGAAGCATGTGGCAAATGGCGTGCAGAGTGCCTTCATTTACGACAACTCTTACGTGAAGTGTCGTGAGATTACTTTCGGCTATACCTTCCCAGAGAGCATCCTGGGCAAGTATGTCAAGGGCTTGACCGTATCCTTCGTGGCTCGTAACCCATTCATTGTTTGGAAGAACATTCCTAACATCGACCCAGACTCCAGCTACAACACCTCAGGTCTCGGTCTGGAATATGGTTCCCTGCCATCTCGCAAGAGTTATGGTTTGAACGTGAACGTGAAGTTCTAGTCTCGAAAAAATGAATCAATTTCTTTAGAAGAGTTCTAATATATAATAAGGTAAGAAAATGAACAATATAATCAAGAAATATATAGGTAAGAGCAGCCTGATGATGGCTTTCGCCCTGATGGCAACCGGCACTGCGATGACTTCTTGCTCTGATGATACCTTGAGCAACATCAATACCGACAAGACCAAGGTGAGCGAGCTCGACCCTAACGCACAGTTGACAACAGCTTTGCTGCAGACTTACGGTGACTTCAGTCTGATGGATACCTACCGTAACTATATAACGGGTTTTCCACAGTATTTCGCTGGCGGTTGGAATGTAACCAATTACGCTGGTTCTAATTTCAGAGAAGATGATATGTCTCGTCGTGTTTGGGACCGCTATTATGAAATCGGTATCAAGAACCTTGTGGATGCTATCCACAATTCTGCTGACAAGGCAAACTTGAATGCGGTACTTCGTATCCATCGTGTCTATCTCACGGCAGTTTTGGCAGATACCTACGGTGACGTGCCTTGTTCGGAGGCAGGTCTGGGTTATATCTCAGGTATCTCCACCCCTAAGTATGATACCGTAGAGGAACTCTACAGCTGGTTCTTCAAGGAACTTGACGCTTGCGAGAAGCAGCTTGGCACAGGTACCGACCACATTTCTGGTGATGTCACCAGCATGGGTGGTGATGTAGCTAAGTGGAAGAAGTATGCCAATGCACTCCGTATGCGCTATGCCATGCGCATTTCCGATGTTAATCCACAGAAGGCAAAGGAAGAGTTTGAGAAGGCTGTGGCTGCCGGTGCTATCGCCAGTGCAGAAGATGATGCTTATATCAAGTATGCTGATTCTCCATTTACCTATTATGATGGAGCCAACGACTACGATTTCCGTGCCAATGCATTGAGCGAGACTCTCTATGGTCAGGATGCCACATCGCCTACCATGATATGCTCTACCTTGTTCTATCAGTTGCAGAATACCAACGACCCTCGTCTCTATCGCATCTGCCGTCACTACTACAATATCAAGCGTAGTCAGGTGAAGCCAGATAAGAAGCAGAACATCGACTTGACCGATGATTTCCTGGCTTACTTCAAGAGCAAGAACCTCGGTGAGGAGCCTTGCAACCCTGGTGCAGCCTGGTACACAGACTGGATGAATCCACCTACGGTGGATGACCTTCCTACTTTGAAGAAGTATGTAGAGATAGACAAGAATACTTATGCCAGCTCTGATTATATAGCCCGAGCTAGTCGTCCTTGCCTGAACATCGACTTCGAGATGCCTTCTTGTCCTGGCGACTTGATGAGCTATGCTGAGGTAGAGTTCCTCAAGGCTGAGGCTGCAATCAAGGGTTGGAATGTAGGTGGTGGTGATGCTGAGAGTCACTACGAGGCTGGTGTTCGTGCCAGCATGGAGTTGCTCAACAACTACTATCTTACATCCAACAAGATTTCCAAGGAAGAGATAGATGCGTTCATTGCTAACAACAAGTTGGGTGACAATCCTAAGGAGACCATCAACACCCAGGCTTGGATTCTCCACATGATGAACCCTTCTGAGGGTTGGGCTAACATGCGCCGCTCTGACTATCCTGCCATCTTGAATCGTGATCTCTTGACCAAGAATGGTTTCACTTATACGGATCCCGATTGGTCAATGCCTGTCCGCTTGCAGTATCCTGAGTTGGAAGCTCAGTACAACAATGCCAACTACAAGGCTGCCATCGACCGCATGGGTGGTACAGACGATTGGCACAAGCGCCTCTGGTGGGACAAGGCTGATGTAAACCTTCAGCCAAACTTCAATCCTCCATTCGGAAAGGGATATAGCAAGTAGTGTTTAATGTTAAGTGTTAAATGTTAAGTCTTATAGGACAATAGAATAGAATAATTAATTATGAATAAGACAATGAAACAATATAAGGGAAAAGTCTTGAAGGCTATGATGATGCTCTTAGCCGTGGGTTTCGCACTGGCTGGTACATCTACCTTGTCTTCTTGCTCTTCTGACGATGAACCATACTTCACTGTCAGCGAAGATGACAATCCACGTATCTTGAACACCGACTTGGCTGATTCCAAGATAGACCGCAAGACTAATTATAAGATGGAAATCAAGGTGACACCTGCTCACTACACCACTGTGACATGGTTGCTCGACGGCACTAAGATTGCCGAAGGTAATACTATCGACCAGACTTTGCCTTTAGGTGATCATGAACTGAAGATTGTGGCAACCACCACCAAGAATAAGACCACATCCCGTACCTTGAAAGTTACCGTGACTCCTGCTGCTGATGATCCAGCCTTGGGTACCAATGCCGTCGAGCTTTGGGTAGCTCCAGGTGCTGAGACCACTATCCATAATTGCAAGAATCTCGGTACAGTTACTAAAGTAATGGTAGGTGGCAAGGAAGTAGCCTTCGAGGTTCTCGAAGAGGGCACAGTCTTGAAGCTCACAACTCCTACAGGTTTGGAGAATGGTGACTATGATATCACTTTGGTAGATGGTGAGGGCAACCAGTTCTCTGGCGGTACTATCAAGGTAACCACCGAGCCACGTCCATCTATGGAGAATACCCTCTGGGAAGGTCATCACTATGTATCTTGGGACTTGGGAAAAGATGACCCTAACAAGAGCTTCAACCTCATCAAAAAGGAACAGGTAGCTAAGTGGAAGGAGGGGCAGACCCTCCGAGTTTACTGCTCGATGAAGGATGACGATGATTACCATCAGATCAAGCTTGCCACCACCTGGTGGACCGACTTGACTTCTAAATACGAGTTTGGTGAGGGCAATGTCGTGAAGTTTGAGTTGACCCAGGATGCACTCGACAAGATGGCTGCAGAGGATGGGCTCATCTGTGTGGGACATGGCTATTATGTAGATAAAGTAACTATTGAATAATATATTAGAAAGATTTCCGTTTTTATCATAAAGCGTCAAACCTTTACTGTTTATGAAGAAAATTTTATTATCTATTTCATTATTGGCATTGGCTTATACAGCCAGTGCCAATGTTCCGGTTATCAAGAGCGACCCTAAGATTGAGGCTCAGGTAGAACAAACCCTGAAGAAACTCACCTTGGAGGAAAAGATAGGTCAGATGATGGAATTGGTGACCGATCTCTTTGGTGCCAACGACAAGAACGGTGTGTTCTATATCGACGAGCACAAGACCGATTCTATCCTTTCCCGCTATAAAATTGGCTCTATCCTCAACGCTCCAAATACCTGCGCTCCTACAGCCAAGCAGTGGGAGAAGTATATCGCGCAAATCCAGAAGATCTCGATGAAGCGCATCGGCATCC